>ERZ1740067.533-NODE-533-length-29968-cov-7.647043_pt1 | contig 29968 bp, 27 predicted proteins | sample MGYA00581736_ERZ1740067 | MGnify/ENA primary metagenome ERZ1740067 (study PRJEB43018, sample SAMN04849236) | marine metagenome | isolation source: floating plastic debris | place: Pacific Ocean | collected 2008-08-27 | study: EMG produced TPA metagenomics assembly... | reverse complement strand
AAGAGATCAAAAGCAACCGATTTGTCAGTTCAGCCTGTACCTGCTTGCGATCCAGCGACCGGGCTAAATTCAGCGCACGGCTGAAAGCATCTTGTGCAGCCAACCAGTCACCTTGGTCTTGATGAATTTCGCCGATGGTCTGCAAGGTGACTAGCCGCTGCCAATCGTCACCCGTTCGCTGCGTCAGAGCAATCCGTTCATTGAGATAATTGGACAGTTCTCTGGGTTCATTGCGATCGCGATAAATTGAGATCAATCCGTCTATCGCCCTCAGCTGTAGATAAGCATCATCAATGTCTCTAGCAACCGACAGCGCCACCCGATAAGCGCCTATCGCCTCTCTTACTTGGCCACTGGCCAAATACACATCACCCAAATTGCTATCAGTATTCGACTGTCCGGCATAGTCACGGGCCCGCACCCGATAGTCCACAGCGACCTCATAATATTTGCGGGCGTCGTTGAGTTGCCCTTGCGCTACGGCAATCAAACCTAGGTTACTCAGCGACAGACCAATACCACTGTCACTGTCAAGTTCTTGAGACACCGTGAGCGCTTCCAAGAAGGCAGCATGAGCCATCTCCAGCTCACCTGCTTGTAGATGAATCGTGCCTAAGTTGTTAAGCGCTAGGATCTGGTCGCTGAAGTTTTGATTACTGCGGGCAATCGCCAACTGTTGGCGCACCACGTCCTCAGCTGCGTTGTACCATCCCAGCGTGCTATACACCTTGACCAGTTGCTCATAGGCTTCACCCATACCCGCGAAATCACCCAGGTAATGGTAAGCATTAGCCGCTTCTTGCAGGGCAGTAATCGCAGACTCATAGTTGCCCAGCGATAGATGCTCTTGACCCAGCAACAAAAACTCATCGGCGACATCGCGCTGCTGACGCAAAGAGGACTGGGGAGGTGTATGCAACTGCTCCGTCAGACTGCTTACAGCACTCGCTGGCCTTGCCAGTGCACCAAATAGCAGCACCGGCAACAGCGCTGGCGCTGCGACTGCCAACAGCGCACCACGACGCAAAACCACTGCCCTCGCATGCTGATTTGTATGCCCAAAAACCATGAGTATGTCCTCGCGAGCTACCGCTATACAAGCCGCTATACAAAACGACCGAAACCATTACGGTCCTAAGATACCCAGGTTGATTTAGCAGCTATTAACGTTACAGCTCCATATCGTCAAACTCGATAGTCATAAGCCCAGTCTCATCAGGTGAGGGCACCACAGCAGGTGGGTGGTGAAGATATATCGCTCGCACATCTTCTGGAATAGCTCGCTCCAGAGATTGATAAGCCACTTGCAGCTCAGCCTCCACCGCTTGCGGCGTCATCTGCTCGCCCTCTGCCTTCAAATACGCAGAAATTCGCGTGTCGCTCCACTCAAACGTCTGGGCCATCAGCACAATGAGTCGATGCTTAGGAGAAAGCCCCTCTAGCGCTCGTTCGGTATAGCACCATAGCGGTGGTGGCGCATCAGCTAACACATAGTGAATAGACTCTACATCAGGCAATTTGATTTGATTGATGTGGGCAGCAGTCAAATTAATCAACCAGCCCTGGAGCGAAAAGTCTGCTTTAGGAGTATCAGATTCCACCACACTACTACTAGCGGTAGAGGCATCCGCGTTTGACTGAAAGGGGGCCAAATCAATCCCGCTCAGTTCATTGAGAATATGTCGCCAAGTCAGCGCAAATAAGTAGTCGGCCTGCACAGGCGATCTTGCAGAATGACGAATGAGGGAGTACACCACCGGGCTGTAGCGGCAGAATAGCGCCGTAAAATATTTTCCTTCCGTCGGCGATCGCTGCAAACTATCCACCAGCGCATAGTCGCTCTGATGAATCAGCGCCTTGACCATCTCATGGTCACATTCAGGAAAGGGAGGAATTTGCACAGGATTCTATAGACCAGAGTTCTAGAGATTTAAAGATAAGGTGCCAGGACTAGAGACTAAAAGAGTGCTTTGGGAGGACGTCAGCCCATTGACCAGTTTTACTGAACCGATTAGTTTTTATTCAACCAATGGTTAACAGCGTTCCCAGAAAATCGCAGAAAGTCTTCGCAAAGTCAACTATCTAAGCTGCGTTACCTTAAATCTGTATCACTGCCCAAACTTAGCTACAAACACAAAAACTAGCTTGATAAACTAGAGTGAACGCTATTCTAGTTTGAAAGTCCAGTTTGAACTTATCCTGAGCGATTACATGTTCCACCTCACCGTCGGCAGCATTTTCCAAGGACTGCCCCTAGACACCCTGGTTTCAACCCAAGGCATTATGGTGATGCTTCTAGTCGCCTATGCTGGTGCTATGTGGGCTTTTTTGAGCAGCGCACCCAAAGTCCACACAGTGATGGTGTCAGATCTGGAACTGGCCCGTCGATTTTATGAAGGGGTTTTGAGCTTATCCGCAGCGGATGTCCCGTTGCATTACTACTATAACTACGAGCAAACCCTCGGAGCTGGCGGGATAGATCCTATGTTTGGAGCAGGTCTCGGCGGTGGTATGAGTCATCCAGGCGGAGAATACGCTAGTCCAGAAGGGCTATGGTATCAGCTAAAGAAAAATACCCAGCTGCATGTCATTGGCGGTGCAAGCTTGGGCAACCGTAACCGGCAGCGACACGTGTGTTTTGACCACGACTGTCTGGAGTATCTGTTTATGCAGATACAAACCAGGGGTATTCGTCACAAGTTGAGGCGTGATCGCCCACTGAACTTTCTGGTTAAAGACCTCGAAGGGGAAGTCATCGAAATGGCAGAAGTAGACAACTAACACCAGAGCGCCATTGCTTAATTAATGACGGCTCAATGAATGGCCGCTCCATCAATGACAGCTCAACTCGTTACTGCATAGCCAACAGAGCTCAACCGAATGACTGCTCAAAACCTAATACCCAAAAAATAGTTCAATCCAGCTGAACCATCGGTAACATCACTGGCACAATGGGAGAGTGATCTCAGCGGATATTTCCATGCATGGTTTGTCTGGGTGGCTCAGCACTCCACTCACTGCTCCTTTTACTTTTTTCTCTTCTAGCCTGGGCCAGTTTCAGTCACCTGGACCAGACATTGTCAGTATTGGACCCATTACGCTGCGATGGTACGGACTGCTCATCGCCTCAGCCGTACTCATTGGCGTTCTCCTGTCGCAACACCTGGCAACAAAACGAGGCATTGACCCTGAGAAAATCGGAGACCTAGTCATATGGCTTGTATTGGCCGCAATTCCTTGTGCCCGCCTGTACTACGTTCTATTCGAGTGGCAGTCCTATGCAAGTAGACCAAGAGAGATTTTTGCCATTTGGCAAGGCGGCATTGCCATTCATGGTGCAGTCATTGGAGGGACCCTTGCCACCCTTATTTTTGCAAAGATTAACAGGCTCTCATTTTGGCAGCTCGCCGACCTCGTCACGCCCTCACTCATTCTGGGTCAGGCCATCGGACGCTGGGGCAACTTCTTCAACTCTGAAGCATTCGGCAGACCCACCGACCTGCCATGGAAGCTATACATTCCATTAGCCAACCGTCCTGCGTCGCTGCGCGAATTTGAGTACTTTCACCCCACGTTCCTATACGAGTCACTCTGGAATGTAGGTGTATTGGCACTCCTGCTATGGCTCTTCTTTTGGGGCTTACGGCGTCCCAATCGACTTAGAGCTGGGACTTTATTCTTGATCTATATGATTGCTTACAGTGCTGGCAGGATTTGGATTGAAGGACTTCGTATCGACAGCCTTATGTTTGGTCCAATTAGAATGGCGCAATTCGTCAGCCTAGTTGGCATCGCACTGGGTGCTATTGGCCTTATCTGGACCTATGGCTTGGGGAAACGCCTTCCTGATACTATCAACCCTGGGAAAAGCCCAGAAAGAAACGCACCTAGCTCTTAGCAACCCAGCTCTCAGAGAAGATATAAGTTGAACATGCGCACAGAAACAAAGACATCTCTAACTTGCTTGTTTGTTCAGCCCATCTCTAGCTCTAATCAAAATCAAACGAGACGCTGAAACAAGAAAAAGCCCCGCTGGCCATAAAGACCTTCGAGGCTTGGAATCAGGGTGCATCTACATACCAAGATGCAGGATTTCTTTGGCGTATCCCGAGTTTTGAGCTGACCTTTATTTACTCTTCAAATAATAGACAGTGATGGTAGTGAATTTATGAATATTGGAACTACATATCAACTCTATTTGATTTGTTTTTCCCGGGACACACTAACCCTTAGTATTCTTTTAGACCTGATGCGATGGATGTTTCCATGAATTCTCCGATTGTTTCATCTGAAATATCACCTGCTGTCTACATCGTGGGCGCAGGGCCTGGAGATCCCGAGTTATTAACAGTAAAAGCGCTAAAACTTATTGAGCAAGCTGACGTTTTAGTGTACGCCAATTCGCTGGTTCCCCATCAGATACTCTCAGCCATTCGGCCTACCGCAGAAAAGATTGCCACGGCCAATATGACGCTGGAAGAAATCGTGCCGCTGATGATTGCTCGCGTCCGCGCAGGCAAGTCAGTCGTCAGACTGCACTCTGGCGACCCCAGTCTCTACAGTGCCATCCACGAGCAAATGCTGCGTCTGAGCGAGGAGAATATCCCTTTTGAGGTGGTTCCGGGTATCAGCGCCTTTCAAGCGGCAGCAGCGAAACTACAGGTGGAATTAACGATTCCTGCCCAAGTGCAAAGCATCATCTTGACGCGCATTAGTGGACGTACACAGGTGCCCGAAACCGAAGAGCTTGCCGGACTCGCCGCACATCGAGCAAGTTTATGTCTGTACCTTAGTGCGCGTCACGTGGCTCAGGCCCAGACCCAGCTTCTAGAACACTACCCAGCCAATACGCCGGTTGCCATCTGCTTCCGGGTAGGCTGGCCAGATGAGCAAATTCAGGTAGTGCCCCTCTCACAAATGGCGGCTAGCAGTGAGGCAGAAAACCTAGTGCGTACAACCCTCTACATTATTTCTCCGGCGCTAGAGCGAGCAACCGGCAAGGCAAGCGACCACTCGCATTCAAATGCTGGGCCAGCCGTTAGGTCGCAGCTTTACAACCCCAACCACGACCACCTTTTCCGACCCCAAAGAAGGTTGGCAAGCGAACCTATCGCCCATCACACTGACCAGGAACAGGCTGTAAGAGAACAGGAGAACGCCAAGAAATGAGTTATCTCGTTGCGGTATTGAGCGATCGCATCAAAGCAGAGGAAGCCTACACCGCCCTAGAAAAATCCAACATCGCCATGGATAACGTCGATATTTTAGGCAAAGGCTTCAAATCAGCAGACGAATATGGCCTTATCGATCCTAGAGAACAGGCCTGGAAGCAAATTAAGCGCATGGCACTATGGGTCGTCCCATTTGGCTTTGCAGGTGGCGTTGCCTTCAACCTCAGTACCGGACTCAACACCTTTCCCTGGGCGGGCACCCTGGGGAATCAAATTCTCGGAGGCGTACTAGGCGCCATAGGCGGTGCGATGGGCAGCTTCTTTATCGGGGGCGGTACGGGCATTGGGTTTGGCAGCGGAGATGCCCTTTCTTACCGCAATCGGATTAAGGCCGGAAAATACCTAGTCGTCGTTAAAGGATCAGATGGCCTCATCTCCGAAGCCAGTCGTATCCTTCGTAGCTGTCGGCCTGAGAATATACAGGGCTACACAGAGCCTACGAGTCCATGAGCTTGGTATTCTCCATGAGCTTGGTATCATAGAAGAGAACTCATAACGACTATGAGTTTAGTGTTTAGTCATACATTGCCCTGATATCGCTCACCTTTCACCATTGGTTTGCTCTTTTGCTATACGTTTTCATCTGTGATTTATGAGTGCTGCGTCTTTCCCTGCTCAAGCGACCGCCAACACAAGGTCCAACCCCCTACTTATTGGCCAAGGCTTACCCCCTTTTAGCGATATTCGGCCAAGCCATGTCATTCCTGGAATTGAACAACTGCTGAAAACTTTAAGCGGTGAGCTCAGCAAGCTTGAACAAACACTCAATCAACAACTGACAAGCCATACAACCATTCATGGAGGTAGTGCGGTGACATGGTCAGACCTTATTGAACCGCTCACTGCGATTACAGAACGGCTCAATTGGACCTGGGGGATTGTTAGTCATCTGATGGGTGTCAAAAACAATCCTGAGCTGCGCACAGCGTACGAGAGCGTTCAGCCAGCACTGGTGGAGTTCTCAAATAGAATTGGTCAGAGTCAGGTGATTTATGCCGCGCTGGGCAGTCTCAAAAACAGCACCGCATGGTCTGAGCTTGTGCCAGCTCAACAACGCATCGTGGAGGCTGCGCTGAGAGATGCCGAGCTCTCTGGTGTAGGACTCTCCGGCGATGAAAAAGACACTTTCAATGACATCCAGCGCAGTCTTGCTGAACTCTCCACGCAGTTTTCCAATCATGTTTTGGATGCGACAAAAGCCTTTAGTCTTACACTGAGCGATCCCAAAGACGTGGCTGGATTACCCCCTAGCCTGTTAAGCCTGGCAGCGCAGGCTGCTCGCGATGCAGCACACCAAGACCCCCGGCAGCCGGGCAAGGAAGCAACAGCTGAACATGGGCCTTGGCGCATTACCTTGGATATGCCGAGCTACGTTCCTTTTTTACGGCATAGTCAACATCGTGACCTGAGAGAAAAGCTTTACCGAACATTCATCACCCGTGCTTCTAGTGGAGATCTGAACAACGCACCACTGATTGAGAAGATTTTGGCGCTGCGATCGCAACAAGCCCGCCTACTCGGCTTTGAAAACTACGCAGCCCTCAGCCTTGCCAGAAAAATGGCCCCTTCCGTAGCGGCCGTAGAACAGCTGATGGAAGAGCTCAGAAGCGCCAGCTACGACGCGGCTGAGCGTGAGCTCGAAGAGATCAAAGCATTTGCAAATAGTCATACAGACGGTGACACATCCACTGACATCCCCGAAATTAAGCAGTGGGACGTTCCTTTTTGGACTGAGCGAATGCGCGAGGAACGCTTTGACTTGAGTGATGAAGCACTCAGGCCCTATTTTTCGCTGCCGAATGTACTTGAAGGTTTATTCGGTCTAGCAGAGCGTCTATTTGGGATTACGATTTCGTCTGCCGATCAGCAGGCACCGATATGGCATCAAGACGTCCGTTACTTTCAAGTTAGCGATACAGAGACAGGAGCAGCGATCGCACATTTTTATCTAGATCCCTACAGCCGCCCTGCCGAAAAACGTGGCGGTGCCTGGATGGACGAATGCATTGTGAGGTCAAAAGTGCATAGCTCTAAAGATGGCTCAGAACACATCCGGCTCCCGGTCGCCTATCTCGTCTGCAATCAGTCCCCACCCGTTGACGGTAAGCCTAGCCTGATGACTTTCCGCGAAGTCGAGACGCTATTTCATGAGTTCGGCCATGGATTGCAGCACATGCTAACCTCGGTCGACTATCCCGGCGCAGCTGGCATCAACAACGTGGAGTGGGACGCGGTAGAGCTACCTAGCCAGTTCATGGAAAACTGGTGCTATGACCGAGATACGTTCTTTGGCATGGCACAGCACTACGAAACAGGTGCCCCCCTCCCTGAGGAAGACTACCAAAAGTTGCTAGCAGCTCGGCACTTTATGACGGGCAATGCCATCCTACGGCAGGTCAACTTTGGCTGGACGGATATTGCGCTACATGCCGGCTATCGGCCCGATGGGAAAGAAACAGTGCAGGAGGTACGTGATCGCATCGCCAGCAAAACTGCACTCCTGCCCCCCATTCCTGAAGATGCATTTCTATGCAGCTTTAGCCACATCTTTTCAGGCGGGTATGCGGCAGGCTACTACAGCTATTTTTGGGCTGAAGTCCTCAGTGCCGATGCTTTTTCTGCCTTTGAAGAAGTTGGACTAGAAAACAAAAAACAAGTCAGTATCATTGGTCGACGATTCCGCAATACCGTCCTCGCTTTGGGTGGCAGCCAGCATCCGATGGATGTCTTCAAAGACTTTAGAGGCCGAGAGCCCAGCACACAGGCACTCTTAAGGCATAGGGGTCTCACTGGCAGCGCTGATTTCCAAAAAGCTACAGCCACAAACACCAGCCTTAGCAACCAAGCTGCTTAGTACACACAGCCGAGCATGCAGCCCATCGAAAAAGTTCAGTCGGTGCTTAGAGAATAAACATCACTCTCATGAGTCAGAAGCACTACAATCGGAAAATCAACAGATCAAGATAGGGATAGGCTGCTTTCGGCTCAGCTTGATGTTTTAGATCCTTGTCGATTGGATAACATTGGGACAATCCAGCAGATCATTGGTGCTCTAAACAATATCTTAAGCACTTTATTCAAAGAGATAAATGAACAGCATTACAGGCGAATCAATGCGGTTACTGAACTCAAGGTTCGTGTAAACACGGAACTCACATACCAACCAAAGTTGCTAAATTTGAACAGCAGATATTGCAAATTGGTCAGCGCATCTTACACCGATTACTGAGGGAGATTTCTCACCGTCCAAATACTTCCAGTGGCAGTTTCTTCATCGTCCAGCCATGACATACTCCACCTCACTCAAGACAACAGGTAAAGCTATTGTCTGGCATAGTGATGCCTCGAATAGCTTTGCTCAAGATGATCCAGCAGCGCTGCACCATCAAATTGAGTCAGTTGTCAAAACACTGCATAGCAAGGGCTATCAAACGACTGCATTTGAACACAGCCATCAGGTCGCTCGCCAGGTCGCTATGCAGCAGCCTGATATTTTACTCATTCATTTGCAGACGGCTGGCAATGCTGGTTACGCCCTCTGTCAACAGCTCAAGCAGCAATCTGACACTGGTTGCTTGCCAATTATTTTCGTCGGCTCTAGGTCGGAAGCCAGCGAGCGAGTTCAAGTTTTACGCTGTGGCGGCAACGCTTATCTTCAGCTACCAGTCTCATCAGAAGAGCTTTGGCTCAGCTTGCAGCAGCACCTCGATACAGCCAAGCTTGTCCATCAACTCAAACGAGACAAAATTAGCCTCAGCCTCAAGATTAGTGAATACAGCCAAACACTGGTGCAGCAGGAGCAGCTGAAACAAGTTCTGACCCAGGAAAATCACGCACTACAAAAGCTAGCGTTTGTGGACGGGCTGACGCAGGTGAGCAATCGCAGAGGGTTTAATCAGAGCATTCGTCAACGCTGGCAGGAAGCTTATGCAAATCAGCAGCCCCTGTCTCTACTGCTGTGCGATATCGATTACTTCAAGCGATATAACGATACCTATGGCCACATTGCGGGAGACCGCTGTCTGCGAGCAGTCGCAGATGCGCTAGTGAGGGGCACACACAGAGGCAGCGATCAAGTTGCGCGCTATGGCGGTGAAGAATTTGCCATTATTCTGCCGAATACCGAGCAGAAGGGGGCTCAGCGAGTTGCACTGTCAGTACAGTCCGAAATTGCCCGGGCCCAAATCCCACACGAAGGATCGTTGATACAAGACCATATCAGCTTGAGCATTGGCATTTTTACTTTAGTCCCTCAGAATCCTCAGATATCCCATGAAGTGCTAGTACAAGGAGCTGATGAGGCACTCTACACGGCAAAACTCTGGGGGCGCGATCGCGCTGTCATCAGCACCGACAAAGGACTCCTGTCCTTATCTGCAAACTGCTGTCTTTGTGACTACACCCAAACGTCCAAAGCACAATCTGATACTGACAAAAGCCCACCACCACCAGCAACAAGGGAGTTCACTGGGGAGTTCACCAAGACATTTCCGTCATCCTCGCCACAGTTTTCCTGGCCGCAGCTACAGAAACTCGCACATCAACCACGCTAGACTAGGTCCAACAGCTAAGCCAGTAACGCCGTAAAATCAGACCGTAAATTAGATATAGGGTCAGATGAGCAAGCAAATTCGTGTTTAGCCTAGCCCCCTGTCTATCGCCCGCAGGCAACAAAGGACGCCTCACCAGTAGACTAAAGGCGTCCGCCGGAAGTGCCACAGGGAGGAAGCTTTATTTTGAGCAATGGTGAACACCCTACATCTAGTAAAACCCAAACAGTCTCTCGTCATGAACTGAGAGAACTGGTGAGATCGCAGCTCCAGGCCCTGCTAGAACAAGACAACTTTCGCGGGGCAAAAGCACTACTTGTACCGGTTCACCCAGCTGACATTGCTGAAGCGATTGGTGGATTGCCCGAAACAATGCAGGTGATCGCCTTCCGGCTGCTGTCCAAAAATGAAGCCATCGAAGTCTACGAGAACCTAGACTCTCCAGTGCAGCAATCGCTGATCGAAGAATTTAAACGGCAAGATCTCATTGACATCGTCGACAAAATGTCGCCTGATGATCGAGCCCGTCTGTTCGACGAACTTCCCGCAAAAATCGTACGCCGTTTGCTAGAACAGCTCAGCATCCAAGAGCGCAAAGCTACGGCCCTACTACTGGGCTACGAAGCGCAAACGGCTGGCCGGATTATGACGCCAGAGTACGTCGCGCTCAAAGAGAACTGGACAGTTGAGAGAGCCCTAAACCATATCCGTGCACAGGCGGCACTCAGTGAAACGGTTTACTATCTGTTTGTTACCAACTATGCCCGGCAGCTGACCGGCATATTATCTTTACGTCAGCTGGTCATTGGCAAAGCCGAACAAAGCATCGGTGAAATCATGACCCGCGAAGTCGTCTCAGCGCAAACCAGTGACGATCAAGAAGAAGTGGCACGGATGATACAGCGCTATGACTTCTTAGCGGTTCCCGTTGTGGATACCGAAAATCGACTAGTTGGCATCATTACAGTCGATGACGTCATTGACATCCTGGAAGAAGAGGCCACAGAAGATATATACACGTTGGGTGGCGTTCAGTCTGGAGGTGACAACTATTTTCAAAGCAACTTGCTAGATGTAGCCCGTAAGAGGGTCGTCTGGCTATCAGTCCTGCTGGTCACCAATACCGTCACAGCTGCCATTTTGACCGGGCAAAAAAATATTTTGAATCAGGTTGTTGCCCTGACAGCCTTCATTCCCTTGCTCATTGGCAGCGGCGGTAATGTCGGCGCGCAGTCCTCTACCGTGGTCATTCGTGGTCTCAATACCGACGAACTCAAAATTCGAGACGCCTTCAAAGTCATTCGCAGAGAAGCCACCGCAGGCGCTTTTCTAGGACTCATGCTTGGCATTGTGGTCACGGCTTGGGCCTACTTTCTCCTGTTACAAGGCGGTGAACCCGATAGTCTAGCCGTCGCTCTGACGGTGGGTGCTTCACTGGTAGGCATCTCTGTTTTAGCCTCTAGTGCTGGAGCCGGGCTCCCCTTTTTGTTCCAGTCATTAGGGCTCGATCCTGCCCTAATGTCAGCACCCTTTATCACCACAATTGTTGATGTTTTAGGCGTTTTAATTTATCTCAATCTGGCACGCCACATTCTCCAAATTTGAGCATTCCTAGTGAATGGGACACAAATGACATGCAAATTGACAGCGAGATAGTACCTATTTTTAGAACATATCGATCTACCGAATTTGATATAGTTTCTGTGTTGGCTGACTTCAGCTTTCTACTCACTTAGAACCCGCACTCTCTGATTCGCAAGACATAGGCAGCGGTCTTCTGACAGCCTAAGCAATGGAGCAGTCGCTTTAATGAAAAGAATTGTTTAGAATGGACATAAATTGACCAGTGTATGCACTGGCGAATGGAAAACCTGTGTTCCAAAAATTCAAACAAGATATTAAGAATGATTTGATTGCCGGGTTGGTTGTCGTCATTCCCTTAGCAACAACCATCTGGCTGACGCTTAATGTTGTTAACTGGGTGATTCGTTTTCTTACCCGTTTTCCTAAGCAGCTCAATCCCTTCACTGGGCTTAACCCCTTTCTCATTGCGTTGATTAACCTTGGGATTGGTTTTGCGGTACCTTTGTTTGCGCTGCTTCTGATCGGGCTGATGGCACGCAACTTCGCAGGACGCTGGCTATTGGATTTAGGTGATCGCATTGTCCAATCCATTCCACTAGCGGGTTCAGTCTACAAAACCATTCAACAACTGCTCCAAACCGTCTTTCAAGACTCCAAGAGTCGGTTTCGCCGGGTAGTACTTATTGAATACCCTCGACAGGGACTGTGGGCGATCGCATTTGTTACTGGAGCCGCTGTGACTACTACAGTAACTGGCAACTCAAATAAAATGCTGAGCGTCTTCATCCCAACCACCCCGAATCCCACCAGTGGCTGGTACTCTATTGTTTCCGAAGATGACATTCTCAATCTATCCATCTCCGTAGAAGAAGCCTTCAAAGTATTGCTCTCTGGTGGTATCGTCGGGCCCAATCTCGCTGCTGCAATTCCGCCGCACCGTATCAACAGCAGCTTGAATGGTGACCACCTTGAAGAATCTGGGACCTCTACGCTACCTGCTGAAACCGTGATGAATCAGCCCCAGCCCTTGACTTCGCCCAGTGAAGAGGCGTAAGCCAAGGGCTTGCCTCATCCAAAGCGCGCATTAGCACTTAGATCACTAAAAAAGACTGATAAAATGACTGGGCCCTAGCTTAATGATTTCGCATGAAGGCACGCTCTATCGCCCGAGAATTAGCCCTTTTAGGCATCAGTCAGCTCAGTGATAGTAACACTGGGAACCGTGCAACCCATACAGCCGATAGCAGAAGCATTCGCAGCGCGGCAGATAGACCTACCATCAGCATCAACACTCAGCTCACGGACAAACCCACTACCGAACAGTTGGATGCATTACTGCTGAAGGCTTTGACAGCATTAGGTGCAGATGCTCAAGAGACCATTGAAACGGCTGAAGGTGAGCTGCAACGGGGAGAGAGGCTGGTATTAGAAAGCGAAACCCGTACAGTAGATAAGCGCGAGGTGCAAAGTCGGATTCAGCCAGCCATTCCTCTGGTAGAAGCAGCCATTAACCGTGTTGGGGAAACACTCGAGCTGCTGATGTTTACACAGCAGGAAGACAGAAAAGGCATGATGTCGGCTAAAGATGCGCTGAAAGCTGCGGCTAAAAGTGTGGAAGCCGCTGACCAGCTGATGGCTGATCATGACAATAAGATTGTGGATATCGACAAGGTGCGATCGCAAATTCAAGACGCTAGCCGCACGGTCAAAACAGCTCTCATTGGCATCAGAAAAGCCCTCGTTCCGGCATACCTTTCTCAACTAATCAATCACGAAAACGTTCGCAGCTACGCCTGTGACCTACTGTACCGCTGGATTCGTCATTGGAGAGACATCGATTTGCTGCTCGACGACGCCATGGAGAAATGGAACATCCGCCGCCTTGCCCGCGTTGATCGAGATATTTTGCGGCTCGCTATGATAGAAATTATCCACCTAGACGTCCCTAAAAAAGTCGCCATTGACGAAGCTGTAGAACTGGCCAAGCGCTATAGCGACGAAGACGGCTATCGCTTTATCAATGGGGTACTTCGCCGCACGACTGATAAGCTAGAAAAGGCAACAACAGCCGATCAAGGTACCGTCGAGGGCACCTGACAACACCTCGAGAAAGTCCAAGTAGTGAGTTTAAGGTATGGCAGCTTTCAACTGGTTCGAGCGCAGCTACGAAGAACCAAAAGAAGACGCAAATAAAAGCGATGAAAACGCCGACAGCGAAGAGAAAGAAGACGAAGGCGCTACCCCTGCCACCTCCGAAGACTACTTAAACTGGGCCAAAGCTGCCTACCAAAATATTCAGGCACGCCAAGCCGAGACAACAGACGATAGTGCAGACACAGACAGTGCGGATACAGATAGCGCTGATACGGAAGAACAAGTTTCAGAAGCATCCGAAGACTCCGATGACGCTGAGACAAAAAGTGAATCAACTATCGATTCCTCTACAGCTGATTCGTCCATTGAAACTGAATCTGAGAGTGTAGAAACAAATTCGATAACGGCTGATACAGAAACATCGGCCGAAGCTGAACCTACCGAAGCGGCTACCACAGAAGACAGTGAGTCAGAAGAAACTGGCACAACCATAGCCTCAACGCAGGCTTTCTGGGCAAAGGCCGAACAGGCAAAAGCCGAACGAGAAGAGCGCCTACAGCGCCTAGAAGCAGAGGCCATTCTCGAACCAGAACCAGAACCAGAGCCAGAGCCAGCCAAAGCTGAGACAAAATTTGTCCCTGTAGACATCGACCTCGACGAGGCCTTTCTTTGGTCAGCTGAAGTTCTCGCCTCTCAAGGTCGTCGTCCAGACGACATCTCGCTCGAAGAAATCACTTGGCTCAACAAACTGCGCCAAGGTCTTGACAAGACCCGACGCGGACTTGTTAACCAGCTCAAAGCTATCGTTGGACAAGGTCCACTCAACGACGAAGCGGTTGATGAAATCGAAGCCCTCCTCCTCCAGGCAGACGTCGGTGTCGCTGCCACCGACAAAATCATCTCCGCATTGCAAAGCAAACTGCGTGAAGAAACCCTGCCCCCAGAGCAGGCCATCGGCTATCTCAAAAAGTTGCTGCGCGACATGCTGGAAGCTCCACTGGAAGGCGGCCACAACTTAACCTTTACCCCAGAGAAAGACAAACTCAGCATTTGGCTAATGACCGGTGTTAACGGCGCAGGTAAAACCACGACAATCGGCAAACTCGCCCACATCGCAACTAAGTCAGATTTCAAATGTCTCATCGGCGCAGCCGATACCTTCCGTGCTGCAGCTGTGGAGCAGGTAAAAGTCTGGGGTGCACGCAGCGGCGTAGATGTGATCGCTAACCCTGGACAAAATACTGACCCAGCAGCCGTCGTATTCGATGCCATTAGCGCCGCTAACTCTCGCGATATAGAACTGTTGCTGGTCGATACCGCCGGTCGCTTGCAAAATAAGAAAAACCTGATGGACGAACTCTCCAAAGTTCGCAAAATCATCGATAAAAAAGCGCCCGATGCCAATGTGGAATCTCTGCTTGTTCTAGACGCGACCCTCGGCCAAAATGGCCTACGTCAAGCCCAGGTCTTTGCAGAAGCTGCGAAGCTTAGCGGCGTCGTCCTCACCAAACTTGATGGCACGGCCCGAGGCGGTGTTGCCCTAGCCGTTGTTGAGCAGCTAGGGCTCCCCATCCGCTTCATCGGTGCGGGCGAAGGCATTGAGGATTTGCGCCCCTTCTCTAGCTACGAATTCGTTGAAGCGCTTCTCAGCGGTTAACCGGCCAAACAACAAGCTACGGCAGCCTTACATAGAAAGTATTCGAGCCAAGGGGTGACACTTCCTATTGTCACTAAGTTTACGGAAGCGGAACGAAACCCGCTTGCAAATGCAACGCTTGCCCTTCTTGCGTCTTGAGCATGTTGACATAGGCGGTGCCTGCCTGAGCAGACACTGCGTCATCTTTGCGGAGAGCAACGTAGAGCGGGCGCAGTAGGGGGTAGGTCTGTGACTGAAAGGCTTCTAGGTTCAGCTGATTTCGACGCGCAGGACAATCGGACGGATTGACGTAGGGCTGACGATAGGGAGGAATTATCTGCTGAGCAGACTCACCGACGGGTAAAGGTGCGATAGTACACTGACCAACGACTTCGGGGGCAGACGCGAAGTAAATAGAGCCCGGCGTGTTGCTGACAAATCGTAGGGCTTCTGTGGTGGTGCCCAGCGTTCTAAGATCAGACGAGAAGGCGTCTCCGTCGAGCACGTCTTCTTGGAAGTACTGGACGGTGCCACCATCTGCGCTACGAGAAGTAGGTTCGATAGGTAAATTAGGACCGCCAACTTCTTGCCAGTTGGTGATATTGCCCGTGTAGATGCCTTTGAGCTGGGCTAGGGTAACACCGGGGATGTTGAGGTCAAGGTGGGTTGCAATCGCAACCGCTTCCAATGCCACTGGAATTTCTTGTAGCTCTATCCCAGCCTGCTGCGCCCGTCGCTTTTCCGTCGAATTCAACGGCCTAGAAGACTGCGCAAAATCTAGCTCACCATCGGTCAGGAGTTGAATGCCCGCACTAGAACTACTCGCATCCTTATAAACCAGCTGAAAATTCGGTACTGCTGATTGAATCAGCGGATCTACCGCGCCCCGTAACGGTGCCCAGGTGGTGCTACCACCATAAGCGAAAGTGCCTTGAGGCACGTTATCAACATCGCCGAAGGATGCTACTGATTGGGCACCGTTGCTATTTGACGCAGTCGTCGATGCAGGCGACGTCTCCGCGGAATTACTACCGCCACCAATAAACCCACGTTTCTGTAACCACCAACCACCACCACCTATCAACAACGCCGTCACTATAAGCGCCACAATAAGAGCTGGCATTTCATTGTTGGACTTACTCATGGTTAGAACACCTGGTTCCATTCATATACGGCGTAGTCAGTCCAAATTCCGTTTTGCCAGTAAGGATCGCCTTCCACCAGAGCTTTCACTGTGGCTTCGCTATCGGCGTCGTAGATTGCAAATACCTTTGTATTATCGGTAGTTGGGCCCAAAGCAGTGAGCACCCCTTCCTCTTTTTGAGCTTTCAAACCTGCTAGATGAGCCTCACGGTAAGGCGTACGCTTCTCCAGGGCATTTTCACAGTAGCTGCCCCACATCACAAATTTCGTCATTGCGTTCTTCTTAGCACTGTCTCGTACAGCACCTATCAAATCACAAAAGCTCAATTATTCAATTTCAATTAGATAATCTCAAACTCCATGCCGTAGGTTTTCAAGAGATCGCAGGTTGTATGGTCAACCACGTTGGTGTCACTCAGCTCCAGATTGTAAAAGTTGACGGTATCCGCATCAAAGTAGGGACCTGCGTGCCAAGTTCCCACCGCTAGCTTGATAAAGCAGTTGCCAGGAATCTTGAAAACAACAATATCTTCTGGATTAGGCTGAGGCGAGGAACTGGGTGGAACAACGCCCAAAAACCAGGGTTGTCCCCCTAGCGAGCCCAGGCACTGAGTGCAGCACTCGTGCCGGGTAATGGTGTGAAACCGCCTTCCCCGCTGATGCAAAGCCATGATGTAAAAACGGGGCGTCCCCTTATCTAGCTGTAGCTGAGCATCTTGAGAATTGAAAGCCACATCATCCGGCTGAGGCAAAATCAATTGACCAAACTGCCGAAAAGCCTCAGCAGTAATCGGAACTGCCGAAATCTGCTGAAGCTTTGCAGCCTTTTGATGATTAGAAGGCAAGGTAACCGCAGTCATGATAATCCACCGTATACAGATTTAAGTGTCGCGTCTTACCAGGATACGCAATGGCTCACGGCGCGATGTAACTACAAGTTTACAAGCGGTGCCCAAAAAGCTGACGGCTGTATTATTTTAGTGACTTGGCCCAGTTGGGCTTTATTAATCCCACTCTCCCGCGACTGCACATGGATGACAAACTAATGCTGATGATTCCGGGCCCCACACCGGTTCCCGAAAAGGTTTTGCTCGCGATGGCAAAGCATCCCATTGGCCATCGTAGCGGCGAATTTAGTCAGCTAATCGCGGAAACCAATGAAAATTTGAAATGGCTGTTTCAAACAAAAAACAATGTGATGACGGTTGCGGCGAGCGGAACCGGAACCGTAGAGGCAGCCATTATTAACTTTTTGAGTGCGGGCGATCGCATCTTAGTAGGCAGCAATGGTAAATTTGGCGACCGGTGGGTGCAAATTGCCCAGGCCTATGGTCTAGACGTCACCCCAATCAAAGCCGAATGGGGTACCCCGCTCAATCCTGGTGATTTTGCTAAAGAGCTCCAGGCAGACGCCGAAAAGAAAATCAAAGCTGTGATGATTACCCACAGCGAGACTTCAACCGGCGTACTCAACGATCTTGAAGCCATCAACAAACTCGTTAAAGAGCACGGCGAAGCGCTGATCATCGTAGACGCCGTTACCAGCCTAGGCTCGTACAATATTCCTGTCGACGAATGGGGAATCGACGTCATTGCTTCTGGCTCCCAAAAGGGCTTCATGCTGCCACCTGGGATGGGTTTCGTCACCGCCAGCGACAAAGCCTGGGAAGCTTACAAGAGCGCAACACTGCCCAAGTTTTACCTGGACCTAGGCAAATACAATAAATCTGCGGATAAAAACAGCACACCCTTTACCCCACCGGTCACGCTCTACTTCGGTATGAAAGTAGCGCTAGAAATGATGAAGGAAGAAGGGCTGGAAAATATTTTTGCACGTCATACTCGTCATAAAGACGCTTCGAGAGCTGCAATGAAGGCGCTTGGTCTGCCGCTTTTTGCCCCTGACACCCATGCCAGCCCAGCCGTGACATCAGTAGTCCCAGAGGGCATCGACGCAGAAAAAATCCGTTCTGTGATGAAAGGCAAGTTTGACATTGCGCTTGCAGGTGGACAAGACCACATGAAAGGAAAAATGTTCCGCATGGGTCACCTGGGCTTTGTGAGCGATCGCGACGTTCTCTGCGCCATTAGCGCCTTAGAGTCCACGCTACAAGAACTTGGGCACCCAGCACCCGAAAGCGGTGTAACTGCTGCCAGCAAGGTACTCATGTAGGATTGCCCTCAATAGAGCTAGTACAGAGACAATTGGCTAAACTAGCTGATCTGTTCGGAGAATGAAACCTTAAAAGCCCCGATAATCTCAGCTACGTAGCTGAGATTATCGGGGCTTTTCAAATGACAGAAGAAAACGCAGTAAACATGTTTTACTAAAGCTGTCGACGACAACGGGGGCATAAATGGATGTCTCTGTCATTGGAGCCAGCGGTGACTGTGGGCGAGAAATTGTTGCACAGCTGGTAGGACTAGGGGCACTGGCACCAACTGAACGGCTACAGCTGGTGGGCAGAGAATATGGGCGCAGCAGTCAAATTTTGTATGGGCTATGCAGCGATTTGAGTGATGCCTATGCAGAAAAAGCGCCGATTTTTGATGTGGCGCTTAGCCCGGAAGACATTGTGGCCGACGTGATTGTGATGACGGCTGGGGCAACGGTAGGTGGAGAGATTACCTCTAGATCGCAGCTGGCAAAAAACAATCTGCCAATTTTTGAGACTTATGCCCAGGCGATCGCAACTCATGGCTATGGTCACGAAGTGGTCATAATCATCACCAACCCAGTAGAACTAGCGGTAGAAGTTTTCAGCCGTCACTTAGGTCGCCACAGAGTTATCGGCGTTGGCGCTTATTCAGATACATTACGCTTCCGTCGCGAAATCGCCGCTGATCTGGGCATTCGTCGCCAGCTGGTGCGCGGGTTTGTGGTGGGCGAGCACGGTGAAGGCATGGTCCCGCTCTGGAGCAGCCTCAAGATCCATGGGATGACGCGTGAAGAGCTGAGAGCGACGCGTAAACGATTACAGCAAGGCCATCAGCTACAGAACTTTCCACAACTCATAGATCAGCATCAGCAGGCACTCTTAAAATTCATTAAGGACGGAGAAATTCCAGCGGCCTACCGCTATGTGGATAACTTGGCAGCGGATTTGCGCGTTTTGCTTAAGCCTTTTGTCACACATCTTTCTGGCGCAAAAACGATTGCAGCTACGGCTAATGTCACGCTCGATCTGGTTCAAAATTTGTTGCAAGGTCGCGAAATTGTTGTTTCAGGGCAGGTCCAGCTTGCGGGCGAATTTTATGATATCCGTACGCCAATGGGTGTGCCGATTGTAGTGGGTTCGTCGGGATGGAGCCGAGTGGTTTCTATCCAGCTGTGGGCAGAGGAAGCGGAGATGCTCCAGCAGGTGGCTGACAGGCTTAGTCGGCGGTTAAAGTCAGATTTGTCGGGGGACTAGGAGACTGTGATGGAGGAGCAGAAGGAGACATCGCACAGATGGATGTTTGTGGTACACGCGTTGAATCAGCCGGGCACGTTGACGGCGGCGGCAACCGTGTTTTCTAACCGAGGCGTTTCGCTAGAGGGGATTTTAGGCAGTGGGATTGACGCGAGCACGATAGAGAATGGACGCTTGCTGTTTAGCTTTCGGGCGACACCGCAGAAGCAGGCATTGCTGAAGCGATCGCTTGAACGCCTACCAACCATTTCTAAAGTGAGTGCTTATGAGTATGAGGATGACCGGCTGAGGGCGATCGCAATCGCAAAGCTTTTGCCAGAGACTCAGGTTATCAATGGTGATGACGTGCTGCATGTTGAGATGATTCATCGCTCTGAGAAGTCACTGCTGCTGCTATTGAGTGGCACAACAACAGCGGTAGAGGGAGCGATCGCGTACTTTCGAGAACAGCAGCAGCTCAAAGACGTTGTCATGTCAGCTATTACTGTTTGAGGAGCCTATATCAACCGTATAAGTTCTCAGAACCTACATTTACTTAGGATCTAAATCTCTGACCTTACTCAACGTGTTTCTCGGTTCATGACTAGAAATAGCCTTTTACTCACCTTTGATATGACCTTAATGATCAAGCTTTTCTAGAACAATAAAGATTCTTGTACCATGGAAGGCCTGGGTAGCGAGAGAGCTGACTACCTACAGTAGGCTGATAATTAAGCAGTTAGCCCTGTAGTTTATGTCACCTCGTATCAGTACTACACAGTTCAGTACTGTGAGCTTAGTCAGCCCTCGTCACTCCTAAGATGCCCTGTATCCGCTATGTCGTTCCGTAGCGATTCCGATCTCAAGCAAGCATATGTTGAACGTCTGAGGCAAGAAGGGCGTGGTGTTGCTGTGGATGTCCCTGTTGATTCGACTGGCGGCACGATTGATATTTTGACTGAGCGCGAAATCATTTTTTGCTCGCTAGTCCTGGATGAGAAAAGCGCGATCGCACTCAAATCCCAGCTCGACTTCTACAGTCGGTTTGCCCGGAGCCGAGAAAAAGTCGCCGTTGTTCACAAAATCAACAGTGCTGAGGCTGCGAATCAGCTCACTGAAGCAGGAATCAAGTTGGTCACACTGTCCCCCCTAAATACCGTGCAAAGTGCTCACAGAGCTAAACCCAAAAAGTCGATTTCGCTAGCGCCCGCATCTCATCCCACATCTCATAAATCCATTGTTCAAACATCTCGTTATCGGTATCCAGCACTGAATAGTGTTCAGGGAGGAGAGGGACTGTATGTCGCTGTTGTTAGCTTTTTTATCGTTATTCTTGTAGGACTCGTCGGACTCATAGCCAGCTAAGCGAGGGCCAACTCCATGGAGACACTCCAGTCTACCCCTCGAAAAGGTTAACGAGAAGAAAACAAAAGTGAGCCGCTTTGATTATTCGCCAGGGTAATGGCTTTTAACTTGCTTTGACGGGCATCAATCACCATAGCCAACTGCTGAGAAAGCGTTGGCGTTTTATTCAGCATTTTTTGCACTGCAGCGGCTTCTAGAATCAGCACCTCCAAGTCTTCTGATGCGGTTACTGTCATTGGGCTGGGCTCATTGGCCAAGATGGCCGAGTAACCGAAGCAGTCGCCTCGGGTCATTTCATCAATGGTGTACTGCTTATCATCAGCATCCCGAGATGTTGCGATCGCACTTCCTGCCAAAATGAAATGCAGCTTCACATTTTGCTGATTTTGATAGATGGCCGATTCACCCTTTCCAAAGTGTGCCAGCTGTGCGTGAGTTGCAATCTCTTCTAAAACTTTGTCCTCCACCATGGCCAAGCTTGGCAAAGACTTCATGTAGTTTGCCAAACGCCGAATCGGCTCATCCACCGACTCCTTAGGCACAGGATGATGATACACATCTCGAATCGGAAAGGGAATCGATAGCCCATTGCGCCTAGCTGCGTACCAAATGCGGGTCGTAAATTCATCTCGAATCGTAGGGACCTTGCTGTAGTCATCTAAAAACAGGTATACCCGATAGCCAATAGAGCTATCGTCGTAAGAAATTGTCTGCACGATGGGTGCAGGTTGGCTCAGCACACCCGCTGTATCTAGCGCAGCCTCACGCATTACTCGTTTTACCTTATTCGGCGCGTCATTGTAGGAAAAGCCAATAGCCACCCCTTCACGATGGCGGGGACTCGGTCTGTTGTAGTTGCGAATCTTGGATTGTGCCAAAGACGAGTTGGGCACAATCAACTGCTCAAGATTGCGCGTCATAATGTGCACTGAGCGCCAGTTGACCTCAATAACTTTGCCGATTTGTCCATCGACCTCTAGCCAATCGCCAATATCGAAAGGCCGCTCAAAGAGTAAGGCCACACCTGAAAATAAGTTGCCCAGCGTGTCTTGCAAGGCAAAGCCTACAACAATGCCCCCCACACCTAGCGCAGCAAAAGCCCCCCCTAGATCAACGCCAAATACCGCACTCAGTACAATTGCAATACCCATAGCAATGAGAACTGTACGCACGAGATCACGGAACAGCTTTGGCATATCGTTTTGCCAGGTGCCCGGCTTTGCACCTGTAAAAAGCAACACATTGACGAAAGACAGTGCTGCCACAATTAACGACACCCAGGCCAGCGTTTCTATCACCTGAATGGGGAGCGTGCTCTTATCAAGTTCCAGGACTTTTGTTAGTAAGAAGAACAGAGCCGATAGCGGCATCACCCAATTACGCAGCTCTTGGATCACCTTCACCATCGGATGCTGCCGCTGCTTGAGCTTGAGCACCAGTTCAGCCAATCCCACCATTATCAGCGGGAAAAACACCATCAGGCCCAATCCCCAAGGCAGCCATTGTTCTGAAAGCGATATGCTCATAGCTCACTCATGTTTCTATACTGATCAACTTCTGTTTTCCTGACAGACACACTGCTCCAGTCCTTTTTACGGCTGCTGAGTAGCTTCTATATTCTCACGCGGAAAATAGAGATTTTTTCACCGCGACGAGCATCGATTTCGCCTTCTGGCTCTAGCTCGTAAATATCAACTAGGTTATTGGCAACTGCCTTGCTGACAAAAATGCTGTCAGCAGAAGCCGCCGATTGCACGTGGTGAGCGACCACAACGGTATCGCCCCAGACATCATAAATTAGCCGCTGCCGACCGACCGTTCCAGCCATGACACTACCGGTATGTATGCCTATGCGTAACTTGAGATCAACTTGCCGTTCTCTGTTCACTTGGCCCACTAGGCGAATGGCTTCAACGGCAAAATCGAGGATCCGCTTGGAGTGATCGAGCCGAGCAACCGATAAACCGCTGACTGCAAGATATTCACTGCCCGTGGTCTTGATTTTTTCAATGCCATGAGTGCTGGTTGATTCGTCCAGTGCACTGACCACTTCATTGAGAATCTCAATGGCTTTTTGCGGCTTAAGCTCTTCGGTGAGCTTTTGAAAGTTCAGAATGTTGGCAAAGAGTACCGTGACGCTCTCTGCCTCGTCTGCGATCGACTGTATTCCGCGCTTCAGCCGCTTTGCGACTGAGTCTGGAAACATGTTGAGCAGAAGTGCTTCAGTTTCTTGCGTTTTTTGGAAGACGAGCTCTCTGGTCTTGCGGTTCTTTTTCACCATGTGATTGAAGGATTTGGCGAGCTCGCCAAGTTCATCGCCAGCCAGTACGGGGACGGTAACTTCTTTGTGTCCACTAGAAAGCCGTCTAAACCCTTCCCCCAACAAGTTTACAGGCTTCAAAAATGCCTTTGCCAGCCAAAGTGAAAGCAGTGTAATCACAAAGACCAGACCGGTTGCCGCAATTAGTACTCGCTGGGCAAATGTTGTAATCGGCTGAAAAATTTCGGATTGGTCAATCTCTGAAATAATGGCCCAGTCTACCCCACGAATATCCAAAGGCGCATAGGCACTGATGACTTGTCTACCCAGGTAGCTCTCAACATTGTCAGCGATGCCGCTTTGACCGGCAAATGCTTGCTCGACAGCGTCGCCATTTGCTGGCTGGTTGAGCACGGAGGTGCCTAGCGCTTGTATCCGGGCGATCGCATCTGCCGGCACGTCCTCATCAACGGTTTCTAGATACTCCTCTGGGGCCTCTATCAGTAGCCTAGAATCCGAGCGCATAAGCTTATCCGAGCCGACTAAAAAGGTTTCGCCCGTTTCACCCAGACCATCCTCCTCCCAGTTACCTTCTTCGGTCATCACCGAATTAATTTCATTCACAGGTACCTGAATCGCCATCACGCCGAGCAGCTCGGTGCCGCGATAAATCGGCGTTGCCATAAAGGCTGCTGGCTCGCCGTAAGAAGGCTGATAAAAGCTAAAGTCAGCGATGGCAATATAGCCACTATTCTGTTTTTGCGCTTCTTTGTATACTTCAGCTAGCGCGGAGCGAGCATAGGGTCCAATCGCTAAGCTTGTAGCAAAATCGACTTCCTTAAATACGGAGTAAACGATATTGGCATTGTTATCGATCAAAAACAGGTCATAGTACCCGAACTCATCGAGGACTTTCTTGAAAATAGGATGATACCGAACGTGAAAAGTGCTGTAGCTGGTTTCGTCACCCGCATTATCTAGCTTTTGCTTTTCGCCCACCGGATTAGGGTTTTTGACCAAATATTCATGCTGAAGATAACGAGAAAGCGTCGAAGCAGGGAGGAACGTATCTGCATTAACCGCACTGCCCGTATTTTCAGCTAACCGGGGCGCAAATTCATTGTTATAAAACTGCCGCAGTTGGTTAGATTGAGCGGCGTCCACAGTCTCAACGTCTTCGAGCACAGATGAAAAAGCCGTTGCCATCTCACCCATAGCCGCAATCGTACTGGGCGTGCTGCTCAGCACTTCTAGCTCACTGCGCAAATCGCGGAAATAGCTCTCTATCTGGCTCGCTTTAGAAGAACGCAGTCCTCTGAGCTGTTTGACAACACCACTGCGAATGGCATCTCGCCCACTGAGATAGCCGACATAGGCAATAACACCAATCGATCCGATACTGACAGCCAGCAGCATGGTCATGAGCTTCGACTGAATGCTCAAACGATTAAAGCCGCGCACAAAAACTCCTTACCGTGAGTAGACAATTAGACTTTATTGCACCTTCCCCATGCTTTTGTCAGCTCCAGCTATGCATTCAGATACTGGTGGCAGCTTTCAGGAACAAGACGATACTCCCCGCTGAGAACGCGCGATGTTTCTATCCACAGCGCTTGGTCGACACGCTCCCCTTCAACAAAACGAAACGTTTCCTGCAACTGAAAGAACTTGGAATCGACAAACTGCGCTCGAAACAGCTGAATCAGCTCATGCTTGGGCTTCCCGTTGTATACGAAAATATTATCCAAGCAGGTAATATACTCAATCGCCGTTAGCTCAGCTTGGACTTCCTCCAAAAACTCTCTTTCTAGAGCCGCTTGACTTGTTTCTCCAAAGTCAATCCCACCTCCCAAAAAACGGTAGAAGGACTCACTTGTCTTCGGGTCTTTTCCACGGCTTACAAAGAGATATCCCTCATGTTCAATGAGTCCTAGAGCAATCGGACGAATACGCTTGGCCATAAAATTGTCTCTACTTTACCGCGCACATGTCTAGGTGCACTTTGGAAATGTGCACCTGAAAAAATCCCCTCTGAAAACACCCTCTCTATTCTGGGAAAGCCGCTTCGGGATTTTCCTTCGGCACGGGCCAATCTTCGTTTTCGCCGCCAATGACAATCTGGCGAATTTCGACGTAGTCTTCGCTAAACTGTCGCATTGTATTGATCAAGACATCTAGCGATAATGCATCTGCTGTCCCTAAATCAAACCAGCAGCGACTCCAAAGCCCTTTGAACTCGACATCGGCCATGTTGTGCATAAGCGAGACCAGCGATCGCGCCGACTCTTCTTCATCGTAGTCAAAATAGCTAATATCTACGCCCGTCTCCTGCACCTGCAAGTTCTCAGCATTAAAGCCGCCGAGCTTGCCAATAAAAAACCAAGAGTTCAAAATTTCTTCTACATATTGCTGCTCAGCAATTGAAGGGACTGTGTCAAACTCCAGCCATATCCATAGGTTAAAGAAATCACACTCTCGGAAATGAACCTGCATACCACCACACCTACTCACCAATACACCTAAGCACTATACAGGCCTACGCATCTCCAAACGTCTTCGCAATAGAATAATGGGAACAGTGTTTTGCAGGCGAGATGCCCATTTCTTTGCCTGACAGGCGAGACGCCTATCCCTACGAGACGTTAACCATACATGCTTCATCTGCGCGACCTCAGCTACCATCCCACCGCCACCCCAACGCCCATCCTCAAAAATATTTCGTTTGATCTCGCTCCCAAGCAGCTCGGTTTTATCATTGGCCCTAGCGGCTCCGGCAAAAGCACCTTGCTCGAAATCCTGGCAGGGCTTGCCACACCCACCAGTGGCACCATCCTTTGGCGAGAGCAAACCCTCTTACCAGAAGCCCTACAGCAGCTCGGTGGCATCGTTTTTCAGTTCCCAGAGCGCCACTTTTGTGGACACACCCTCTTTGAAGAGCTCCGCCTGGGTCATCCCGAACTCACCTCAGATCGGGTCCACGAAACCTTAAAATCGGTGGGTTTAGGCAATCTTTCGCTGCAGGCTTCCCCGCAACAGCTCAGCGGAGGACAACAGCGACGACTCGCCCTAGCGGTACAGCTCATTCGTCAACCGTACCTGCTCTTACTAGATGAACCCACTGCTGGTCTAGACTGGTCTATGAGACAGCAGCTGGTAAATCTGCTCGCCAAGCTCAAACAAGAATGGAGCCTGCTGATCGTTTCTCACGACGCAGAAGATTTGGTCGATATTGCCGACCATGCTTGGACCATAGACCACGGCCAGCTTAGCAGCGCCAACATCGAAGACCTTCGCCCCTCTCCATGATCCTCCCCACACATCTCGACCTCTGGCAAAGCACCCTCCATTGGCAGCCTACGGACCGTCAACAAGCTCTTTTTCAGCAGCTTTATGAACAAATTCTGGAAGGCAATAAGCAACTCAATCTCACTCGAATCACTGAGCCAGATGACTTCTGGGAAAAGCATCTTTGGGATTCACTGAGTGGTATTTCACCCTGGCTTGCGAAGCCCAAGGAAGACGCTGTAGAAGCCGTTGAGCAACCTAACGTTGAGCAGCCTGACGTTGAGCAGCCCAAAAGTGATGGGGCGATAGCTTCTGAATCGCTACAAATTATTGATATCGGCACCGGCTGTGGTTTTCCAGGCGTACCAGCGGCGATCGCACTTTCCGGCCACCTCACAGCCAATGACCTTTCCTTAACGCTGGTAGACTCCACCCGAAAGAAAGTTCAATTTCTACAATCCCTTTGCCACACCTTAGGGTTACCCGCTACCTGCCTAGCCGAAAGAGCCGAAACTCTGGGGCAAGACATAACGCACCGAGAAAGCTATGACCTTGCACTGATCCGCGCCGTTGGTCCACCGGCAACCTGCGCAGAATACGTTCTCCCTCTTTTAAGGGTTGGTGGGCAGGCGGTGCTCTATCGCGGCCAGTGGACAACGGAAGACACCGAAGCAATTCTGCCCGTTATCGAGCTTTTAGGCGGCGAACTTACTGACCTGAAAAGCTGGCATACACCACTTACACAAAGTGCTCGTCACTGTCTCTTCATCTATAAAGAACGCCCAACACCAAACGACCTGCCGAGAGCAGTGGGTGTACCCGGGAAATCACCGTTAAATTAATCTGAGAAACTCAAGGCTACCCTTTATTCTTAATCGTCATCACTTCGACAACCTTGAGCGCTAGATCGTCTGGAATCGCGAGCAGACGACGCAAATCATCTATAAAAGCCTGCTCTTCTCTTGAAACGGTGCCATCAGCAAATACCAGATCCACAGCGATCGCAAAGGCAGTTGGCGCTAGGCTAGGGGGTAGCGCAAGCTTGGCACTTTTCACGAGCTCATTAGGCCCATATTTTTTCAGCCCATCTAGCAAATAAGCCTTCATCCGTGACCAGCTTTCTTTGGTCACCCCCTCGTATAGTTTCATCCGGCTCAACCGCATGTCCATCTCTTCTTCTTCAGATCCTGAAAGATAGCCATCCGATGCAATCGCCACCAAACAAATTGCTGCAAATGATTCCGCCGCGTTCATCGCTATCTTGCTCTCAGCCTCAGCCTTAAAAACTTGATTAAAAATTCCCATCTCTCCCTTTCCCCTCCTACCAAACAAATGACCGGCAAAACCCTTTAGCTCAGGTCCTACGATTGCCACTTTATCCAGTGTGGGCAGACAAGCTGCGTTTCTATCAAGCGGGATCACTATAAGCGCAACAAATCGATCAAAAAACGTATCCTCAGTAGCAAAAAGGAGAGAGCCGCAGCCCTCTCCCCTCATTTACCGATAAGCTTCAATGACAAAAATCACCTAATCAGATTGATAAAGTGAGAGCACAAGAGACTTCTTTAAACAGACTCTCTTTTTCTTCCCACGTTCATCAAATAGGATTTAGACGAATTGGAAGTCAAAAACAAATTATGAGCAACCAAAACACAGTCAACCCAATATCTAAATTCTGACTAAGCGCTTTGACGCATCTCAGACTCTAACTGCGCTAGCAAAGGTTGATTACCCTGCTCTTTTGCTACCTTAATACGATGCTCTAAAGAGCGAGCGATGTTTGACTGGTGCAGACGGCTAGCTTCACTTAACAGCTCACGACGCGCCTGGGATGCGGCACTCGTGCCTGTAAGCTTATTGCGCAGGTTGGACAAAGTTCCCTTTGCCAAGGCTGGTGTTGCTGGCGTAGCATCACTCAGCTGCTGAACTTGGCCATGACGAGTTGTCTGATAGGCAACGCCACGATAGCGAAGGGTTTCAGCAGGCTGAGGGATAGGCACATGACGAACATAAGAATAAGTCGTTGCCTGACCTCTGTACTTGCAAGCTATTTCACTTTCAGTGACCTCAAGCATGGGAGGATTGTAATCGTATTGAATACCGCGATAGGTAAGTTTCATTCACTCGTTCCTCAAAGAATGGGTAGTTAGACTTTGTTGGGAACGCGTTCCTTCAGAGATAGGGAGCTGAATCTCTTACTTCCGTCTCAAAGAGCTCATCACAGGGCTTGCGCCTTGAAAGAACTAGAGATGAACGTACATCCAATCATTTCTGTATCTATTGTTACAGTTACTTCTATCAATGACAACTATCCCTGACATTCGGGTATCCGCCCATTTTTTTATAAAATGGACGGTATACAACCATTTGACAGGTGTCTATCAAAAAAGCTAATTAACAACTCTTAATTGTTTTTCTTAGGTTCGTCGGTTCCCTTCCTGGGCTGTTGTGGTAACGTCTCGCTCAGTCAGGAATTCAGGCGAACGCTGTCCATGCCTCCTGCACCTTGTGACACGTCCCCATGAAATGCATCATTAATCGGCGATCGCAGTTTTCTGCGAGCCATCGATACTGGCTGAGCGAGCTTTCCGAGGCTGAAAACCAGCAGCGCTTTGGCAAGTGCACTCATAAGATGGGCCACGGCCACAACTACGAGCTCTACGTCTCTATCGAAAGCGAGCTAGATCCCTACGGCATGGTGCTCAACCTGACTGAAGCCAAAGAGATCATTCACAAAAAAATAATTGAGCCGTTAGATTTTTCCTATCTCAACGACACCTGGGACGAGTTCAAAGCCACCTTGCCTACCACAGAGCACATAGCTCGCGTTATTTGGCAGCGACTCAGTCCACATTTGCCTGTTGTTAATGTTCAGCTATTTGAAACACCCGAACTCTGGGCCGACTACAAAGGAAACGGAATGGAAGCTTATCTCACAGTCTCAGCTCACTTCAGCGCAGCACATCGGCTAGCGCTGGCAGACCTCAGCTATGAAGAGAACTGTGAGATTTATGGTAAGTGCGCTCGTCCCAACGGTCACGGCCATAATTACACCGTTGAGATCACGGTTAAAGGCGAGATTGATGAACGCACAGGGATGATTGTGGACTTGGTGGCACTGCAAAATGCGATCGCACACCATGTCATCGAACCTTACGACCACACTTTCCTTAACAAAGACCTGCCCTATTTCACCACCGTCGTCCCCACCTCAGAAAATATCGTTCTCCGCATTTGCCAGCTGTTACGTCAACCAATCGCAAACATTGGCGCAACCCTCTATAAGGTCAAACTAGTCGAAAGTCCTAACAACTCAGCAGAGGTCTTTGCCGAGACGCTTAAAGAAAGCATTGACACAGTTGAGACAACACAGACATTCGTAGCCGTATAGAGAAATCGGTTCTCGAATACATCCTGGAGCTAATATA
>ERZ1740067.532-NODE-532-length-30008-cov-9.168230_pt1 | contig 30008 bp, 42 predicted proteins | sample MGYA00581736_ERZ1740067 | MGnify/ENA primary metagenome ERZ1740067 (study PRJEB43018, sample SAMN04849236) | marine metagenome | isolation source: floating plastic debris | place: Pacific Ocean | collected 2008-08-27 | study: EMG produced TPA metagenomics assembly... | reverse complement strand
GATGAGGCGGCAACTACCAGTCGCCGCCTCATCCGAGCTGGTCGGTCGAGTTTTCTTCGCCGCGCGAGGCGTTTGAGGCGATGCCTGAGGCGCGGCGGCGCGAAATTTTTCGCAGCCTCTGGCTGTTTCTGCGTGTGTCGCTGTTCGGGTCGGCGCGCGCTGCGCTTGAGATGAACGAGCGCTGCGCTGCCACGCACTACCTCAAGTCCTGGGTCCGATCGCGGATAAAGCACGCGATCGCCGCCGATGAGGCTTGGGTGTTGCTCGATCGCAATGCCGATGGCGCGGACAGTACACCCGACAACAATCACGGAGGCTCAAATCCATGACAGAACAGCAAGAAACATGTCGGTCTTATCGCACGGACGCTCCGGAAGCCTACACCCGGACGATCGGCATGACATTGCTCCGTCTGGAGCAGAAGCCGTTACGTGCCGATCTCAGCAATTACCCCACCATCCCGCAGGAAGTGGTCACTGCGGTTTACACCCACAACATTAAGTGGAAAGACGAGGAGATTCGCCAGTCGCTCTGCATCGAACTCGACTCCGGAACCACGATCGGCATCCGTTATTGGGCAGGCCCGGAGGACGTTTGCGTGCTGACCCTGCTGGACGCTCGGGATGCCGTGACGACCCTCGAAGTCCCAGGAGCCTGGGTTCTTGCGCTTGAGGCGCAGGCTTAGGATCGCCGAACGCGATCGCCACGGACAACATCATCAAGCAGCTCAATTCAGGCGCGACAGTCATCAGTCCCAAATACTGACGGAGAAGATTTATGAGCAATATCATCACCCACACAATATTTGTCCCGACCGAAAAAGCGGGAGCGATCAGAGGCTTCGTCAAGACCGAGGATTACGATTTTGACCTCAGCACCTACGAATCCCACGGCGCACACAATGGCGAGCACATCGAGCGGGGCTGGAAGACCGTTGAGATCGGCGGCTCAGTATTTGAATACACCGCATTTCAGACTAATGGCGGCCTCGTTGATGGAAACTTTGCAGAGCTTTCGGCGCAGTTCCCCACTACGCCGATCGTCTGGGCGTATCACGATGAAGGTGGATACCTTACGTTCGTGACGCTGTTTCTTCGCGGGCGCAACGTTTGCGAGGTGAAAATCCCCGGAAGCGTTGCTGTCGGGCTATGCCTGTACGACGAAGTCCCCGCGATCGCCGAACAGAACCCGGAGGTTCTTGGCGTGTTCTTTCAGGCCGCCAACGATCTCAAGGCGCAGCTCGCGCCATTTTCGTTGGACGTACTGAAGCGAGCGATCGAACACCTGGAAGACAGCGCGATCGCGGCGATCGAGATTCGCGCTGCCCTCGCTGCCTCCGACTCGGCCACCGCCAACATCTGGCACAAAGACTCTGATGATGGCGAAATCCGGTGGTTCACGATCGCGGGAGATATCGAACTCTCAGCGGTGTCGCCATCGGATGCGTTCAAAGTCTGTAGCCGCGCGGCGGACTACATCCGAGAGAAGCTGCCCGAGAGCGATCGCGCCAATCGTGTCTCCATCGAAATCCAGTGGGGCTACTGACTCGCCCGCGATCGACCCTCACGCTCAAGAAACAAGAACGACAAATCGAGATGGTTTGCACGGCGAACACCGGCAATATCCTGGCACGATCGCGCCCGACTCGCCGCACTCGGGGGTGAGACACAATAAATCCGTCACGGGTGTTTACATCTTTGTACTCTTACATGAGAATACGGAAAAGTATTTCGAGGATTATGGACGCACAATATTTTCGGCTGGCTGGGGAGCGGTACGAGCAGGCCAGCGACTTTGCTCGACAGGCGGTCGATGCCGGGCAGATTACAGTCGATCGCGTTCTCGCTGAAATCCACACCGATCGATCCTCAACACCGCGCAAGCACCGGCTCTATGCCTGGGTTCGAGGCGAGCTTCAGGAGGTTGCTTCTAGCGAGCAATTTGAAAAGCTACTCGATCGCGTCTTCGATGCGACAGTTCTTTCCGAGCCCGCATTGCGAGAGGTCTACTCGCTAGAAAGCTTCCGCGACGCAGTCTCCGAGATGCGCGGCGCGTTTGCCACTCTGCCCGAGCAGTTCGGCGCTCGCGAGGCAGGCTTCGGTAGTGAGGTGAATCGCATTCACGCTCAACTCGTTCAGGCGACCGGCGCTGCGATTGAATTCCTTCAGGCGATCGCGCCCTAGCCGCAGAAAACACCACGTCACCACACCAAGAAAATGCCACAAATCTCATCTATTTCCATCAGTCACTGGGCCGCAAGGACTTTGATTGTCACGATGTCGGCCGCCAAAGCTGAGGCTGCGATGCGCGAGGGGGCAAAGATCCCAGCCCGCTACATGCTGACCGATTTAGTCTCCATCGAAATCGACCTCGACGATGGCACGCTCTGACTCGGCCAGCCGAGAGATGAAATCTTCATCCCCGATGACGGAGCCGACATCTCGTACACGCTGGTTGACCACCCCGTAGCTGTCTTACGCGAACTCTGGTTCGAGACGATGGGCGGCGAGCCACCAAGCTTTGCCGCCAACAGTGACAACGAGTTCTACCTCAAGCTCGATGCCACCGGCAAGATCGAAGGCTGGCCGGACTCGCCTGAAGGTGTCGCGCAAGCCCTGATCGATGCCTTCGGAACGAAAGACTTTAGCCACCTCAAACCATCACTGGTGACATAAATGCTCGACGAAATCTACGCCCAGTAAACTCAACACCCTCAATCAAATGCTAGACCCCCCGACAAATACTATTACGCGCTTTTCGCTACCGGTCTCTCCCGGCACATGGAGCTTCTGGGGCTCCGGGATTTCGCTACCACGATCGCCTCTCTCCGAGCGGTCGGCGACGAAGTGCCTCAAGCGGCAGACATGTTCGTCCTCGAAGGCCATCTGGCGATCGTTGACCATGGCGCGAGCGATGCAAGAGTCCTACTCGTGTTCGACGACGGCACCTGCCAAAAATACTCGCGCGCAGAGCTGCGCCAAGCACTGCTTGACGACCCTTACGGTCAGTGCGTGGTAAGTAAGGAGGAGACATGCTCGTAGCCCTCTCTCTCGATGCCCTCGAAGAATTTGCGGCGTCTGACATTTCGCCCTGGCACGGCGTTTCAACGGTAATATCGCGAGCTGAGATCCAAAGCGACACCGAGATCTTGCGCGAAACCTCCATCGCCGATCGCCAGATTGAGGACGAGCCCTGTCCGTACGAACTGGTTCGCGAGGCACTGCGGCAAGGGGCGGGCACGACAGTAGAGGTCGTCGGGGTGGTTCTCCCCGAGGGCTACCGGTGCACGATCGGGCTTCACTTCCCGCTAGACCCTCGCTCTGACTATGCGTGGGTAGAAAAGCGTCCAGTCGATCTTCCTGTAGAGGAGGTTTTTGCAGAATGCGCCCGCTGCGCGCACGTCATCCGCAACGGCCTCACCGCCAACCAAGCCGCTCGCGTCACCGTGCGCATCACCTGGTCTCAGACTGTTTTCGAGACGTAACGATCGTGTCGGTAAAGAGCAGTAAAAGTAATTGCGGAATAGTATCGATCGAGTTCATACTGTTCACATCCCGCGCGCATCCTTCTCTTATGGATGCGCTCGGTGCAACACACACACATCAACATGAAAGCACTGTATTTTCCTCCGGACTGGGATCGGTCTCGGGTCGAGTTGTGGATCGATAACCACAACGCCAAGGAGATCGAGGGCTGCAAAGTTTCCGGAATCGACCACAGCGGGGCTGGCAGCGCGATCCGCTTCTCCGACGGGCGATCGTGGCGCGTCCTGCGTGATGCGCTCGACGCGGATTTTGTCGACGCCTTCGGCAATATCTCGACCACTACTGAAGTCTGCGCGAACGGGTTCTTCGCCTGTTTGCTCGCGATGGGGCTTGTAGCTGCGATGGGCTACGGCCGTTTCCAGCAGCACATGGGTGGCGCAGCGCTATGTATCCCCGTCGTGGTGTTCTTCGATCGCGCTCGTCGGCGTCAGCTCGATCGGGCGGAAGCATGGCACGAGGCCGATCGCACGGAGGCTTCGGCTGGAGCGGGCTCATGATTTGGAGCGATCGGCGGATACGAGAACTCGCTAAGGCAGGTGGGATCGAGCCCTTCGAGCCCGAAATGGTTCGGAAGATCGAAGGCCGCCCCGTTATTTCCTACGGGTTGGGCAGCTACGGCTACGACATCCGCCTGTCTCCGAAAGAGTTCAAGATCTTTCGGCACGTCCCCGGTACGGTCGTAGACCCGAAGAACTTCAATCCGGACAACCTCGAAAGCGTTCCACTTCAATCGGACGAGAACGGTGATTTTTTCGTGCTACCCGCAAACTCCTATGGATTGGGTGTCGCGATCGAGCGACTGGGCGTTCCCAGCGACACGACGGTGTTGTGCCTGGGTAAATCGACGTACGCCAGAACGGGCTTGATTGCAAACGTTACGCCCGCCGAAGCGTGTATGGCCGACGACACCGAAGTTCTCACTGACAGCGGCTGGGCAAACCTCAAAGATGTCGCGTCGGGAGACTTCGTCCTAACGCTCAACCCGGCAACGGGACTGTCGGAGTATCAACCGGTGCTCGCGAAGCAGGAATATTACTACAACGGAGACCTGCTCCACTTCAAAAGTCGGTTTGTCGATCAGCTCGTCACCCCCCAGCATCGGATGTGGGTCGGCAAGATGCGCCGCGATCGCGTTCCGGCAGGTGGATCGCGGACGGCGACGCGGGGAAAGCGCGAAGTGTCGTTCCACTGGGACTACGCCCTGGCAAGTGACGTGTACGGCCGATGGGGTTACTACCTGTCTCGCGACGTGCGCTGGGAGGGCGTCGAGCCCGAACCGCGCGTTCGGATCGGCAAGTACGACATCGAGATCGAGACCTGGTGCAAGTTCCTCGGAGCCTGGATGGGCGACGGGTCGGCGTTTGATGCTGGAAACGGCAACTACGTCATCAAGCTTGCGGTCGTCACTAAGGACGAGAAGCGTCGCTACTTCCGATCGCTGCTCGACGACATGGGTGTCAACCACCACGAAAGCCAGTACGGCTTCTCGTTCCAGGACAAAGCGCTGTGCCAGTGGCTTCAGCCCTTTAAGGGTGCGAAGAACAAGCACTTGCCGATCGAGGTTAAGCAGTACCCGCCAGCGTTGCTCCTGTGCCTCATCGAAGGGCTCATGAAGTCCGACGGGAACATGGAGACGAAGACATTCGGCTCGGCATCGAAGCGCCTCGCTGACGACTTCCAGGAAATTTGCTTGAAGGCGGGCTACAACGCCACTCACTGGACGCGAGTGGAGCAGTCCAAACCGATCGGCGGAAGCTCGACGCATTACAAGTGCCGCTACTCCACGGCCAATGCTTCACCCAACAAGATCCTGCCGCGATCGCACGCCAAGGTGCCATACGCGGGCATGGTCTACGACATCACCGTCCCCAACGGCGTCTTCCTGAGTCGCCGCAACGGCCGCGCGTCCTTCACGGGCAACTCGTGGCGCGGCAACCTGACGCTGGAATTCTCCAACTCATCGCCTGCTGACTGCCGGATCTATGCCGGGGAAGGTGTCGTGCAGATGCTTTTCCTGGAAGGCGAGCCGTGTGAGGTCAGCTACGAAGACCGCGACGGCAAATATCAAGATCAAACCGAAGAAATCACGCTACCCAGAACATGACATCTCAAGTCGATACCGATGCCGCAATTAAAGAAACGATCGCCTTTCTTCGCTCCGAGATGACTCCCGAGGAGATCCAGCAAGCTGAGGCGCAGATGGCTGAGGCGCGAGGCGCGCTCGGCGAAAACACACAGTGGAGTCCGAGTCGTAACTTAACTCCCGAAGGCATCTACCCTCACCGTGCCCTCGAAACGATGCGTTTCTACTTGGGGCTGGAGCGGTACGAGCAGGTCGCATACAAAAACGGAAGACTTTTTGCCTGCCACATCGAAGCTGTCGCGCTTGCGATCGTTTGGAGCCAACGGCAACACCGATTGGCCGCCCTCGAACGACGGCCCGGCCCCAACACTGTCGTAGATCGGAGTCAGAAATGAAACTAGAAGCTTTAAGCCGCGCCGTGTGTGCCGCGATCGCCAACCTCGAAGCGCTGAAACAGTCCGCGCAATTTTCCGGGCGGGACGGGCAGGTGTTTCAGGCGCGTTCGGCGCGAGCGCTGGGGCGCGACCTTCGACAAGCGATCGAAGAGGCCCAGGCGATCGCGGAAGAGATCGAATGCGAGCTGTACCCAAGCGAAATCCAGCAGATCGAGTGGGCCGACGGAGCGTGGCTCGAAGACGCCTACGACCTCAAAGAGGAAGTCTACTTCGAGCGCTGCAGATTTGAGGGGCTATGCATCTACGGTTTCAGCGACACCGAGGTGGGCGACCTGCCATTCCAGGCGCTCGTTGTTCGCCCGCTCGGTTCGAGCGACTGTGCCGACTGGCTCGTCACGCCATCCTCGTGCGATGAGTTGTCGGACGACCTCAAGCGGAAAGCCGTTCAAGTCAAGATGTCCGAGGCGATCGTCTCGCCGGGACAAGGCGCGCTACCGCTCGCCGTATAGCCTCAAGCTTTTAAGGAGAGATCCATGCTAATCGCAACACTCCGGAGCCGCGACTCACGAGGGGTCGTACTCCAGCAATCGCTCGTCACCTGTGACCTGGAAGAACTCGACTTCGAGTCGAAACTGCTCGGGCCGGTCGGCGAGCAGTTTCGCGCCACCCATCCCGCAAACCAGCGAGATCGCGTGGCGGTAGTCGAACTGCTGATGCTTTGGCAGGAAGACTCCGGCGATGGGTTTCTGCACTCGTACGTCCTGTCTTTCAAGCCGTACGACAGTCATGGCCGAGTCCATGCCGCAGTGCCACTGCGCGCGCAGCTTTCGCATGTCGATTATCAGGTTGTCGTGGACGCCCAGTCTCGCGTTGTCGAAGACCTGAACCGAGCCGCGCGCGCCGCCGAGCAACCTTCCGACTTCGTTACGGCGCTACCGCTCACGATCGCCAAGCTGGCGTGAATTTTTCGATTCAATCCGCAGTCAACCGACATGACCATTCCAGCCGAAAGAATAGTGGGCATCGAATACGAAGAGTATCCGGTGTTCCTTGCGGACGATGGCTCGCTTCGCACTGAAGCGGGTATCGTTTCCGAGATCGACGACCTCTACCCGAATCACGCCACGACGCTAATCGAACTCGTTCGGGCGCTGATGGGCGTCGCGACCGACGAAGACCGACGGGTTGCGATCGACACGATCTCCAACACCAAAGAGTTTCCTCGCCTTGATGGCTGGACGCTCACCGAGACCGTTATGAAGGCTGAGGGGATGCCCCCCAAAGACCAAACTGCGTTCCGAATGCTCCGCGAGCGCGCGGACAACGTACGGCGTCTCATCGTCAAAGAGAAAAAGCAAATCCAGTACGCAGACCTGCGACAGATGACGACGCGGGAATTACCGAATCGCGGTCGCGCCACTCCGCGCTACAACCTGCTCGCCACGGTGCTACTGGTGCGGTGGTGCTTGCGTGACTACGAAGCCTTCAAGTCAAAAAAGCAGCTAGCCAAGACCCTGTAGATTCCCCTCATTTCACCACGAACAAACACCACGCCATCAATCATGACCAGAGACTACAACCCCAGCGGCCACTCCGCATCTTGGGCCGGCCACTTAGAGAAGTGTCGCACCGCGAACGTTTTTGCGGATATGGCCGCCGATCGCAACCCCGTTCTTGATGCTTTCGAGGAGGTTGTTTCGGGGTGGAACGATCGCCACCCTGAGTCCCGGATCGAAGTGTCCGACGTGTTCGAGGAGGTCTGTATCGATCGCACGCTGGACTCGCAAGAGGTCATCGCTTGGGATGGGGACACCCCCATTGCCCGATACGCGATCGTCCGATCGGAGGCGCGCAAAGGATGACGACCAAACGCCAGAAAGAAATCCTCGCTTCCTTCGATCGCATCGTTGACGCCTGCGGCGGCACGCCCGCCGAGGTCGGTGATATCAGTCTCCGCGAGCGCAATATCAACCCGCGAAGCCTCGACAAACTGCAGGAAGAGGGGTGGATCGAGGTCGACTTCTGGACGGGCGATCCGACTGGCACGTTCGGCGGCGACCAGTGCGCCTCAATTTGGGTATTGCACGACCATCGCGATCCGCCCGATCCCGCTCGGCCTTCATTCACCGAGTCTGAGCTGATGGCTCTCTACGACGCGCTCGACGACAGGTTCTGCGAGTCCGACCCCAACAGCCCATACGCCACTGCACTGCGCGAAGTATCGACGTATCTCGAAAGCTTGGAGGAGTAACAAACGTGATGACTACACCCGATCGCGATACCGCGACAATAGATGGAAGACCTTTCACCAAGGTTGCGTTCAACCGTTACACCATGCCCGAGGACTGGGATCGCAGTCGCAGTGACGACGCGATTTACCAGTCCGACCAGGCGGGCTCAATTTACATCTTCATGCGCGGCGGTCGGTTTGGTAATCAGGCGATCGACCTGCGGCAGCTAGACGGTAGCGGACGCCCGATCGTTCATGAAGTCAGCGCGTCGAAAGATAACTACCTCATGATTACTCCCTGCGAATATCTCAATCGCCCGCAAAGCTTGGCAACGTTCATTGCACAGGGCTTCCCCTGCGTGCCGCCATTCCTTGAGTCCGACAGAGACCAGTTTCGATGCTCCGCTCCAAGCGAGACGCTGCGGATCGTAGCTCGGAATAACTGCGCCAATATGACGCTTTTTAGCCTCGAGGGGACGAACAGCGATGGCCCAGCAAGCTTTTACCGATATCGCGAACTGCTGACCACATCCAGCGACTCAGCGGCAATGCGCAAGTGCATCAAGATCCAGAACTACCTGCTCTCAGGTGCGGACGACGGGGTATGCGATCGCCGCCGCATTGAGATCGTTTTCCGCTACGACCCCGAAGCGAATTTCGCCCTCTAGACCTCGTACAGCGCCCGTGACGCCAACGAACTTTCCCCGCCACAATCCACCACCATCAAGTCAAGCAATGAGTGAGATCGCACAGTTTTTAGACAATTCCCTGCCCCAAAACTCTCAGTCGGCCGCAGTTCAGGCCCTAGAGGGCGAAATTCGCAACCTCGACCTTCGGCAAAGCCTCTGCTTTGCTGAAATGCGCAACTTATCGGAACTCACCAAGCGTTTCTACGACGAGGACGATCCAGGAAAGAAGGTCTTTGTTGTGGTGGGGTGGTCGCAATTCCAGAATGCTCGAGCCAAAGCTAAGCGCTTCTCTGTTTCAACCTGCGAATGGACGCGCATCGCTGTTGCCCGAACCCCGCTATCAGCCGTGCTTCAGGTTTTTGGCGACTTTAAAAAGAGCGACGAATACGAGACGAAGATTTCCAATGGCCAGGAATGGCGGACTCTCGACAACGAGCCTCCTAATCTCCGTGAGTGGGCTTCTGACCCCACGGCAATGTCGTTCGCTGAAGATGATGGTGAAACGATCGAAACCCACATCATCTCGATCGTGATGGAGGTATCAAAAGCATGACGAACACGAAAAAGAAAACGGGACGACAACTCGAACAAAGGAACGAGATGCCTGAAAAGTCTAAGACAGGAGACACACCTTTCATCGAGGTCACTGCGCTCTTCCCTGGCGCTGGGAAGTACGGAGCCACGGGCGATACAGTACGAATCGTCGCCCATGAATTGAACCCCGATCGCTTCTTCATCGCAACGAAGGAAGGTGACAGTTCTGGCTGGCTCGCGCGATGGGACTTGGGGTACTCCTATCCCAAGTCCGACATCCTGGAATACACCAGCGCGACGGAATCGCAGCTACAAACGCTGCGCGAATCCGCCGAGCGGCCTGAAGGGGCAAGCGAGTTTACCGACATCCACGGCAGCGCCTTCCCTGGCGAAGATGCTTGCCTGCGGCTGACAGTCGCCGGTGCAAACAGACTCCTCTCAGCTCTCGCAGAAGCCCGCCAGTCCGGTCGTGCCGTGACAGACCTGGTAGCAAGCGATGGCAAGAGCTTCACGCTGCTGACGATCGTGGATGATGACACATCGACCGACCTTTGGAAGAGTTCGCACTACGGTTGCCTCGGGGGCGGGCCTTCGATCGAGAAGGTGATTCGGTATCACCTCGGACTGCCGGGAAGCAAAGAGCCCGAGCCGCAAAAAACACTCCAAGAGATCCTGGGCATGGAAATGAAGGAGGTTCGACAGTGAACTCACTCAATCTCATGCTGACGATCGCCTGCTGGCTCGCCGCGCACGCCGTCCTTTCGTGGGGAATCCTGGCCGCGCCGCGCGGGCGCTGGTGGCTCGACACAGCGATCCTGGTGTCCGCGTTGCTGCTACTCGCCACCGGCAACTACCTCGCCCTGACCTAGCACCACACCCAAGACGACCCACGAAGCCCCACCCGATCGCAGCGATCGGGTGGTTTTTTAATGCGACCAAACACCATGAGACAAGACAAACGAAGATGGCTCGATCGTTACGCTTCCACCGTGGAGTACGCGCTCCTCGGTCACACCGACGACGATCGCTTCCGCGACCTCCCCAGCCCGAGCGACGCGATCGCACGCGGCCTCGTAGACTTCCTCGATCGCCAAAACGGTTACGGCGTGCCCTTCCAAAGAATCCGTTCCGCATTCGACGCGACCAAGCAAAAACACTTATTCGATGGGTGGCTGCGCAACGCCAAGCAGAACGCCTACTACACGGACAGATCGATAATCCAGGCGGTCTGGGAGCAGTTCATCACTCCCTGCTACCTGTCGGACGATCGCCACCTCAATGTCATCGAGGGTGGCTGCGGTGACGGGCGGTGGATCGCGTCGTCGCAGCCGCCACTCGACAACATCAGCTACCTGGGGTTCGATATCGACCCGGTTGCGATTTCGTTCGCGAAACGCACCCAGTCCAACGATGACTGGCGATTCATCTATGCCGACTTCCCTGGCATACCACTCGCAAACGAATGCTACGACCTACTGATTGGCAACGTGCCATTTGTTACGGCAGGGCGCGGCAGCCAAGGGCACACGTCGTTTTTTACGCACGCTGCCCCCGCCATCGTCCCTGGCGGTACGATGATCGCCTTCACTAGCACGTCATTCCTCGACAGCGCCGACAATCGCGCCCGGATCGACCTGCAGCGCGACTTCGACTTGCTGCTCGCGGTTCGGATGGTGAGCTTCTGCGAGAACGGCAATGCTCCCGGCAATCTCGTCATCCTCCGCAAGCGGTTCGCCGGTGAGCCGCCGCGTTGGGACGGCTGGGTCAACCGCTCGATCGCCGACGCGAGCTGGCTCGACGAACACTGCACCCCCGACTGGAAAGAGAAGTGGGCGGACGAACTGCCGATGCTCAACCGGTACTTCATCGACAACCCGTCGCACATCATCGGCGGCGCGACGCCATGTAATACGCGATCGCCCAACGGCAACTGGTCTCGCAGGGTCTCGGCGCGGGAGGTGACTAACCGCGCCGAGGCGATCTCGCAGCTATCCGGGCTACTGCTCGGCACACGTTGTTCCGTTCCACAAAATACCACCACAAAAATCATGCCCGACGCCACTCAAGACCAAAACCTGACCACCACTCTCGACTACACCAAGGCGACCCACGCCATGATGCTCGAGCTTCAGCAGAAAATCGAGGAGCAGGCAGATATCGCCGAGATTTTGGCCAACCTCCAGCGCGAATGCGATCGCGGCAATCAGCTGCAATCCGAACTCGACGAATGCCGCCGCGAACTCAGCGCCGTTAGCAATGCTTACCACGCCGAGACGAACGAGTCGTTGTCAGCGCTGCTCCAGCGGCACGGTGACACTCCTGTTGCGGCAACCGAAGGCGATCGCGACAACGACACCGCCGAACACATCGAACGCCTCCAGTCCAGCCTTAATGCCGTGACTCGCGAGCGCGACAAGCTGCTCGATGCGCTGGAGCGAGTCTACGGTGTCAAGGCTGGCGAGCTGTTCGCTAAACTCGAATCACTCTCCGATGGCGACATCGACGAAGACGACGACGAGGAGCTATAGCAAGATGACAGTCGTACAAGCACCGACAACGGCGACGCGATCCGGCATTGAGAGATACCTTGACGCCCTCGATGCCGCGCTCCTGCCTCTGCATGAAGCCAGCACCTGGAAAGCGCATTGGCATCCCATTACTGAGGCGGGCACGGCCTCCCAGATGTGTCGAGAAAAAGGAGCGAGACAACTTCTTGACGACGCTTTCGCCCTGGTCGTAGCCCTGCACAAAGACGCGATCGCGCTGCGCGAGCAGATACCAGACCTGCCCATCTCATTCGGAGAGTTCGAGGCGACAAAAAGCCTAAAAACGCTGGAATGGCTCCAGAGCCTGTAGAAGGCAAAAATTCGACGCCAAGACCCACGACCACCACGAATACACCATGAGACCCTACATCTCTTGCGCACGCCACTTTAACGGCGTGCGTTTTTGCTGTGAGCGCCCACTCACCAAGAAAAACGGCGACCCACAACAGAAACTCATCGACGCACTCCACGAATACTTCCCTGACCTCGTCGAGATCGACGCCAATTTTGAGTTCGCCGAGTTCGACACCAGCTCCATTCACGCTTCGCGATTCCTGACCGACAAGCGCGACTGGATCGACAAAGGCGCGATCGCCAAGACCGAAGAAGACAACGCCACCCCGCAGGCCGAAGGAATTCCTTCGGCCTCAACGATTGAGGTCTGCGCCGAAACGTGGGAGCAAATGCGGTCAAAGATCGCCCAGATGGAGTCGACGATCGAGCGCCTGGACGGCGAGGTAGCTGACGCAAAAAAGCAGCAAGCGCGTGGCTGGCAAGAGTTGAACGATATCGCCAGCTCGCTTCCCGTCGACGTGAGCTAGCTCCGTCCCCGTGGACGCCCAAGATCGAGCTGCCCGAGCGGTTGCCGCAGTCGCTGTCGTTTGGCAACGATCGCGCGCCGCTCGGCTACTTCGCCCGCCAAAAAGTGCCGCTTGGTAAAGGCGGGCAGAAGGTCGAGCGCTGGGGGATCGACTTCGCTCGCGTCAGCGATCGTAACGCCCGCGTAATCGCCCTCGAAGAGAACCTGTACCTTGGCTGCCGCGACCATCCGAGCATCCTCCGGTCGGACATCGAAGACGGCGTACAGCAGTACGAGGTTGCGGTCGGTAGCGGCGTGTTCGTGCCGCTGCGGCTGTCTCCCTGGGATGACGCGCGGCTCACTGCAACGCTCTCCCTCTGCGAGGTGCTGTGGGAACTCGAAAGCCTCGAGCGCACCGTTGTCGACGACGAGCCGTGCGACGAGCGGCGACAAGCGCTGCGCGATCGCGTGGCGGACTACGAAGCGAAGTTCGGCAAGCTCGATCGCGCACGAGAGGTCGCGTCGGTAGGCAGGTGGACGGACTGGAAGGTGCTGATGGCGATCGAGGTGCTGGAAAGCTCGCCGATCCTCAGCCGCCGCACCTACTATCCGCCGCCCGATCGCGCACCAGTCTTTACCGACGGCACGATCGCCGAACGCGCCAGCAAAGCCTGCTACGCCACGTTCGGTATCCAAGGGCAAATCGACATCGGCGCGATCGGCAAATCGGCCAACGCCGAAGAACTCGGTCGCGACGACCTCGAGCGCTTGCTGCTCGAGGCAGAGCTGATCGTGCCCGTTCCAGTATTCGACGCGCCATCTAAAGCGATCGCACTAGAAGAAAAACGCAATCAACCACACCAAAATGCCAGCTAAACTCAAGCACACTCACGAGCCGCTTGCCCTAGCAGCGGCGATGGACGCACCGGATTTACTCGGCCGCCTCAACACCGCGATTGAGATGGAGCCCGAGCGCGATATGTGGCTCAAGGCCAAGGTAGCGGCGCTGAGTAAGATGCCGCCCGCACCGCCCTTAGAAGACATCGAGACGCCGTATACCGCGTCCTGGATCGACAGCGAACTGCGCGATCGTTTCATCAAAGAGAAGACCGGCGCAACGGTGTCGCACTCGTTCTGCGATGCGCCGGTCTTCGCCCTGACGGTCGAAGACGATAGCGGCGACGACGACAATGACGGCAGCGACAGCCCGCGCAAAAAAGGCGGCTCCCCGCAGAAGACCTCAACCCCACTGTGGTCGATCGTCGTACACGACGAGGGGGGCGACGATAACGTCGCGAGCGACCGCGACAGCGCCTACAGCATCTTAATGAAGCAGTCCCAGGCGTGCGATCGCGATGCCGCTGAGGCTTGGTCGAAGGCGGTCGAGCTGACCGGCGGCGAAGAGCAGGCGCTAACCCTCAAGGGTCGCTTGGCGCTAGCGTCGATGGAGGGCGAAGAGAGCAGCAAAGCCCCGGTTGGCTACAGCGATGACGCGATCGCCGCAATTCACCAGCTCATCGGCGCGAAGGAGGCGGCGGCAACCCATCGAGATCGCGCCCACTTGGTTCGACGCGGAGAATTCAAGCTGTCCGGTGGCAAAAAAGGCCGCGTACTGTTCGTCGGCAAGTGCTCGACGCAGAGCAAGGACGGGCTGATCGGCTCCTACCTGCGCGGCAAAACGCCGGAGGTGGTAATTATCAAGCCCGCTCCGGCGGGTAGCGGCCAGTCGGCGACGCAGGTGCGCTGCCCGGTATTGTCCGCGATCGCCGAAGAACGACTCGAATCGCTACTCGAAGACTGGCGATCGTGGCTGCTGGCGCTGTCCGACGATGTCCGCCAGCAGCTCGAGGACGACTACTTCGAGCAATATGGCTGCCGTGATTTTCCCGACTTCAGCGGTATTGGAGAGACTTTCGGGTTCCGGCAGGTGCTGGCCGATGCTTGCGTTGACGAGCGCTTCTGCCTCGACCCCACAGCGCCCAAATACCTGCGCGGCTACCAGCTCGACGCAATCTTCCGGTTTGCGATGCAGGGCGGCATTGCCGCGCATGAAGTCGGGCTCGGCAAGACAACGATCGGCGTGTGCGTATTTGCCGCGCGGCGTTACTGGGGAAAAACTGCAGGCGGGCCGTCGTTTTACTTCGTTCCGGCCAACAAAATCGAAGACTGGGCGCAAGCGTTCGCCGAGTTAAGCCCTAGCGTCAAGGTCGCGACCGTGACCTCCGACCCCGCAATCTCGCTAACCAAGGCGATCGCTAGCGGAGCTGAGGTCGTGATCTGCTCGCATTACCAGATCAACAACATTCCCGTCTCACCCGACGGAATCGATCGTATCTTCGCGCGCAACAAGTCCGAACTCGAGCGCTTGTTCTGGGAACTACCCGAGCACGAACGCCAGAAAAACACCACAGGCCAGTACACCTCGGCCGCAGCCAAGATCCTCCAGCAAAATATCGCGCGGATCGACACCGCTCGCGACAAGCTCAAGGTGACAGAAACCAGCGCGGGCCTGTATTGGGAGGACTTCAACTGCCCGTTTATCTTCGTGGACGAGCTTCAGGTCGTGAAGAACAACGTCCCTGGCTCGTCCTACGCCGGAGTCGTGAAAGGCGTCAATCCGAGTCAGTCAAAACGAGCGCGATCGCTCGAACTCAAGCTCGAGCTGATGCGCATGAACGGCATCGAGCATCCGCTCGTCGGTGCGACCGGTACGCCCGAGCCCACCAACGAACTGTCCGGCATGTACGCAATGCTGCGGCTCTTCTGTCCGGAAAAGCTCAAACGCATGGGCATATCGAGCTTCGACTCGTTCCTTATGAATTTCGGGCGCACCACGTCCGAGCCGGAGTTGCGGCACGACGGCACGTACCGCAAGACGATGAGGCTGCGCGGCTTCAACGACAACCTGCGCGACCTCAATGCCATCTACTTCTCGTTCCTCGACTACCGCCTGTATGCCGACGTGGTTGGCGACATTCGCGCCGACCAGAAGCGCCCTGAGGTCAAACTAGAAGAGCACGTCGCCTGCAAGCCATCGCCGCTACAGGCCGCAATCCAGCGGTTAACCGTTGCTCGGTTTCAGCGCCTCGCTAAGCTCGGCCGATTCCAAAAGCCTGCATTTATTGCAAAATACGGTCGCGACGCCGACGGCGACCTCCACCCCTACGGCTGGGTCGTGCCGGACAACTACGAGGCCGACGAGTACGAGCAGGCGCTGGCGACTAAGAAGGTCAAGAAAAAGCCGATCTTGCTGACGCCGCACGCTCGCCGCTCTCGCCCCTGCGTTGCCCACGGCAGCCCCGAAAACTTCCTATCGCTGTACAACGACCTCAAAGCGGTCGCGATCGGGCCGCTGCTCGTCGACCTCCCGACGATCGTTGCGAACTTCCCCGAAGAGCAAGAGCTGTGTCGACTCGCTCTCGACCTCATGGAACGCCCGCGCCTCCATCCCGAAGAGAAGATGGCGGTCGCAGCCAAGCACGCCGCAGAGATCTACCACCGCACCGCCGAGCACCGCATCGTGCAGCTCATCGCGATCGACCGGCACGGTATCAAGTTCAGCAAGAAATCTACCGCCGACCTCATCCAAGAGGAACTGATCGCGCACGGCGTCAAGCCCGAAGAAATCGCCCAGATCTGGGACTACAACAAGAAGACGCAGGCCGAAGACCTCGAACCGAAGCTTCGCAGTGGCGAAATCCGCGTCTTGATCGGGTCGCGCGCCAAGATTGGCGTCGGGCTGAACATCCAAGACCGGCTCTACGCCATCCACTCGATCGACGTACCGGCGAGACCCGACGAAAATATGCAGCTGCGAGGCCGAGCCGAGCGACCGGGCAACATTTGCCAGCAGCTCTTTGGTGAAGTGAAGTTCTACCACTACATCACCCAGAGCTACCAAATCGAAGAAGGTGGCAAGACGCGCCCCGGTGCAGACGCAACGTTCCTGCAAGCGCTGCTCGCCAAGATCGAGCTACTTCGCCAGCTACTCAGCCCAGAAGCGCGGCAGCGCGGGTTCTCGTTTGACGAGGGCACTGAAGCGATGACGTGCCTCGATATGTTCTTCCGCGAAGCGACCGGCGGCGATGAGGTCGAGAAATTCTTCTCGCTCCACAAGGCGATCGCCAAACTCAAGGTGCGGCTCCAGTCGGCTGACGCCAGCCTCGACAAGCTCACGTCCCTCGACCGCCACCGCCACGGATCGATCGCGTCCTACCGTCGCGACGCCGAGCGCCACCGCCAGCGCCTCTCGCATATGAACGAAATCCGGGACTATCTTGCGAGCAATGCAGGCGACCCCAACACGTTCGCATTCGTCCGCAAAGACGGCATCGAGATTGTCGGGAAGGACAAACGGCGCAAGAGAAAAGATGGCGACGCCGCGCCCAAAACGCTCGTACTGACGCGCCGCCAAGCCCGCGATGCAGTATCGACCTGGCTGGGCGAACTGGCGACCAAGCTCTCAGCAAAGGAAACGGCACTGGCCTCGGAGTACAGCTCGGGCAAGCGCAACAGTTCGACGACGCACAACTTCGGGCTCGTCGGCACCTATCGAGGACTGCAAATCCACGTCAAAACATCGTTCACGCGCTACAACGGCGAAGTGCTCTTTACACCCAAGCACTTTTACTTCAAGCTCGTTGCCACGATGCCCGACGGCGAGCACTACGAAACGACGCTCGACAGCACCGCGACGTACAAAAACGGCGCGATCTTCGCCCGAATCGACGAACATCTCGACTCGATCGCCAACAGCGTCAAGCAGCTGTCCGCACAACAGAAGATCGCCGACGCCGAATCCGCCGTCGAACAAGCCCGGCAGCGCATCGCCGTCACGAAAGAGACGATCGCCAAGACCAAAACCGCGATCGCCGAACGCGAACCAGAACTCGAGTCGCTGCGCCAAACGCTGGTCGCACGCGGCTTCGACCCCAGCTCGTTCTACTAGCTCAACACCCTTCCGTGATTGCGTATACTATTAGCAAGACTCGCAGAAGGGTATTTTCGTTAGTATCCATCACCGCTCACGATGCGTTGACGCAATATGTCTAGTACCGCCCTACCTGCCGAATCTAAGCTCCTTCAGCGAGCTATTCGGGCCATCGAAAATCCCGACGTACACCGCGCGATCGGGTCGATCGTCCAGCAGCAGATCGACCTCAACTCAGGACTCGATCCAGCCCTCGCGCGTGTTGCCGCCACGGCGTCGATCTCGCAGGCGATCGAGGAAGCGATCCTCGGGCTGGCTTCGCAGCCCAGTCTGTCCGTCGATGAAGACTCGTCCGGCGACCCGCCGCTCGAAATTCAGGTTTATGAGCCGCTGGTCGTCGGCGGCGAAACATTCGACCCAATCTTGCCCAACTCTCCCCTGCTCGAGGTCGCCCCTGAAGATTGGGGGATGGAAGAGGCGCTTTACGGATGCTCCGTAGACGACGTGCAATTCATCCTCAACGATGACTACGACGTGCTGTTCTGCGTCGAGTCCGGGCGGTTTTACGCGGTAGAGGACGACCTGCTGACCGAATGCAGTAAGTCGGGCTCTATCTCCGCGAAAGCAGCGAAGTTCCATAGCGTGGATGAAATTGCGCGAGAGGTGGACGCCGATGCCGCAGACTAGCTCTCCGCCTCAAGAAATCGATACGCCGATCGTGGGCGGGCGGTCGACAGCCGTCTCGATCCGCGAGGACAGTCCGCTCGCGCAGTACCTGCCCGATGGCTGGCTCATCTGCGACGACGCGCTTTACGTACTGAAGTGCGATCGGCAAACTTTCATCCTTCACGACGACTTCGACCTGCTCTACTGGGTCGAGCGCCGCCTGTTTTTCGCGGTCTTCTACGAGCGCGAAGCGGTTGATGTCATGCTGCACCCCTGCGTCAGCAACGGCACGATCGCGCAAGACGCCCCGACGTACACCACTATCCAAGAAATCCTTGCCGCCATGTCCAACTCCACTACTTCCTCCGGCTCTCAAGTGATGACGCCCGATCTCGCTGCCTCTGCGATCGGGGAAAAGCTTGCGGCGACGCAGTCTTCCGATCGGCCCCGTGTTGTCGGAGAGATCACACCCGAATTCCTCGCGGAGGAGTTCCCGACATTCGTTGTCGAGACCACAGTGAAGATGCTGGCGGACAGCGATTTTCACTCTGCTTGCCCTGTTGACACACTCGAAGAGCGCCTGCGTGGCGACCTTCAGCAGATGCTCGGGGCGTGCCCGCCGATCGTCGAGCGTATCCTGTTCGAGAGCCCCGAGTTTGCGAGCAAGCTAGATCGCTGGGGCCTGGAATGGAAAGGCGGCGCGCTGCAGTCCGTCGAATCCGATGAAGGCAGTGAAACACCCGTGCAGATCGATGGACTTCGCTGACGCAGAGGATGTCGCAAAGCGGATCGAAGAAGACATTCCAGGAATAGCCAACTTCGATCCGGCCATCATCGAGCAGCGCGTCGGTGACTGGCTGAGCGGCTTCCTCGCGGCGACGCCTACCCTGTTCGCAGACGCTAATGCAGTCGCCGAATTAGAGGCGGAAGTCGTCGACATTCTTTCCGAGAACGAAGCATGAATAGACGATCTAGACGCAAATGCAAAGCCCCGTCCGTCACTGAGCAAGAACTACGAGATCTCGTGTCAGCCATGGTTGAGGCTGGGGTCACTCCCGGTCGCGACGATCTCTATGTCCTAAGGATTGAAAGATCGAGACTCCCATTCTCGTCTCAAGAGTTAGCCAAAATGAGGCTTCGACTCCCCACTCGCGAAGAGTCTCAAAAATGGCTCGGACAGCAAACCTAAAAAAACGAACAACCAAAATGCACACTAAAGAACCTATCCCCCTGTCGTCATCTCTACTCCGTATACCCCTCGGTCGAGTTGATGGCGACAGATTGCCGGGAATCCACGACGCAACTTGCTACCTGGTCGTGCTGCGATCGGGGCGGGTGATCGCAGAAGTGGATTCAACGGCGACGATGCCCACACACCTTCGCCCCGCAGAACCTTCCGTCTTTGTTCGATACCTGCGGATCGCCTGGCTTCAAAAAGCGCAGGCTGCACTGTTTCGCCCTCGACTGCTTTTCGCATTTTTAACGGGAAAAATCTCGTGGGAGACGTTTCGATTCTTAACCCGTTAGCCATTCAACGCCACATGAGTTTTCTTCACGGTGCAATCTTCGGAATTCACTGGACAGAGCGACAAGTGAAGAAGTTCGAGCGATGCCACGACCTGATTGATTAGAACGCAAGGCATTTGCAGGCCCCTAACCCTGCGGCGGATACTCACCCTCAGCCGACTCCGTCCCCTCGGAGTCGGCCCTTTCTTGCTCGCCAGCCCCACCACCGATCGCGCCGCCGCCACCGTAGCGAATCTGGTCGATCGTCGCACCGAGCTGAACAAACCGAAGGAATTCCTGCTCAGTCTGCTCCGGCAGGTTCAAGATCTTCCGGACGCGATTGAACACCGCAGGGTCGCTCGGGCTGACGATATTCGAGGCGGCGGCGGTCGAAAGGTCTCCCACGATCGCGCGCCGCTCGTTCGGGTCGCTTTCGACATCGATCTCAAAGCGGCCGAAGCCATCGCGCTCGGTGAGTCCGAAGTTTGCGTTGAGTAGCGAGCCAATAAGCTCCAGGAGGCGATCCTGGAGGCCACTCACGCTGTTCCGAACCGTGGCGTCGATCGTGAGGCGGCTCTGTTCGGCAATGCCCGCCGTTCCGAGGCTAGCGGAAGACCCTTCCTCAAACGTCAAGCTCGGCATACATTGGCTCAGCAGCAAGTCTTTCTTCAAGGTTGAGGTCGCCATCTGGTAGTAGGAGCTGTCCACCGACCAGGGTTGCCACGTCACCTGATTGGCAAGATCGGTGGTCAGGAACGTGTCTTCGTCAAGCTTCTTCATCTCGTTGTGGAGTGCCCGCACGGCCGAAACTTGGTACTGCTTGCCGCTGGCGTCAAGCAACGGTTGCCCCCGGCCGTCGAGTAATACCACCTGCTTGTCCGAGTCGGCTTTGCCGACCAGAAGCCCCTGCGCCTGCCGCTTCCCGGCGACCGTCCAGCTTGCCATGTTGATCTGCCACGATCGCACGAGTGGCACGGCGGCGTCGCCAAGCGGGAACCCGTGGGGGTCGGACTTTGTGTCGATCGAGCCATGACGGAGGACGATCGCCTTCGGGAACCGCCCTTTCATCGGCAGGTAGATGTCGCCGCTATTTTTGCTGTTGTAAACCAGGTAGTGCGGGTCGTTCTCGTAGCCTTTCATCCGTACCCGTCCGAGCGGAATCGGGTGAATCGCGACGATGACCCAACGACCGTCGCGCTTGCCGTAGACCGGCTCGTAGGGCGCAAAGCCGTAGAACGCCGACAGAGTGCTATGCCCGGCGATGGTTTGGATCGTCTCGCCTTCGAGCGAATCGAGCATCCCGCGAACCCACTGCTGAACGTAGGGGTAAGGGTGCTCGTAGCGGCCGAACGCATTAGACCCGCGCATCGCCTTGAACTGCAAGATCGAAGCGAGCGGCGGGCATTTCGCAGCTTGCTCCAGTTCGGAAATCTTTCTCCGGTCGCGACCTGGTGTCAGGTCTTGCATGTAGTCCGAGATTGTTGCGTTGAGCCCGCGCGTCGCTACACCTTTTGAAATTGAGCCTTCCGCGACAAAACCTCCCGTCTTGACCGCCATAGCAAAATCGACCTGAAACAGCTTCTCTCACTGTTTCAGGTCGATCGCGTCGTCCTGGTTCACTGGTGCGACAATGCGCTAGAACGGGATGTCGTCATCGTCATCCGCGACCGCCGTTGCCCGCCGCCGCTCCGCTTCTGCTGCGGCACGCATCCCGTCGACAATCGCTTTCAGCGTGGCGTCATGATCGGTGCCCGCATAGTAATCGAACACCATCTTGGGCGACCCAAACTGCGGAAAATCACCCAACGGACAATCGAAGCCCTCGGGCGCGAATTTCTTCCAGGCATTTGCATCGCCGCCGCCCGCTTCGGTCAGCGCCCGCTCGAACTTCCGGAACCGCTCGATCGACTTCTTTGGATCGACCTGACTCGCTGACGCAGCGGGCGCAGGCGAGGCCGACTGAGCCCGCTGCGGTGCGCCACCTTGAGGACTCGACGCACCGCCACCGAAGCCAGAGAAACATCCCGGCCATGCCTGCTCGATTTCGAGCAAGTCTGCCGCGAGGTTGTTGTAGTTGCTCCCCACACCTTCCTGTCCCTTCTGTACGAGGCGCACGACCTCACCGTTGCGCAGCCAGTTGAAATTGACGTAGGGCAGCGATCCGTTGTGAGTTCTCGGCTCAGCCTGCACGGAAACAAAATCTCCGCGTCGTAGCTTTTTGAGTCCCACGACCATGCACTTCACCCCGATCGAGCTGCGGTCTTTTGGGTCGTTGGAAGGGTCGGTAAACCCTGCCAGTCCCTTCGAGGGGTCGACGAGCCGAAGGTGGACTGCGCCAGCCAGGATGTAGCACGTCTCGCCATTCCGGATGCTGACCTTCAGCACCGCGATATCGCCGTGCTCCTGGGACTTGCTGTAGTCGATCCGAACGTCAGACAGCGAGCCCTCTACTACACCTTCAAACGGCGGCTTGATCGCACTACCCATCTGGGTTCGCACCAAGCCGGATGGCGAGTCCTTACTGAGCCCCAGAGATACGACTTCCGAAACTTCTTGACCCTGACCCTGCTGCAAAAGACTCTCCACACGATCGAGAGAGTCCGCAATCCGAGCCAGGGGCTTCTCTACTTTCTCGTCAAGTACGCGCTCGAGCAGCGCCGCAAGTTCACTCGTCTCCATTTCGACCCCTGGAATACTGTTCCACGAAATTGAATACTGTTACTCAGTAATCTACACTATTATCTATTCAAGACACCAAAGGTATCGGCTCTAGATGTTGATGACTTTGCAAGTTCCTCGGGTCGCTCCGGGATTGAATAGCTCGAATGGGTTGATTCAGCGGGGGCGATGGGGGAACGCCGAAGACAAAGAGTTGTGGGTAGCAGAAATTGCTGCGGCGATGGCAAGCCGGAGGGCTTGCCATCAGGCGCAAGTGCGAATCACCTACACCCGTACAACCAATTCCGGGCAGATGTTCGATTGGGACAACGCTTTGGCTTCGTTTAAACACCTCGGTGACGCCCTCGTGAAGACGGGCGCGATCGTCGATGACAAGCCCGAGATCGTGATCCACTTCCAGGGCCGGCAGGTAAAAGTCCCGAAGGCGGTGGGTGGCTCGACCTCAATCGAGATCGAAGATCTGCTTCGCGAGTCCGAAGTCTGCCACGGCAAAGGTTCGCGCAAGCTCTCGATCGTTCGCTGGGTCGGCACAGACACGTCTTGTGTGTTTTACGCCGGATACCGCAACGGAAAGATTGCCGTTACGGGCGATCGAGACCTCGAATTCGTGGCTTCCCAGCTCAAAATGCCCGCTCACGTTTTAGGAGATTTTCGGTAAATCATGACAGCCACCTTGATTCAGCAGCCCATACCCTCGGCCTCGCTGGGGTTGATCGCGCCATCCCCCGGCGCGATCGGGCTAAAAGTCCACAAAAACAACTACCAGACCGAGCGCTCCGTCGCGATTCGGATGATCGACCTCGCGAAGTTCTACAGCGGTGGCGATCTCGGCCGGGCCTGCGAACCCACTGCGGGTATCGGTTCGATCGCCCGCTTTGCACCGGAAGGCTGTCAGGCGATCGAAATCGAACCGCGCTACGCCAAGTGTGGACGTATCAACGCGCCGCATTGCGACTGGGTTCAGGGCGACTTTTTCGAGCTATGCGAGTCGCTACCCCGCCCGAACACGATCGTTGCCAACCCGCCGTACAGCGATGGGATCGGCAACGACTTTATCGAAGCTTTTGGGCACTTCTTGGAGTGGGGAGGCGTCCTCGTGCTGCTCTTGAACTTCAATTCCTACTGCACGCACACGTTCCACGAAGCACTGGCAGCCGGAAGCCTGAAGCTGCTGCGCTTTAGCCCGCTGGTCGGACGCCAACGCTTCGTCCACCCGGAGACGGGCGAGCCGATGCCCAGCAAGGAGTCTGCGCTACACGATGCGGCGATCTACGTCTGCCGCAAGCAGCGCGAGCCGATCTCCGACACGATCGTGCGGCCGATCTTCATGAGCGCGGGCACGATCGCGCCGGAGCTGCCAACTCGCGAGCCGTCCGCTCGTTACTCCCCGGAAAACCATCACGGCTGCAACGGCTGCGTGCATCGCGGCTCGTTTGGGGGGTGGCCTTGCTGCCTAAACCCCAATAATGCCACCGGAGATTGCCCGGTAGAGGGTTGTGAGCTTCGCGTCGAGCGCGGTTCGCAGCACGACTTGGTGCTGACGGGAGGTGGATCGTGAAATCGACGCCCCACTCTGTCGACCCATCACGTCAGCCCGATATCTATAGCACGTTCGTGCGCACCGATCGCGGCACCTGCCAGCGCTGTCGGCATTGGCTCGCCGGTCGAAACCGGTGCGCAATCAACGCCGAACGCAACACGAGCGGTCGGTGTCAGCAAGTAAATCTGCTCGAATTCAAATCTCACGAAGCCCTGTGACGACAACAAAAATGCACAAGATTCGATGGACTGGCGACACGCTAACCTGGCTGACCGGATGCACGGAAGCTTCGGCAGGGTGCGCGAACTGCTACGCGATCGGGCAGTCAGCTCGCAACGCCGCGATCATCGACGCTTTCATGGCGATGGTCTACCTGTGCCCACAACACACCTTTCAGGTGCTGACTAAGCGTGCCGAACGGATGCGAGATTACTTCGCTCGCTTTGACCTCCGACGAGTCGTCAACCAGGTAGAAGCACTAGGATTCGAGTATTTCCCACGAGGCGTTTCGTGGCGACTGCCGCCCCAAAACCTATGGCTGGGCGTCTCGATCGAGAACCGTAGCGTTATTGATCGCGCGCGAGTTCTGTCCGAGATCGACATCTCAACGCGATTCATCAGCGCCGAACCGCTGCTCGAAGATATTGCTGACGAACTGTGGCCTTACCTTCCCGAGATTCACTGGCTGATCGCTGGTGGCGAGTCCGGGCACAGAGCCCGCCCGTGCCACCTGGATTGGATTCGCAATCTAATTCTTCGCTGCCGCGAGACTGACACCATCCCGTTTGTAAAGCAGATGGGAGCCAACTTCTACGGAGAGCGTGGCGATCGCGTCATCCGTGAATACAAACGCTGGCTGTGGAATGAGATCGTCGAGCGCGATGGTGCGCGACGCCTCCTCGAGCCGCTGATCTTCAAACAGCGACAGCTGCGCCGCCGCACTGACATCATCCAGATTGGTGAAAACGCCGGAAGTCTTCGCCTTGGTTGTGACTGCGCTCAGAAGCCCTGCCACTGCGATGCTCTGATCCAAGCCTGCCAGTGGTACGCAGCGGGATTTTCTACGTTGCGCGCCTTCACCATCCGCCGTCCGTGGGCATGGGCGATCGCGCACGCCGATAAGGATGTCGAAAATCGATCTTGGCAGTGCCCGCTCCCGCCGGGAACACCGGTCGCCATCCACGCCGGGAAAAAGTGGGAGCCCGAGGATGCGGAGTGGATCGAGCGCGAGATGGGGATTCCCGTGCCGCCCGAAAGTGAGCATCCCACGGGGGTCGTTGCGATCGCCACGATTGGCAAATGCACCTCGTTCACTCAGGCAGTATCGCAATGGGCAAACGGCAGTGAATTCTGCTGGCACTTGCGCAACGTGCGCCCACTGCCCGAGCCCGTCTCGCAGCGCGGAGAGCAGGGGATTTTCAGGCTATCGAAGGATGTCTCGGCGACAGTTTTTGACTGCTTGCTTGAGTCAGGCGAAACCTGCCAGAAGGGGACAGTATAGTGACCACGCCACCAGTACATCCCCCTGTGCTCGACGCAACGTGCGGCTCGCGCATGATGTGGTTCGACAAGGAAGACTCCCGAGCATTATTTTGCGACTGCCGCAGAGAGTTGAAACCTCTTTGTGATGGGCGAACTCTCGAAGTCAACCCAGATTGTCTATCTGACTTTCGATGCTTGCCGTTTGCCGACGAGTCTTTTTATCTCATTGTTTTTGACCCGCCACATATCCGCAGTCTGGGCAAGAACTCGTGGATGGCGGCGAAATATGGATGCCTAGCCCCTACGTGGGAAACCGATATTCGCGGCGGGTTCGATGAGTGCTGGCGAGTCCTGAAGCCCAACGGAACCCTGATATTTAAGTGGAGCGAGCGCGAAGTCCCAGTCAGTCGCGTGCTCGACCTAATCGAACAAAAGCCACTGTTTGGGCACCCCTCCGGGAAGTCCGGCAAAACCATGTGGATGACATTCTTCAAAACAGAGGAAATCCCCGATGCTAGACCATAAAGAAATAGGCTCCGCAGCGCAGAAAATCAACCGCGACATTAACAACATCAATCAGCGTGTCGCAGATATCTGTCGCTGTATAGCGGACTGCGAAGAGCAGTTCCGCGAAGACCCAGCCTACGCAAACCTCGAATACGCAAAGGCGCTGTGCGACAACCTGCAGCAGTACCTGACATCCCTGCAAGCTCTTCGACGGATTCAGTCGATCCTGAAAGAGTGCGAGCCCGAGGAGGGTGGAGAGGAAGAAGCACTGGAGGAACTACGACTGTGAGCGCTCCTCCCAACCTCCCAGGCTCAGCCCCAACCCTCGTAACGGCCTTTGCTGGCGGTGGCGGCGTCGAGACCGGTGCCGCGATCGCGGGCATCCGCCCGATCGCCTCCGTGGAGTTCGATCCGCACAACCCAAACTTATCGAAGGCACTGGCGGACTCGAACGAGCGCAACTTCAGACGCTACGGCCACGAGGTTATCCGGCGTTCGATCCAAGACTGTGCAGGCGACCTCCCGCCTGCCGAAATCTTCCACGCGAGCCCGGTCTGCACCAATTTCAGTGTCGCCAACCCCAACCGAGGGGAAATCGAGTTAGATCGCGAAATGGCTGCGGCAACCTGTGCCGCGATCAACGCCGTTCAGCCCTCGATCGTGACCATCGAAAACGTACCCGCTTACCGAAACTCGAAAAGCTGGAAATCGATACGCGACTGGCTCTGGGGCAACGGCTACTGGCTGTCCGAAGTGGTGCTGAACTCGGCCGACTTCGGTGTACCGCAGAAGCGTCTGCGCTTCTTTGCGATCGGCGTCCGCAACAGTCTCGTTCCCGATAAAATAGTACCAACCGGATCTAGCGTAAGCTGGTGGGCCGCGATCGCTGATATCTGCGACACGCTGCCCGTCGTCCCGGACAACGATATCTTGCCCGTCGAACGTGCCGCCGTCGGCGATCGTTCCGACTTTCCGCTACTCGTCGAACGCAAAGGCTACAGCAACGGAACCCCGCGCGTACTGACCGCCGATCGACCAATGTGGACGATCGTTCGCAGCATTGCCACTGAGGGCGGAGACGCCAAGGACTCGCTCGTTATCCGCTCCAAGTTCATCGACATCATCGGCCCGGATGGAGCATGGCGTCGCGCAGACGGACGTTGCCTCAAGCGCTGGGGCTCTTTCCCCGACTGGTATGAGATGCCTAAAAGTATCGCCGCCATCGGCTCGATCGTCGGATACAGCGTTCCGCCGCTGATGTACGCCAACGCGATCGGGCAGATACTCACTATAACTTGACTTTATCAAAGTTAGGCCATGAAAAGATCTGTTTTTGTTCGAGTCAAGACCGAGCACTTCTACTATCTTCAGTTTGAGACTGAAGCGTTAACCCAAGAGGGAATCGTAGCGGAAGCGGTCAGCTTATGTGAAGAAGAGACGAATGATATCTACGGAGAAAACTCAGTAATGCGAACCGCCAGCATTATTGATTCCAAAGGCGATCCCTTCTTCGAGATGTCACTGATGCAGGCATATCGAGAACTTAACGACTGCAAAGAAGTCTCGATAACCATCAAGGCTTTGGATGCTTGAAAAATTAGATCCGACTGTAAATCTTGTCGGAGGTAGAAGAAGTGAGCGACCCCCAGCTTAAACAGGAATTCCTAGCAGCACTTCGGAGCGTCGGCGCGACCAGCCCTGATAATGCTGTCAAAATCCATCCGCTGCTGAAGTCTCATCTTGGGAGCTACTACCACAGCCAGTTCTCTCAGGTCATGCGTGTAGGTCGCGAGATGACTGAGGTGGGAGAGATCAAGCGGCGACTAAGTCTGTGGTCTGACGGCAAGATCAAGTGCCCACTGACTTGGGCCCCCTAATTCCAGTAGCACGATTTATGGGACTTGAATGACGATAGACACTAGCCATAATGCCTTTCGCGGCCCCGTTACGCGGTTCTTTTCTCTAAAACGGATGATTTGCCGCGTATGCGGCGGCAGCTACCCCCCGCACTATCCCGACGACGCTCTGTTATGGGGCTGGGGCAAGATAGAGCCCGACCCGGACATTTACTATGTGGGAAATACTTACTCTAGGGATAAGCAAACAGGCTTGTTCATCTTCTTGGATTTTAATATTGATGCTCAAACGATCCCGCCTGAGAGCTGTGCCCTTATCGCGCGAGATCTTGCGCCGTTCGTCCCTCGTCTTGAGGAGCTTGACGGTGGGTTTGATGAGATTTGCCAGCGGTTTATTGACGGATGCCAGCAAGCAGCAGACGCAGGCGAATCGCTTGAGTTTGATTGAATGACGCCTGGATCCAATACGGCAATTTACCGGCAATAACTATGCGCCGAAATTTCACGAAACTGATTAGTGGGCTCCTGCTGTCGAGCGGAATCAAGGAGCCGCCCATAGACGTGAGAAAGGTTGCGCAAACCCTTCAGGTATCGGTGAATGAAGCCCCGAGCGAGAACCCGAATAATGTCAGCTTCCTCTTAAAGCGTGGAAGCGACTATCTAATCGGCCTCAACTCCGAATGTAGTGAGCGCGAGAAAAGGTGGGCGATTGCATGCAACCTCTGGAGTGCGCGGCAAAGAACGCCCGAAGTGATCCAAGTTCAGAATCGTGACTCGCCTGATTTTTGGGCCCCAATAGGCGACCAGCCTAGCGAAAGCACCCGCTTTGCTTTGGCTCTGATTTTGCCAGAAACCTTTCTTCGTTCCGACACCTCTAGGCTCGGGCGCGTAGACCTCCTAGCCGATCCTCGCCCACTGGCCGAGCTTGCATCACGGTACAAGGTTTCAACAACTTTACTGCTAGCACGCCTCGACCAGCTCTTGTCCCTGCACCCAATATAGATATGACTTCAGCAGCTAAAAAACTGACGCCCCCACTACGCACCAGCACCGACCACGATCGGCTCTGGCGACTGATTCAGTCCGGGCAGAACATCCCGGCTTGGATCGAGAGAGAGGGCTGGGATGGTATGTATCTACAGCTGGTAGAAGTCTGTGGTTTTGACGATAAGCCTGATGGTTATTCGATCGGCTATCCAGGCATGCAATTCGGACGGATGTTTGACGGCTTCGATGGATTCATGTCGGCCTGCGCAGACCTTCGGTTACAGTTCGCCGCGCCGCCGTCATCCGAAGACGAGTGGGCTTTGGCGGCGGTGTTGCGAGGCTGCCGAGCGCAGCATGTCGATATCCCTGAGGCGATCGAAGAAATCTTGGAATTATTAGGGACATACGAATGGCAAGACCCGCACGGGCTGCGCGTTCTGTTCGGTTCAAAAGAGCGCCCTAACAGCCAAGGATCTGATTAGTAGTCACACCCTTTAGAACTAGTATGAAAAGATCAGAAACATTGAGATTCTTGCGTCAAGCCTGGGAGACGTGGCTGGCCTTGATGGGGCTCAAGAATATCGGGTTCCCAGGGTCGCTTGCGCCTCTTCTTTTCTGGGGGTCGCTTGAGGCTGATTATCAGGTCATGAATTTCATGACGACACCCTGGCATGAATTGACCTGGGAGCGCGAGTGGCTTTTCCATGACTTGCAGGTTGAGACCCTTGAGGTTCTTGAGGCGTCCGACCAAAGCGGGCAAGGAGTTGAGGTCGCCCAGGTGGCTCAATCCGTTGCGAAGAAATTCTCGGGCGTTTCAAGCCAAGAAGTGATAAAAGTTCTCCGTTACTTTGAGACTTGGGGGCAGGTTCGCCAAAACAATGACCGCGTCTATCTGCAACTCCTTCCGTCCCCACCACCCCCTACGGCGCAGCGCACTGTTCGACGCCCAATGTCTGCGGGTTAAGGGTTATGGAAAAACTCAAGTGAAGGTCAGCTTCGCTCATGAGCGAGAGAGAGAGATCGACAGAGCTAGT
>ERZ1740067.531-NODE-531-length-30033-cov-8.705984_pt1 | contig 30033 bp, 22 predicted proteins | sample MGYA00581736_ERZ1740067 | MGnify/ENA primary metagenome ERZ1740067 (study PRJEB43018, sample SAMN04849236) | marine metagenome | isolation source: floating plastic debris | place: Pacific Ocean | collected 2008-08-27 | study: EMG produced TPA metagenomics assembly... | reverse complement strand
GATTTTGTGTTTGATTTCGAGTCTGAGCTGGATTCTGAATCGGATCCCGATCCGGAACCAGAGCCCGTCTGGCAGCCCGAACCAGAGCCCGAAGTTTTCATCGTCCGCAACGCCGCCGAAGCCGGTGCGCAGATCAAGGCGGTTGAAATATATTTCAGGGCGGTCGAGAAATCCTCACCGATTCCGATGCTGCTGACGCGGGCGCGCAGCTACATTGGCAAGGATTTCGAAGCATTGTTGCGCGAATTCGTCCCAAAGATGGACTGATGGGCGGACGGCAACCTTCCAAGCCCTGAATCCCACAACCCACAGCAGATTTTTTGCGAAAAAAAGCAAAATATCTTTGGAACCCGATGAATAATCCGGCACGATCCGTGTTGTTCAGGGTAAGACCTGTCAATCCAGAGGTGGACGAGAATGCAAATCGCTAACGAACTGATTCGCAAAATGTCAATGGCGCGATTCATCCATTGAACGATCGTGATCACCACTGCACCTTAACATCAAGATTTTTCGGGAGTTTCCAAAATGGCATCTGATACCGGCTCGGGACACATTCGCCGTAATCGTCCGCCGCGCGTTCACATTGCTTACACCGATCCCATCGACTCGGAAAAGAACGTCGAACTGCCCTTTGTGATGGGCATCATGAGTGATCTGTCGGGCAACAACCCCGGCAAGGAAAAGGCGCCGATTGACCAGCGTGAATTCGAAAAGGTCACGGCTCACACGCTCGACAGCTACATGTCGCAGAAGGTCCAGCCAGGCGTTTCGGTCATGGTCGAAAACAAACTGAAGGACGGCGACGGCCAGAAGATGGGCGTAAACCTGCGCTTCAATTCGATGGACGACTTCGAGCCGGCAAATATCGCGCGGCAAGTGCCTGCGCTGAACGAATTGCTCACCGCCCGCCAGCAGCTGGCCGATCTGCTGCTGTACATGACGTCGAAACCGAAAGCTCAGGAGCAGATCAAGGAGCTGCTGAACGATCCGGAAAAGCTGAAGGTGCTGGCCGAGCAGGCCAAGGCCGAAGCCGACGCCAAGAAAGCCGCCGAGGACGCGGGTCAACCAACAGAAGGCGACAGCGCGTAAGCGCGTCCCACCTCACGACGGGGAGTGAAGACATTGGCTGAAGAAGCACAAGTACAAGACGGAGGACAGGGCGCGCTGAGCGAACTGGATGATTTCTCCTCCATTCTGAAACAGACGATCAATCCGACCACCGAAAACGCAGAGCGCGCCATCGACAACGCGCTGGCCACCGTGGTGCAGACCGCAATGGCGGACCAGTCGGTCATCGACGACGACGTGATCGACACGATCAACGCGATGATTGCCGGGCTCGACCAGGAACTGAGTGGTCAGATCAACGAGATCCTGCACAACGAAGATTTCCAATCCGTGGAATCGTCCTGGCGCGGTCTGGCCTACACGCTGAACAATTCCGAAACCGGCGCGTCCCTTCAGTGCGAGGTTCTCAACACCTCCAAGAAGGAACTGGCGGGCATGATGAAGCGCTATCCCGGCGCCAAATGGGACCGTTCGCCGCTGTATCGTCAGATTTACGAGCGCAAGATTGGCACGTTGGGCGGTGACCCGATGGGCTGCGTGATGGGCGACTTCTACTTTGACCATTCGCCGGCGGACGTGGCTCTGCTGACCTCGATGTCGAAGATTTCCGAAGCGGCGCTGGCTCCGTTCCTGACCTCTGCGGCTCCGCGTCTGCTGGGTCTGGACAGCTGGAACGACCTGTCGAACCCGCCGGACATCGAAGAGCTGTTCACCGCATCGGATTATGCCGGCTGGAACAGCCTGCGCGAGAGCGAAAATGCACGCTTCCTGGGTCTGACCCTGCCGCGCGTGCTGGCCCGCGAGCCCTATGGCCCCGAAAGCACGATGACCGTGGACGAGTTCAACTTTACCGAGGATACGGACGGCCACAAAGGCGAGAAGTATTCGTGGATGAACGCCGCCCACGCGATGGCCGTGAACATCAACCGCGCGTTCAAGGAACACGGCTGGACCGTGCGTATCCGCGGCGTGCAGTCAGGTGGTGAAGTGGCGCAACTGCCGACCCACCATTTCGATACCGGCGCAGGCGAGAAAGACCTCAAGTGCCCCACCGAAGTCAGCATTGACGACCGCCGCGAAGGCGAGCTGTCCAAGGTTGGCCTGCTGGGTCTGGTGCACCGCCAGAATACGGACAAGGCCGTGTTCCTGGGAGGTCAGTCTCTCTACAAGCCGAAATCTTATGTCGATCCCGAGGCGACAGCGTCCGACAACATGTCGTCGCGCCTGCCCTACATGTTCGCCGTATCCCGCTTCAGCCACTACCTGAAAGCGATGATCCGCGACCAGATCGGGTCCAGCAAGGACAAGGATCAGATCCGCATGGATCTGCAGACCTGGATCGACCAGTATGTCACCCTCAACCCGCAAAACGCATCCGAAAAGGAAAAGGCCGAAAAGCCCCTTGCCGATGCGAAGGTTGAGGTTGTCGAGGACGAACTGAACCCCGGCTACTACATGGGCAAGTTCTTTCTCAAACCGCACTTCCAGATGGAAGGCATGGATATCGGGATGAGCCTGGTGTCCAAAATACCCCCGCCCAAGTAATGGGTAACCCCGCCAAGTAACCTACCGTTTGATCAAGGAGATAGATCATGGCAGTCGATATTTTCCTCCACCTGGACAAAATCAAAGGCGAGTCGGTTGACGACAAATACGCCGGTGAGATTGATGTTCTGCAGTGGTCCTGGGGCATGTCCCAGTCCGGCACAACGCACCTCGGGCCTGGCGGCGGCGCCGGCAAGGTCAACGTGCGTGACCTGACCCTCACCAAGTATGTGGACATGGCCACACACGAACTGCTCAAGGCCTGTGCCAAAGGTACGCACATCGCAAGCGGCTTTATCGTGGTGCGCAAGGCGGGCAACGTGCCGCTGGACTACTTCCGCATCGACATGACCGACATCATGATCTCGTCCTACGAGACCGGTGGTTCGGGTGACGGCATGGACCGCATCATGGAAACCGTGACGCTGAACTTTGCCAAGTACAACGTGACCTACGCGTCGCAAAAAGCCGACGGTTCCAAAGGCCCCGAAGGCAAAGCCGGCTTCGATATCGCCAAGAACAAAGAAGCATAATTTACGCTTCTTTCCATGCGGCCCGGGATTTTCCGGGCCGCATTTTTGCATTTTCAGAAGGCCCGATAGGCGACAATGGCGTCCCGTTCCTCAAGCACCAAAGCACCGCGACAGCGTGCCAATCGCAAGGTCCATGAACGCTCGCGCATTTCGCTGATGGACGTCTTTCGCCAATCTTTTCAAGAACATGATGCCGGTGCCACCAGCACCTCCGAGGTGGAGGCCGGTGGTCTGAACACGGTGTCCAATGTAAGCGGCCGCTCGAACGCGCGGCGGCTGGGTGTGGACGAGGACACGTTGCGCGACCATGTGCGCGAACACCTCGCCACGCTGATGAATACCATCCGGCTTGATGCCGCCATCGACCTTGATGACACGCCCCATGTGGCGCAATCGGTCGTGAACTATGGCTTTCAGGACCTCAGCAACCTGACCCGGACCGAATTGACGGGTCACTCCATCGCGAAATCCATCAGACAGTCCCTGTCGGATCACGAACCGCGGCTGGTCAAAACCAGCATCGACGTTAAGGTGCAGGTGCTCGAAGGTGACGATTATCAGCGCGTCGCCGTGCATGTGACCGCTGATCTGATCGCCGACCCTGCGGACATCCCCGTCGAGTTCAGCGCGGATGTGGACACGGGCGCGGGCAAGGTTGTGCTGAACGCGAAACGGATCTGAGGGCATGAAACAGGCATTCAAGGAAGCGTATGAACGCGAGTTGCTGCTGCTGAAGGAGCGTGCAGCCCTGTTTGCCCAGGATTACCCCGGCCTTGCCGACCGCCTTGGTGGCCTGCTCGAGGAAAACCTTGATCCGTCGATTGCCGGTCTGCTCGAAGGGTCTGCCTTTCTTGCGGCGCGGGTACAGCTGAACATCGACCAGCAGTTCCGCACCTTTTCGACCGAGTTGCTGGAGCAGGTCTGCCCCGAAATGACGGCCCCCCTGCCCGCTGCGATGCTGGTGCAGGGCAACACGCCCGAGAAACCCGCTGACATCGCGGGCGGGCGCACGATCAAGGCGGGGTCCTATATCGAGGCGACCTTTACCGAGGCGACGCGGCGCATTGCCTGCCGGTTCCGGCTGGCTGAGGCGATCACCTTCTGGCCGCTCAAGATCGCGGCGGCGGACTATCACGGCACCGCAACACCGATGAACGCGCTGGGATGCGACGGGCCCGGGCTGGAAAGCGCGGGCGCACGCACGGCGGCGGGGCTTGTCCTGACGCTGGAACGCACCGACGGCAAGGCGCTGGACGGGCTCAAGACCGACGTGCTGCCGGTGCATTTCACGGGCACGCAGCAAGAGGCGATGGCGCTTTATGCGCAGGTCTTTGGCCGGCTCACCCGCGCCTCGCTGCGGTGGGAGGACAAGGGCGGCACGCCGATCTTTCACAACATCCCGCTGGACGAGATCGAACAGGTCGGCTTTGACGACGACGCGCCGCTCTATGGTCGCGACGAGAGGGTGTTTCCGGGCATAAGCACGCTGCTGGAATACTTCTCTTTTCCGCGCAAGTTCATGGGCTTCCGTATTTGCAACCTCAACCACCACGCCAAGCGGATCGAGACGAAATCGGCCCAGCTGGTGCTGGAGTTCGACGCCCCGGACAAACATCTGACGACACATTTCGATGCCAAGAACCTGTCATTGTTCTGTGCGCCAGCCGTGAACCTGTTCGAAGATGACGCCAAGCCGATCACGCTGGACAACCGTGCGCACCAGATGCCGGTATCGCCCAACCGCACACCCGGCACGCATTTCGAAGTGCATCGGATCATCGATGTACGTGCGCAATACGATGCCGCGCGGGACAAGGTGCAGGTGCAACCGCTTTACGGTATTCCGCCCATCGGCGCGGCCCCGCGCGAGACGCTGTACTATACCTACACCCGTCAGCGCCGCGGCCTGAGCCAGTCGGAGCGGCGCGTTGGCGGGACCCGGTTCCGCTACGAGGGGACGGAGACGTGGGTGACATTCTACGAACCGCCCGAGGCCGAACCGGCCAACCTGCTGTTCGTAAAGACGTTGTGTTCGAACCGGCACCTGCCCGAAGTGCTGCCGATGAGCGAGGCGACCTTTCACCTGCTGGATGACCGCATCATCACGATGAAACCGAAGGTGGGCCCGACCACCCCGCGCGAGGCGGTCGCCGAGCTGGAGGCCGAAGGCCCGCACCGCATGTCGGCGGGCGACAATTACTGGCGCCTGATCTCGTTGCTGTCGCTGAGCTATCGCGGTTTTGTCGGCCCAGACGGCAAGGGCAATGTGGAAGCGCTGCGCGAGGTCATGCGGCTGTTTTCCGACGTCTCGGACCAGTTGACCGAAGCACAGAGCGGCGCCCCGCCAGAGGTCAGGGCCCGGCCGCGCACCCGGACCATTCAGCGCGCTGACGGGTTCCACCCGGCCCGCGGCATGGAGGTGACGCTCAAGTTCGACGAAGACTTGATGGACCCCGCCATGATCGTCACGATCAGCGCCGCGCTGGACCGGTTTCTGGCAGATTACGCGGCGATCAACGCGTTCACGCAATGCGTTGTGACCAATTCCAAGGGCAATGTCCTCAAGGTTTGGCCGCCGCGCGGCGGGTCGGGTCCGCTGCTTTGAACGTGAAGACCAAAGAAGAGCGCAAGACGCGGCGCGAGACCTGGGGGTTTCTCCAGGCGATGCGATACCTCGAACGGCGCGCGGGCAAAAAGCCCCGCATCGGGCAAAGCCGGCGGCTGAGCCAGGAGGTCGTCGACATGGGACAGGACCCCTATACCGGGTTCGCCTATGACGAGTTGAGCGAGGTGGACGTGAACGCCAAGCGGCCGCGCGTCCGGCCCCGGTTCCTTGGCTTTTTCGGCCCGTTCGGGCCCCTGCCCCATTCCATCACCCGCGAGGTGGACCGTTGGGCGCGCAATGGCGACAAAGCCTTTGTCCGGTTTGCGGATATCTTTGTCGCGCGGTTCCAGCAGCTGTTTTACCGGTCGTGGTCCGACGCGCGCCCCATCACCCAATATGACCACCCGACGGGCGGTGAATTTCCACGGCTGTTGCGCGCGCTGACCGGTGACGCGCCCAAGTGTTTCGACGGCACCTCGCCCGTGGATGACGTGGTGCGCCTGCGCTACACGGCGCTGTCCATGGACCGGGTGCGCAGCCCGGTGCGCCTGCGGCAGATGCTGCGGGCCCATTTCGGTGTTGCGGTGCGGATCGAGGAATTCGTGACCGGCTGGCTGGAATTCTCGCCCGAGGACAGGTCGACCATGGGTGTGCGCGGCATGCGTCTGGGTCAGGACCTGCGCGTGGGCCAGCGTGCGCCGTCCATCAGTGAAAAGATCGTCGTGCATGTCGAATGCGCCTCGATCGACGAATACCTCAGCTTTCTGCCCGGCCGCGACAGGCAGGCAGAGCTCAAAGACCTCGTTCTGGGTTATCTTGGTGCCTTTTTCGAGATCGATGTGGCGCTGTGGTTGCCGCGTGCCGAAATCTCGCCTGCGCAGTTGGGCGGTTCCACGCGTTTGCGGACAGAGTTGGGCTGGACCAGTGCCATGCCCATGAGCCAAGGTGGCGACGCACAAAGCGCGCTGGTCAGGGCGACACAATACAAAATTTCGATGGAAAATGCTTGAGATAGGGGGATTTGGGAATGGTTGCTGAAATTCAGGTCGAGAAATACGCGGGGAAACTGAACCGCACGGGGTATGACGCGTTTATCCAGGCGATGAGCCTGTCGCGGGGCGAGGGCCACCGGCATGTGGACGTGCTGCACTGGATGTATCACGTGGTGTCGAACAAGCAGTCGGACGTGTCGGTGATGCTGGGTGTGCTGAACCTCGACCGCGCCACGGTGCTGCGCGACCTGACCGAAGCCCTCGGCAAGCTCGACAAGAACGTCACCGAAATTCCCGCGATCTCGGACAGCATGGCACAGATGCTGAAAAACGGCTGGGTCTATGCCACGCTTCTGTTTGGTGAGGTGCAGGTCCGGTCCAGCCACGCGCTGGTCGCACTGCTGTCCTCGTCCGAGCAAAAGCGCGTGCTGGAGCGGCTGTCGCCGACGCTGGGGTCACTGTCGGCGGACCAGTTGGCCAAGGAGGCGGGCAGCCTTTTTGCCGACAGCGAAGAAGAGGACATGCGGCCGATGGACGGCTCAGGCCTGTCTTCGGGATCGTCGGCTGCGGGCGAGGAAGGGCCGGGCGCATCCACGGCTCTTGGCCGGTTCGCCAAGGACATGACCGCAGCGGCGGCCACCATGGACCCCATCGTGGGCCGCGATGACGAAATCCGGCAGATCGTAGACGTGCTGCTGCGCCGCCGTCAGAACAACCCGATCCTCACCGGTGAGGCGGGCGTTGGCAAGACGGCGGTGGTCGAGGGGTTTGCACAGCGTCTGGCCGCCGATGACGTGCCACCGCTGTTGCAAGGCACCAAACTCTACGAGTTGGACATCCAGTCGATGCAGGCCGGTGCCAGCATGAAAGGCGAGTTCGAGCAGCGCCTCAAATCGGTGATCGACGAGGTACAATCCTCGCCCACGCCGATCATCCTGTTTATCGACGAGGCGCACACGCTGATCGGGGCCGGTGGTGCGGCAGGCACGGGCGATGCGGCCAACCTGCTGAAACCGGCGCTGGCGCGCGGCACGCTGCGGACAATTGCGGCCACGACCTTCTCCGAATACCGCAACTACTTTGAAAAAGACCCCGCGCTCACCCGCCGCTTCCAGCCTGTGGACGTGGACGAGCCGGATATCGAACGCTGCTGCTTCATGCTGCGCGGTATCCTTGATCCGATGGAATCGCACCACGGCGTGCGCATCTCGGACGAGGCGATTGTTGCGGCTGTGTCGCTGTCGGCCCGCTATATCCCCGCGCGGCAGTTGCCGGACAAGGCGGTATCGCTGCTGGATACCGCCTGTGCTCGGGTCGCGGTATCACAAGCCTCCACCCCTGCCCGCATTGGCGACCTGCGCCAGGCCATCCGCGCGCTGGAGACCGAGATTGCGTCGAAGGAATCCGAGCGCGAGCTGGGCTCGACCAACGAAGAACGGCTGACCGAAGCGGCAGAGGAAAAGACCAAGCTGGAGGCCGAACTGGCCGAATTCGAGGGCAAGTACGCCGCTGAAAAAGCGCTGGTCGACAGCATCCTGACCCTGCGCAAATCCATCGCCGAGGCCAAGGGCGAGGATGCCGACGCCGTCATGGACGCCCGCCCCGAAGAGGAATCCGAGGCGGAGGTCGCCCCGGCAGAGGATGCCGACGCCGCCCATGCCGAAATGGCCGCCAAGATGGCCGAGCTTGAAGGCGGCAACCCGGACGACCGCATGGTCTATGCCCATGTCGACGCGCAATCGGTGGCCACCGTGATCTCGGACTGGACGGGCATTCCGGCGGGCCGGATGGTGCAGGACGAACTGGCCGCTGTGCTGACGCTCGCCGACCGCTTGCAGGAGCGTGTGATCGGGCAGGATCACGGCCTGAAGACCATCGCCAAACGGATCGAGACCAGCCGCGCGGGCCTCGCCAACCCCGAAAAGCCCATCGGTGTGTTCATGCTGTGCGGACCGTCAGGCGTGGGCAAGACAGAAACGGCGCTGGCGCTGGCCGAGACGCTGTATGGTGGCGAACAGAACATCATCACCATCAACATGTCCGAGTTCCAGGAGGCGCATTCGGTATCCTTGCTCAAGGGCGCGCCTCCGGGCTATGTCGGCTACGGCGAAGGCGGGCGGCTGACCGAAGCGGTGCGGCGCAAGCCATATTCCGTCGTCCTGCTCGACGAGATCGAAAAGGCGCACCCGGACATTCACGAGCTGTTCTTTCAGGTGTTCGACAAGGGCATCATGGAGGACGGGAACGGGCGCCCCATCAACTTCAAGAACTGCCTGATCCTGCTGACGTCGAATGTCGGCACCGAGGTGATCATGGAGATGGCCGAAGGCGGCGAGACCGAACCGGATGTCGAAGAGCTGTCGACCGCGCTGAAACCCTTCCAGCTGGACGTGTTCCCACCTGCCCTGCTGGGCCGGATCGTGTCGATCCCGTATTTCCCGCTCGGCAAGGCGGCACTGGCGGACATCACCAAGCTGAAACTGCGGTCGGTGGCCAAACGGCTTAAGGCATCGCACAACGCCGAGATGATCTATGGCGACGACGTGCTGGATCACATCACCGAACAGTGCAAGGACCCCGACAGCGGCGGCCGCATGATCGACAACATCATCACCAACTCGATCCTGCCCGAGATGTCGCGCGAAGTGTTGAACCGTATGGTCGGAGGCGAGGAATTCGGCACCGTCACCGTCAAACATGACGGAAACGGGTTTACCTACGAATTCAGCGCCCGTTGACGCGGCCCGTCAGAGCATCAGGCCAGCGTCATGCCAAGATCTTCTTTGGCGCCTGGCGCTGCGCCTTCCTGATCTGACGGTTCGACGCAGCCCTTCATCTTGGCCTTGAGTTGCTCCATCTCGGCCTTGAGCTGTTTCATCTTGCGGCGGTAGCGGTCTTGCGCGGCGCGCTTACGCGCATTGATGACATCCTGTTCCTCGATATGGTGGTCAAAACTGCCTTCGAGGGACTGGTTGTATTTGTGCAGCGCCACCAATCCCTTGACCCCTTGCATCACGCCACCCAGCCGTTTCAGGGTTTTGTCGTCCTTGCCGCTGACAGCGTCCAGGATAATGTCTGCGGTCGAATCAATCTGGTTGCGCACATAGTCCGCAGCGATCTGCCGCTTGTCCTTTCCGGTCTTTGCGGTCGCGGCGTCCGCGACCACCTTCATGCCATCAGTTTTGCGTTTGATCGCATGGCCGAGGGCCTTGCCCTGCTTGTGCCCCTTGGTCAGCTTGTCAGTGCCAAAGTCGGCCACCTTCTTGAGCGCATCGGTCGCCTTCATCTTGCCGTCGATAACCTTGAGACCATCCTCGGCCGCGTTAATCGCGTCCAGCCCTTTTTCCGCAGCCATCGCTGCCTGTTTCATACCCACCGTGTGCAAGATCGCAGCACCCAGATCAAGAAACGCGACACAGCTGTCTTTCAACACGCTGGTGACAAGCAGCGCATCGTTGACAGTCTCCTGAAACCCCAGGGCCGCCAGTTCGTCTTCGAAATCCGCTTCGACCGCACCAATGGTCCGCTCCAGGTTCGACATTTTGTCGGCGTAACCGGTGCAGGATTTGGGGGAATACTTGCGACCGGCATGGTTTCGGGCGCTTCCACCGGGTGTATGGCCGGGTTTGATAAATGGTTTTTTCATATCCGTAACCTTCAAACACTTCAAAACAAGGAAAGAAATAGCATAGTCACAGCGTTTCGAGCAACTTTCCGATGCCGTCCTTGTAGCGCTTGACCTCTGCCGGAGTGACCGCGGGCGCTGCGGGGGCAGCGGCGACCTGTGTGCCGCCCTGACCCACGCGGTTCATCTTGCGGTCGGACCAGTCTGTCATCCACTTGATGTCCTTGCCGCGCAGGAACGGGTTGGCGTTCACGACACTGGCCCCCATCACCTCAAGCACGGTGGCCTGCGGATTGGCCTTGAGCGCGATGTCCGCCCCCGCAGGGCCAAGGAAGTGGGCGAGGTAAAGGCGGCCCGGGGTGATCTGGTGGCCCCGGGTGCGCAGGAATGCCTCGTTTTCGCGGGCCAGGTTCGTCACCATGGCGCGGGACAGGGCCGGGTCAAAGCGTAGTTCCAGCAATTCGGCCCGGTTCAGCGTCGCCACAAGGTCGGGGCGGTAGGTGCGCATCATCCGCAGCCAGGTGCTTTCGATGAACTGGCCAAGGCCGGTCGCCGTGGACCGCGTGTTCTTGGCGCGTGCATTGCCCGCGCTTTCCACCCGGATGATCTGCGCCACCAACGCTTCCACAGCGCCGGATGCGCGCGCGGCGCCGAGTGCCAGAGGGTCGACAGGGCGGCCGTTCAGATGCAGCTCAAAATGCAGGTGCGGCCCGGTGGAACGCCCTGTCGTACCCACATAGCCGATGATCTGACCCGCCTGCACGTTGCTGCCAAGGGCGATCCCCTCGGCAAAGGCGTTGAGGTGGGCGTAACGGCTGTGCGCACCACCGGGGTGGTCGATATAGACGATGTTGCCGTAGCTGGACGAGAAATTCGCACGGCTGATCTTGCCCCCGGCCACGGCCTTGACCGGCGTACCGGTGGGCGCGGCCCAATCGACGCCATTGTGGTTCACCGTTCTGTTCAGGATCGGGTGGTGGCGCGGCCCGAAACTGGACGTCTTGGTCCCCGCAACCGGGATCAGGAAATTGCTGCCGCCGAGGCCCGCGCCGCCGCCGCCCGAACCACCGCCGCGTGGGTCAAAGCAGCCAAAGGGCGCGTCGCGACTGTTGGGCCGCACCACGAAACACTCGAAATTCGCCGTCGGCCCTTCGAGCGCGACATACAGAATATGCCCTGCCGGGGCGACACCAGCGCCTTCGTCGCGCATGATCAGGCGCATCCTGTCGCCCTCCGTCGCGATGCGGTCGAGGTCCTGCACCCGGCTCAGCATCACCATCAACTCGCCCACCAGTTCGGAGGACACACCGTTGCGCAGCGCGGTGGAATAGATCGCGTCCTTCAGCTTGACCTCGCCCTGACTGCCGCGGTTGCGCACAGCGATGTCGGCGCGGCGCAGCAGGTTGCTTGAAAACCAGGGGTCGGCGCTGGTTTCGAAACGGCCCGGGCCGGGCTGTGCAAGGCTCGCCAGATAGCGGTCGGGCGCGTAGATCGACAACTGAAGGAGCTGCGCGCCACTCCTCCCCGGCTCCAGCCGCAGGGCGACAAGGCCACCCGACACGAGCTTGGTCAAGGTGTCGGCCTCGATGTCCATGTCATCGGCCATGCGCGCAACGTAACTGAGCGTGCGGTCAATCTCGTCATCTGTCAGGCCCTGATCGGTCAGCACCGATTTCAGTTCGCGATCTGTCTCGAGCCGGACAACTTCGTCGCGAAAGAGCGTGCGGCGTTCCGAGGTGCGCAGGCTGATCGCCTCTGTCGTTGTGTTTTCGATCACCGTTTCCACATAGGTGACCTGCGTTTCTCCAGCGTCACCGCCGACCACCTCGCCCCAGCTGCCTTCGTCATCGTCGACAACCACTTGCGACCCGGCCTCCACCGCGTCCGGGATGGCTGGGGATGTTTCAACGATCGCTGTCTCACGCCGGGCCTGAAACGCGGCCAGATCGGCGGAGGAGGATGGCAAGGTCAGCTGCACGCGCTGCGTCGCATCAAAGAGCGAGTCTTCGATCACCTCGAGCTGGTCGCCGATACGGGCGCGCTGCGGATGTATCTGGTGTTGCAGCGCGACGCGGCGCGCGCCCAGTGCAGGTCCGTCGGGCAAGGTGATGATCATCGGCGCGCCACGAATGTCGAGGAACGCTTCGGCGGCGGCGGCGGCCAGCACGATACCACCTTCGGCGGCCCCTTCTGACTGAACCAGCGTCAGTTCATCCTCTTCGCCATCACCCTCGGTATAGTCATCGCCCGAGGGCCACAGCGACACGACAAGCAGGACAAGCCCGGCCACAAGCGCCAGGGCCCCTGCTCCGAGACCCGCACGTTTCATCAACCGGGCGCGGCGCCTGCGTTTCCACGCGCGACCTGATCCGGCAAAGTTTGGATCGATTTCGATTTGCGACATGGGCGATGCGACCGGCGCGCCGCGTCAGCGGAACACGCCGATACCGCCGCCGCCGGTGATCTTGGGCTTGTTGGCCGGTGCGGCGGGCTTGGGCGCGGGCGCTGCAGGCCGGGGCGCCGGCGTGGCGCGTTGCGTTGTGCGCGTGGTGGTCGACCGTGTGGTGGTGGCACGCGGTGCCGGAGCAGCGGCAGCCACCGGTGCCTCGCACTCGACATCCGGGTACATGATGATCGTCCGGAACAGCTCGGCACTCGGGTTCTGGTCTGGCCAGTCGGTGCCGTCCTCACGCTCGCTGAAATATGCGTTCACCGAGCGTGCAGAGCCGCGCCCCCACAGGCCGTCAATGCTGGAGCGATAACAATTCATGCGCTGCAATTCGGTTTGCAGGGCCGCGTTCAGCCGTTCTGCGGGCGGGTCAATGTGGCCCTGTTCGACCAGCATGCGGAACATCTCCGGATCGTCACCGCGCATGGCGACACGGGTTTCCACGTCGTCAAAGGCAAAGGACATCTGTGCCACTGTTTCCGGCAGCAGCGTCTCGATCCCGAAATCCGCCTCGCGGCCCGGCTCGACCCGGCCGAGGATGATCGACGGTGTGGGCAGCCCTGCGGCAACAGCAACGGCACCTGTCCCCACACCGGGCCCCGCAAAGCTGGGCGCGGCGTCCGCAGGTGGCTCGTAGGCGGCGATCAGAACAGGAGAGCCCGCATCATCCGCCCCATCGCCCAGATCAAAGGCAATCGGCTCGGCCCCGAAGGACTGCGCAAATGCAGTGCTCGTGAGGCCACCAAGGCCCACAAGTCCAAATGCAAATCGACGCAAAATGCCAGCCATCACAAAACCACCGGTCAGTCTTGAAGCCAAAGGAAAACTCAGCCTCGATAATACGGTGCAGGCGGCATGGGTGGCAAGCTATTCCGCAGGGGCGCGCAGAAAGAATGTCCACCGTTCCGAACGGCGCGTGTCCACCTCGTGAAAGCGGGCGGCGATATGCCCACGGATCAGGCAATCTTCGCGTCCGCGAATGCGGAATTCACCGGGGTCCACACACAGGGTCGTGTTGCCCGGCAGCATGGAGGCGTTGAACACGTCGCGCGCGTAAACGTAGATGAATCGGGACGTCAGCGTATCCTCGATCACGTTGGCGCATTGGTTCGGTCCAACGGTCCACCAACCGGCTGTTTCCCACGCATCGGCGTCATAGGCCCCTACGGCAACGTTCACCACATCAAGTGTTTGATTACAAAACTGGAAATTCGCCTTGACTGTGGACGGTACAGCAACGGCACATAGGCAAAAAACCGCCGTGGCAAAAAACCGCCGGAATTCCCCCGAACAAGATGTTGTTGCAAACAATTGGAAAATCACAACATTTGCCTCACTGCGTATCATGATGTTGCACATTGGATGCGATTGCTGCAATTTCTTTGGCACGGCTGGATGCAATTGGCCATGGCCCATGCTATATGATCAGCACGATGATACGCTCGCTTTTGATATGTTCGGCTCTCGTGGCCTCTTCCGGTGCCGGCGCGGTTGCGCTTTCTGCACTGCATGATGCTACCGGTGACCGTCACGTTCGCACATTGGCCCCTGCGCCGGTTGCGACGGTTGAACCGCGATTTGTGATCCCGACATTCGCGCCGGCTCCAACAACGCCGGAGGTGGTCGAGGTTGCACTGCGCGATGCCCCGACCCTGCCGGGCGTTGAAGCGGCGGATGTGGCACCAGCGCCGCTTGCCACGCCTGTTGCTGCTGCCGTGCCAGGTATCACAGATGTCGCGTTGGCTGCGCCGCAAGCCAAGCCGGTTGCAAAGCCCACTGCACGCGCATCCACCAAATCAGTGCAAACGGCGCGCGCCGTGCGCGATGAGACGGTGCGCACGTTCAAGCAGCGCAGCACACGCCCGATCATCGTCGCCCAAGCGCCCGCTTTCTCCGCACAACAACCTGCGGCGCTGCAACCTGATTGGGTGATTGGCGTATACCGCTGACATAGCTGAAATTCTCCGGTTGACTTGCCCCGGCCCTCTGCCGCTAATTGAGGCGTTGATTTAGGGCTTGGCGTTCGGAGAATAAAATGTCGCGCAAAAATCTGGCCGCAGCAGCGGCCGCTCTTGTATTGTGTGCTTCCACAGTGTCGGCACAGGACACGCCTGGTGCGATTTCACTCGAACTGAACCGGGCGACCGCCTCTCCTGAAGGGGGGTGTAGCGTTGTTTTCTTTGCCAAAAACGGTCTCGACCAGGCGCTGCAAGACGTCACCTGGCGTCTGGCGCTGTTTGACGCAGAAGGCGTGTTCGTCAACCTGCTGTCATTGCCGTTGGGCAACCTCAGCGCGGGCAAACGCCGGATCGTGCGGTACAACCTGCCCGCCGCGTGCACCGCCATGTCTGAAATCATCGTAAATGATGTCGCCGCCTGCGAAATCGAAGGCGCATCCAGCGCGGAGGCCAGTGACCTCTGCCTGACGTCGCTCACCGTGACGTCGCGCACTGACATTGCATTCGGCCTTTAGGTCCTACGCCCGCTCCTGCGGGCCTCGAGAGCAGTTTGAACACACATGACTTTGACGATTTTCCAACTTGCCGCCTACGTTATCTATGGCCTGCTCGCCGTGCTGTCGCTGTTTGCGCTTAGCGTGGGGCTGTTCAAACTGGGCCAGTTCGCCAAGCTCGGCGTAGGCCGCCGCAAGGAAGCCGAGAAGATCCTGGACGACTGGCTCAATGGCCGGGTCGAAGAGGCGATCCGCACCGCGGGCCGTCGCAAGTCGGTGCTCAGCCGGGTCTTGCAAGCGGTGTTTTCGGGCATTCAGGCGCGGCCCGGCGATTCCAGCTATGCCGAAGAGCTCAGCCGCCAGACCGCCATTGTCGAACTGGCCACGCTCAGCGAGCGCATGCGGTCGCTCGACATGGTCGTTCAGGCGGCCCCGATGCTGGGCCTGCTGGGGACGGTGATCGGGATGATCGACGCGTTTTCGGTGCTGGCTGTGACGGATGGCGCGGTGGACCCCACGGCACTCGCCTCCGGTATCTATGTCGCGCTGATCACCACGGCGGCGGGCCTCGCCATCGCGCTGGTCGCCTTTTTCATCGCCACATGGCTCGAAGGGCGCATCGACCGCGAACGCAACATGATGGAGGCCGTGATGTCGGCGGCCATCCACGGTCGGGTCGATCCGAATTCTGGCGCAAGCTAAGGAGCGGAAGGGCACATGGGCGCCTCGTATCAACCGCTGCCCGAACGGCCACGGCGCTACCGGTTTGCGCTGACGCCGCTTGCGGATGCGATGTTTCAACTGCTGATCTTCTTCATGCTGTCGACCAGCCTGACGCCCTATTCGCTTGTCACCCTGCGCACCACACCAGACGAGGCCGAAGAGTCCGAGGAACAGGCGCCACCGGGCCCCGAGGACGAGAACGCAGAGACACCGGCGCCCGCTGCCGTGACCGACAGCGGCGTGACCATCTGGGATGTCGGAAATGGCACGGTGACGACAAATGGTCAGGTGTTCGACATCGAACAACTGCCCTCGCTGGCCGAAGCCATCGGCAGTCAGGATGATCCAGGGCAGGTCGTTATCATCATCGGCGGGCAGGCACGGGTACAGGATGTGGCCTCCGCGCTCGAGGCGTTGAACAGCGCAGAAGTGGAGGCGGTGCAAATAGCCCGCACGCGCGGCCAATGATCCGCGGCAGCCGCCTTGCCCCGGCCCGCCAGGGCAACAAGGTCGACAGCGGCCTTGCCATCGTCAACATCGTGCTTTTGCTCATCTTCTTCTTTCTCACCACCGGGTCGCTTTCGAACTCGACCACGGTCACGGTGAGCCTGCCCGAAACGACGGAACTGCCGCTGGATCTCTTGCCAAAGCCGCTGCTGACCGTGTCGGTCGAGGGCGCGCTGACGCTAGACGGCGTACCCATCGAACGCGGCAGCCTCGCCGAGGCGCTGGTGGACGACCCGATGCTGCATGTACTGGCCGACCGCGAGGCGAATGCAGGAGAGCTGCTCGACCTGATTGCCGCCGAAGAGCTGATCGCCGTGCAGGTCCGTCTGGTGACGGTGCACCGCAAGGACGTGGAGGGCGAGGAATGAGCTTTCTGCCCTATGCGCCACAACGCTCGACCACCTGGGCGGCTTCGATCGGCGGATCGACCGCGATCCATGGCGCGGTGGTGCTGGGTCTGCTGACCTCATCGGTGGCCTTGTTGCCGGAACCTACATCGCCCGCGGTCCGTGAGCCGGAATACGAAATCACGCTCGAGATCATCGACGCCGATATCATCGATCTGGACGACACGCCCGACATCCCCGAAGACGCAGTGGCCATCGAGCCGGAGGACGCGACAGCCGACCTTTTGGAAGAAGACAGTGCAGCGCTGACACCCGATGACGACAGCGCCCTGCTCACCCCCGAAGAGGACACGATCGCGCCAGAGGAAGAAGCGCTGCCACCGGCCGAAGAAGTGGTGGAGCCTGAGCCGGAACCTCTGGTCGAAGAAGAACTGGCGCTGCTTGAGCCGGAGCCTGAGGTCATCGCGCCTGAACCCGAGGTGATCGAACCTGAAGTTATCGATGAGCCAATCGCCGCGGCAGAGCCGGAAGCCCCTGCACCCGAGATCGATCCCGACGACCTGTCCATCGACGATCTGAGCCTCGTTGATGACGACGTGTTCAACCCGCTGGCCGAGGCGGTCGCCCCTGCGGCTGACGCGCCCCTCGCCCCTGACGTGGTCGTGCCGGACGTGGTGGAACCGGAGGCGATCATAGAAGAAGACATCGCCGCCGTTGTCCTGCCCGACCCCACGGTGATCGAACCGGAACCCGAAGTGATCGCGCCCGAGCCGGAGGTGGAGCCCGAAACCCCCGTCGCCCTGCCCGAGCCCGTCGAGGAACCGGCCGTGCCCGAGGTTGTCGCAGAGCCTGAAGTGGTCGAAGACGCCCCCGCAGAACCCGCCACGGGAACAGCCAGTGCCGCCGCGATCCCCAACCCGTCGCCTGCTGCGTTGCAGATCGGCGCGCTGTTGCAGCGCATCCGCTCGACCCCCGCGCCGCAATGCACGCTGGTGCTGCCGCGCCGCGCCGGGGACGACGGTGTTGGCCTGTCCTTTATCGGAGCGGAGCCGGACGCACTGGATACGTTGGCCGCGCGCATTGTCGACGGCCTCGACATCGAACCGCCACAGACCCGCGAAATCCTCGACGCCCGCCAATGCGCAGCGCTGGATGCCATCCGCCTGAGCGCGGCCTACCCGGCCAGCCGGATCGGACTCGCACTCGAAGACACCACGCTGAGCAGTGGCGAGGCGTTGCAGGCCCGGGTGCTGGGTGCGGGCGGGCTGTTCCTCACGCTCATCCTTGTGGACGACAACGGGGTCGTTCAGGACCTTGCGCGCTTTACCACGCTGGACGGCAATGACCCGGTGATCGACGCGCCAGTGGCCCGCTCGGGGCCATCGCGTGACACCCGTCAGATGCTGATCGTGCTGGGCTCACCGGATGAGCCAATCGATCTGTCGCAGGGGATCGGGCAACTGGCGCAAGATGCCTTTGCCGCGCTGCCGCGCGAGGTTCTGGAAACGGCCCTGTTCGGGGTCGCGACCTTTGACGTGCGATAACGCCGCCTAGCGGGTGATGTCGACCACGCCGATATCCACCGCGCCCAGCCCATCATCCGCCAGTTCCCGCGTCATCAGCGGCAGGATATCCGCCGCCGCGGTACCGTCTTGCATCGCTGCGGCACGCACCAGCGCGTCCTCGGACGCGGTTGAGATCAGCAGGTAGGTGCCCGGCTGCGCCGACGGCAGGCGGAACGAAAATTGCCGCTGGTCGCCAATCGGCTCTTCGAGCTGGCTCATCAGGGAAAAGACCCGGCCATTTGGTGCCACAAGCGCCAGCCAGTTTTCGCGCCCGGTGCTGCCATGGATCGTGCCCACGACCCCTTCGGCCCGGGTTACCACGTTCTGGTCCAGCACCATCTCGATCGCGTCGCCGCGCGTGCCCTGGAACGTGCGCGCAAACTCGAGTGCGGCGCACTGTTCCGCCGCCACATTCCGCTCCAGCACCTCGGGCTGTGTGCCGAACTGCTCGGACCAGCCCGCTGCGATGCCCTGCAAGGTGGTGGGGTCCTGTGCAAACCCTTCGATCAGGCCGGTGTTCGGCCCTTGACCTCGGCGCGCGGCATAGGTGCACCCTTCGGGTACCGCTTCGGCCAGATAGGTCTCGCGACTGCCCGGCACCCGGGCCAGACCTTCGGCAACCTCGTTGGACAGGCCTTCTTCGCCATTTTCGGCGCTGTTCAGGTAGTACCACGCGCCGCCGCCGCCCAGGCCCGCAACCAGAACCAGCGCGGCAATCAGGCCAAAGCCGCCGCCGCTTTTTTCCACCACCGGCTCGACCGGGGTGCTGGCATCACTGCCAGCCGCGGGGACCGTGGTGACAAAGGTTTCGGTCCGGCCGCTCGGGGCCGCCTGCAAACCGGGCACCGTGCGGGTCGTCGCGCCCATTGTCAGCTGATAGAGGCCATCCGTGTTCTGCGTCGGCTCATCGCCGCTGATCGCCTTGAGGCCGTCGATCACCTGACCCATGTTTTCCAGTCGCTGCTTGGGATCGGGCTGCAACATGTTGTAAAGCAGCGCCTGAAAGGCCACCGGCAAGCCGTTCAGGTCCGGCACGCCCTGTCGCTTCTGCACGGCCTCGACGATGCTGTCGCCCATCGGCACGGCCTTGCCTGTCAGGCACGCGATCATCAACAGACCCAGCGAATAGATGTCCGACGCGCCCTCGGCCTCACCGCCATAGGCACCCAGCTGTTCGGGCGAGACGTATTTCAGCTTGCCCGCGAACTCGTTGCCGATGGTCACATCCTTGACCTTGGACGACCGCGAGATGCCAAAGTCGATGATCACCGCCTTGTTGATGTCATTGTCGGGCAGCATCACGTTGTCCGGTGACAGGTCGCGGTGCACGACGCCGATCTTGTGCGCGCGCTCCAGCCCATCGGCCAGGCGGGTGAACAGGGCGCACACGTCCTCTTCGGCCAGGGGGCCGTCATTCTTGAGTTTGTCGCTCAGTTTGTTGCCCTCGATGAAGCCCATGACCAGCGCGTGCAGGTTCAGGTTCGCGTCCGGAGGCACGTAGGCAAAGTAGCGCACGATGGCGTCGTGGTGCAGCTGGCGCAGGGTGCGCGCCTCGCGGCGGAACATCTGGGCGACGCGGATATCCTCGGCCATTTCGGGCAGGATCACCTTGATCGCGACGCTCTCGCCGGTGCCGATCTCGACGCCGCGGAACACGCGACCCATACCACCCTGGTCGAGCCGTTCTTCGACCCGGTACATGTTGTTGATCACGGCACCCGGTTCGAGGTTCCGCAACGGCTCGGGCGCTTGCGTGCTCGTGCCGCCACCAACGGTCAGCTGCGTCGGGGCAAGGTCGTCTTGCTCCAGATCAGGCGGCGGGGCCTGCGGCACGGCTGAGGCGGCCACCGCGGCTGCAGCTGCGGCTGTTGCCGGATCTATCGCCGGTGCGGCGGGTGCTGCCGGTTCTTCGGAAAATGGTCGGTAGGTTGATCCGCCGTCCTCTGTCGCGGGCTGTGCAGGCGGGCTCACCGGCATCTCGCCGATGATCGTGCGGTCTGCGTCTTCCGGCGCGGGTGTGTTGGATGCATCGCCAGCGGGCATGGGCGCAATGATCGTGCGGTCCGCCTCTTCTTCTGGTGGGGCGGCGGGCGGTTCGGCAGCGGGCACCGGGGCGATCAACGTACGGTCGTTGTCCTCCTCCGGCACCTCGGGCCGCTTGGGCGGCTGCGTGTTGTCCGTGCTGCTCACAGGTAGCCCCCAAATTCCGGGTACACCCCGGATGCTTCGAACTCGGGCAAGGGCACCTGATGGCAGGTGACCACGACAACCGACACGTTGTCCTTGCCGCCCCGTTCCAGCGCGGTCGCCACCAGCTTGCCACACAACCCTTCGAGATCGGCCCCGAACTGACGCATCACGCGCTCGAGTTCGTCATCGTGGAAGTATTCCGTCAGTCCGTCTGAGCACAACAGGAAGGTATCCTTGTCCGCCAGCACGCCCTCGATCATCTCGCATTCGGGCGTCTGGGTCACACCAATGGCGCGGGTGATGACGTTCTTGCGAGGCCAGGCCTCCGCCTCGGCCGGGGTGATGGAGCCCGCGTCGAGCAGCGCCTGCACTTCCGTATGGTCCCGCGTAACCTGGCTGATCACACCGCCGCGCAGACGGTAGACCCGGCTGTCACCGGACCAGATGCTGGCGTAATGCCCCTGACTGACCAGCAGCGCCGCCACGGTCGAGCCGATGGTGCCATTCCCCAATTCGGCAGCGTGTTGCAGGATACGGGTATTGGCCCGCGTCAACCGCTCCATGAACCGCGCCCGCAGGTCGACCGCACCGCCGGGCACGCCGACGGTCTGCATCTCGCCCACGATCGACTGGCTGGCAAAATCACCTGCCGCGTGTCCACCCATGCCGTCCGCGACCAGCCACAAGCCGCTGTCGGGCAGCGCCAAAAGGCTGTCCTCGTTGACCTTGCGCACACAGCCCACATCGCTGAGGGTTGCCGTCTCGAACACGAAGCTGGGTTCGTTTGTCTCACTCATGCACGGTCTCTCTCGCGTCACGGGTTCGTTCTGTCAACAACCATTGCATGGCTGTGAGGTCGGGCAAACCGTTTGCGCCCAACCAACCCGCCGACCGTGTCGGAAGCGCCGCATGCCACCAATGGCTACGCCCCAATTGGGCTTTTTGCGCATCCGCGCTGCTCGCATCAGCAAAGAGCCGGGGCAGATCACCATCATCCCGGTGGCCCCAAATGGTGCCATCCTGCCCTTCTTCGAAGACCACACCCTGGAGTGGTGGCACATCGAAGCCGTCCAGAAGGGTCGACACACCGCGCGTGCCGTCCTTGGGCACCTCGAAGCCCGCAATATGCGCGGCGAGCGCACGGTAGGGCCCTTCGTCATGGGCCGGGTGCACGGGCGGCGGTGACACGACGCCCGTCAGCCCGAATATCAGCGGAAAGCGCCGCCCGACCTTGTCCTGCGACGGCAGAAAGATGCCCGCCAAAGGTGCGCCGATCACATCCGGGCCCAGCCAGAAATTCAGCGGCGGGGCGGCAGCCCAACCCGCTTCCCAATCGTCACCCAACCCCTTCTTGAGGGCGGGCAGAACATTTTCCAGCCAGCTGTCAAAGCGGCTGAGCAACGCGTGATCCAGACCATGCGCAAGAAAATCGCCATAGGCGGGATGCTTGCCGTAGATGACCACTGTTGCATCGACGCTCATGGCACCTACTCGATTGTCGTCGGGCAGGAAAAGTCGGACAGTTCGCGCATCAGGAACGGTATCGCAATGCTGTCAAACTCGAGCCGCAGGGTCACCGACCGACCGCCGACCTGATAGGTGACGTCGGCCCGGGTGCCGGACGTCTTGTTCCGCCCGCGCGACACGAATTCCGACAGGGCCCAGCGACCGCCGCCGAACCGCAGCGAATTATCCGTCGTCTCGGATCGTGGCAAGAGCGTTACGGTGATGTCCGCCGTGTCGTCGGGCCAGGTAAAGCTGGCACCGGACGAGTTCAGGAACAGCTGCACCTCGCGCCCGCTCATGTTCAGCGTGGTGCTTTCGACCGTCGGGCTTGAGGCAACCTGCGCCACTGTAAACGTGACCGTCGGGCTGGAGCTGTCGGGCGGGAAAAACGCCTGCCGGATGCGTTCGGCCCGGGCGAACTGGCTCAGCGTGGCACTGCTCAGGCGCGCGCCCAGCGGGCTGCCCTCGCGGGCGACGATCGTGCCGTCGGATTCGCGCTGGGTGTGTTCGCGCAGATACGTTTCGTAAAACGTCTGCATCCGCCCGCCATAGCCAAAGAATTCGCCAAAGACCGAGGTCGAGATGTGTCGCGCCCCGCGCCCCGCAAACGGGAAGGCGGAGGCGACGTTCTGCGTGCAATAGGCCGCAACCTCTTCGGCCAGCGCGCGCTGCAACTCACCGATGGAGGCGTTGGCCGAGACGGTCAGGAACTCCGATTCAATGGAATTCACAAAGCCGACGATGGTTTCAGGGTAGAACGGCACGCCCTGGCTGAGCGTGTTGAGCGCGTCCTGCATGCCGCGCTGGTCCAGCAGCGTGTTGCCACCCCGCCCGGCCAATTGCCGATTGGTCAACAATTCCTGCATGCCGGCCAGCAGCACATCGACTGGCCGCGCGTTCTGTTCGCCACGCACAAAGGCATGATATTTCTCGAACCTCTGTTCGATGCTTTCCAGTGTGCGACGTTGCGACGGGGCAGCGGCGTTGGTCACCGCCCGCTCCTGGAACTTGGCCTTGTCGCGCAAGAGGTTGAGGAAGATTCGCTGGATCGCGCCCGACCGTCGCTGCGCCTCGTTAAAGCCGACATCGGCCATTTGCGAGCTGACGTCGCCACCACTTGCAATCAGTGCTGCCGGGTTGTCGATACCGTCAACCGCATCAAGGAATGCGGTCAGCCGCGTCTCGCGGTCCACGGATTCCGCCAGCTTGAGGATCGGCGAGGCAAAGGGCGCGGACGCCACAGCCAGACCGGGATATTGCGGCGCGCCTGCGGACATGGGCACCAGTTCGATCCGGCCCAGCATCGCGTTCCACTTTTCCGCAAAGTCGGAGCGGTAAAAGGCGTGCAGATCGCGGTTCAGGCCCAGCAGCTGGCCCTGATAATCCACGCCCTCACCGGGCGCGCCCAGCACCCAACGCTCTTCCTCCAGCCGTTCGGCGGCGTTCGCCACGGCGTCCTGAAAGAATGACCAGTAGCCGGTAAAGGTGAACATGCCCGGCACTTCGAGACTGTCGAGCGGTTTGCCATCGGTGGTGCGGAACACAACGTCGGCCTGCACATCCGCCAGCTCGTCCGTCAGGCGGAAGGGCTGCAGCGTCGCTGCCTGGCTCAGGATCGAGCTATAGGCCTGCTGCGCGAGGCTCAGGGTTGCGATTTCCTTTTGCGTGCGTTCGACCAGATCCTTGTCGGGCTTCAGCGACGGCTCGATCCGGTCATCCAGTTCCAGCATCGCGGCGAGGTGTTCGTTGATCTCGCGATACTCACCGTCAAGTCCCGGTTCGGAGTATTCCGGCCCCCACGCTTCGGCGAAATAGGCCTGAATGGCGACGTCATCCGATTTGCCGTCCTGTTCCTTGGCCAGAAGGATATAGACCTTGAGCGCGCGATACGCCTCTTCGGTGTTGTTGTCCGTCAAGAGCCGCGGCAGCCGGTTTTCGAGGTACAGCATCATGCGCGGGCGCAGCAACCGTTCCAGCGAGTCCGAGTAGGATTGCAGCGCCGCCGACCGGATCGCTGCACGCCGCGACAGCCCGACCTTTTCCGCAAAAACCTGCTCGCGCGGGTCGGCGTAACCGGCGGGAATGTCACGCGCCAGCGCAAGCGCTTGCAGGATCGGCCGCGTGCTGGGATCGTCGATGATGTTCTGGGTCAGCAGGCCCTGCGCCTCGATCTGGTAGCTGTCGGTGGCGGCCGCCGCCTCGCGGATCAGCGACGCGTTCTGCCAAAAGCTGTAGCCAAAGAGGCCAAAGGCCCCAATCACTGCTGCCGAGATCAGGCCCATGACGCCGGTGCGGAAAATCGCCTTGCGCCGCATCGCCTTGAAGTCGTAACCGACCCAGTCGCGTTCGGCGAAAATCACCTGTTTCAGCAGGTCATGCAGGAAATAGCTGCGGCCCTTGCCGGACATGAAGCTCGGCTGGAACCCGCCCTGGTTCTCGGACATCGCACCCAGCACCTGGTCGATGGGCGTCCCTTCCTGTGTGCCGGACGTGAAATAGAAGCCGCGCAGGATCGCGTGCAGATCGTTGGATTTCTGGAACACGCGCCGCAGGAAGTCCGACACATTGCGTTGCAGCAGCACCAACTGCCCCGGGAAGCCGAACATGGCGATGCGCGCCACAGTGTCCGGTTCCTCGTTCATGCGGTCCGTGACCTCGTCGCTGAGCCGGCTGATCAGCTGGTCGAACTCGGACGAGACATGGCGGTAGGTCTCTTCCTTGCGGTCCTTTGTCTGGAAGGTGATCCCCCAGACAGAGCGGCGACGATCCTCGCCGTAATGCCCAAAGAACTCGCGGAAGCCCGAGATCAGGTCGGCCTTGGTGAACAGCACATAGACCGGCACATCGATGCGCAGCGTCTCGTGCAGCTCTTCCAACCGCTTGCGCACGGCGAGCGCGTGCGTGTCAAGTGTGTCATCGGTCGCCGTCATCATGTCCTCGCATGAAAATGCGAGGATCACGCCGTTGATCGGCTGATTGGGGCGTGCCTTTTTCAACTGGTCGAGAAACGCCTGCCAGCTCATCTTGTCCGCGCGCGCGTCGCTGTCCTGTGTGGTGTAGCGGCCAGCGGTGTCGATCAGCACCGCCTCTTCGGAGAACCAGAAGTCGCAATTCTTGGTCCCGCCAAATCCGGCAACGGCGGACGCATCCGTGCCCGGAAATTCGAGGCCTGAATGCACCAGCGCGGTGGTCTTGCCCGCACCCGGCGGGCCGATGATCACATACCACGGCATGTCATAGAGGTAGGTGGACCGCCCGCCCTTGCGCAGCTTGCCCAACGCCTCCTGCATGCGGTCATGCAGGATCGCCCCGTCGCCCACCGGTTGCTCCATCAGGCTCTCTTCGAGCTCGGCAGCGGCGCGGCGACGCTTGCGGTAGCGCAGCGCACTGACCACCGCGATCGGCGCCAGGATCAGCGCGATGACCAGCACCCGGAACCAGACAGACGCCAGCCATTCGATGCCAAAGATCGGCAGGCCGAACCAGACGGCGGCGCAGATACACAGGATACCCAGCCCGGTGACAAACCAGCGGAACCACTTGTACTGCCAGTAGGTCAACGGGTTCAGCCATTTCAGGACAGCCCTCACAGCCGCTGCTCCTTTTGCAAGAGGATTTCGACACGCCGGTTTTCCGCCCGCGCTTCGCGGGTGTTGGCGGTGTTGAGTGGTTTGGCCGGGCCGACGCCTTCGACGGACATGCGCCCGGGATTGGTCAGATGCGGCTCAAGCAGGGCGCGCACGGTTTCCGCGCGCGCCTCTGACAGCGCCTCGTTGGTCTTGTAGCGCCCGCGCCCACTCAGCGGAATGTTATCGGAGTGACCTTCGATGATGATGTCACCCGGCTCGCTTTCCAGCACTTCGGCGATGCGTCGGCCAAGGTCGGAGACATCCGTCGTCAGGTCTGACGAGCCGGAGCCGAACCGCAGCGCGTCACGCAGCCGGACCGAGATGTAATCGCCCGCTTCCTGCACCTCGACATCGCCCGCTTCGATCTCGGCGGCCAGCCGACCCTGAATGCGCTCAAGCTGTCCCGTTGGTGGTGCCTCGTATTCGACGACGTTTTCGCTGCGCTCGATCACCACCTCACTGAGGTTGGCGTGCAGCCCGATGATGTCATCCTGTGCCGCCTGCGCATCACCGGACAAAAGCCACGACAGCGTCACGAACAGCGCGACAACCATCGCCGCTGCCACGCCGCCAACCACCCACAACGGCATGCCTCCCGACTGACGGCGGCCACCCAGCAGAACCGGTATCCACTTGTGGCTCAACTCTTCGGGCGGGCGCGCATTGGCAGAGCGGAAGCGCTGGTACACCTCGGTCCGCAAGCGGCTGAGCATGACCTGGCCATTCGGCTCCGTCCTGTATTTGCCCTCAAACCCGAGGGCCAGGCAGGTTAGCATCAACTCGAGCACATGCGCACGCTGACCGGGCAGCGCGATCACCTGCTCCAGCCGCGCGAAAAAGCCGATCCCGGCAGACCGGTCGGCGAGCAGCTCGGCAGCCATCGAGAATTGTTGCCAATACTGTGGGTCATTGCCGGGGATCGTTTGCACAATATCGTCGGATGTCGCTGCGAGCGCATAGCGTGCCACGTCGATATCTTCGGGCGGCACGCCCGCCTCCTGGCATTTCTGCACAAAACTCGCGATTTCGCGCATCACATGGTCACGCAGGGGGATCGCCTGCATCTCGACCATACCGGTGCGCAACCGACCCAGCAGAACCAGCAGATCCGACGCGGCAGCAATGATCGGGTTCGAAGACGAGCCGACATCGAGACCGGAGCCGCGTAAGGCGTCGGTAAAGGCGATCTTGGGCGTGTTGCGCTGCGGCTGCGGTTGCTGCGGCTGCTGGCCCGCCACGGGAAACTGCCCATCGGGCGGCGGCGTTGCAGGCGTCCAGCCCGGCTGCGGTTGCCCGGCATAGGGGTCAGGGTAATGCGGCTGCTGGTAACCCGCCGCGGGCTGTTGCGGCGGATAGGCTGGCTGCGCAGGCGGATAGGGTTGCTGCGGAGTCGCGGCCGGGGGCGGCGGCGGGTAATAGGGCTGCTGTGGCGGGGCCGCTTGCGGAGGTGGCAGCGGCGCACCGGCCGACGGTGTCAGCGGTCCACCCAGCCACGTGTCGTCTCCGCCGCGCGGCGGCGCGGCAGGTGGCTGACCATATTGCGGTTGCGGCGCGGGCGGTTGCTGTGGCGGATAGGGCGGCGGTGCGGGCTGCTGCGGAGGCAAACGCTGCCCGAACACCGTATTCTCGCCCTGCGCGGGCGGCGCGGCCTGAGGCTGCTGCGGCGGCGGGGGTTGCTGGGCCTGTGCGGGCGGGGGCGGCGGCGCAGGTTGCGCAGCCGGTTTCGCCGGTTGTGGTGGCAGCTTTTGCCCAAAGACTGTGCGATCTTCGTCGTCAGACGCCATCTCGCTTACCGCTCCTCCGGTATCGCCCACAGCTCAAGTTCCAGCCCCGGCCATGCCCCGGCAAAGTGCATCCCCATTGCCGGCGCGCTGGAAAAGTCGCGCCATAGCGGGCTTTGCTTGTCCACGATGAAATAGACGTGGTTCGCCACGACACGAATTTGCGGCGGCGGGTTCGGGACATGAACCAGCTGGATGCCGGGCATGTTGTTGACAATGATTTCCTTCATCCGGGTCGACGGCGCGACCTTGCACAGTTGCGGGAACTGCTGCTGGATCTGCGTCAGCGGCAAGGCGGCGGCCACCTCGATGATAAAGGAGGCGTTGGCGAACAGGTTCGGGTCGTCCACCATTGCGAGGAAACTGTTCTCGCGCCGCTGCTCCAGCGTCAGGCGCAGGGCGCGGCCCACATCCCGGCTCAGCAGGCGGCGGATATCATCCACCAGCGGCTTGAAGGTTTCCTTGGGCTGGTCATGCCGGTAACGCCCATAGTCGCGCACACGGCGGTCGCGCTCCTCGAACGTGGTCAATTCACCAGCCAGCGACACCAGCGTCTCATAGAGCCGCTCGGGATGCACCGATGGCAGGCGCCGCAGGTGCCGCAGGATCGGCAGCACCCGGTTCAGAACCATCAGCATCAGATAGTCCTTGTCCTGCATGCCCCCGCCCGATGTCGGATCGGCGGCATAGCGCTCCAGCACTTCGAGGCGCGCCTCGACGGATCCGGTGACCGCCTTGAGATACCCTTCGTAGGCACGGTGCACGCTGAGGATAAGTCCGGTCGGCGGTGTCGCCTGATCCAGCGTCACGACAGTGCCATCGCTCACGTCGGCCACCCGGCCCAGACAGATACACTGATAACCCTCGCGGGGGCGGTCGCGCAGCGTCAGCTCGAGACGCGGAACGGCAATTTCAACAGATTCTTCGATCCGCGAAGCGGCTGTGGTGTCTGCCACCCCGCGCTCTTCGGACAGGACAAAGCGCATGCTGGCGTCATCACCCACGCCCACATCCCGATCGTTCTGTGCCTGATTTGGCAAGGTCAGCCAGATCATCTTGCCCACCGCATCCTCGGGCACATCGATCTCGCGCGGAAGCGGGCTGTTGTGCGGCGCGTCAAAGGGCGTGCCATCCGGCATGATACCCGACACCTGCTCAAGCTCGAGCCGGCCCTGCCGCAACTGCCCCTGATCAAAGGACAACTCGGCGATGCCCCAGGGAAACGGCGTCATATGAGCGGTGCGCGCGGTCACCGTACGCTCCATATACCGGTCTGCCTGCTGCAGATGCTGGGGCTTGATGAACAGCCCTTCTTTCCAGGCGACCTTGCTGAAACGCGACATGACTTAAAAGGCTCCAATATTCCGTGCCCCAGCCCAGCCCGGCCGTGACGATCCGACTTTGCGATTAAGTGACAGAAGGGTCAAGCGATACGCACCTTTCCAAGGGTTTATCCCACGTTACGGGGAATAAACACCTCAGCACCCGATTGCATTCGCTTGTCCGGAACAAATGTGCTGCCGTCGGGGCGCGATCCGGGACATGTCTTTCTGCCACAGTATGTAAACTAATGTGCACAAACGGCTCACGTGTATTTGAACCACGAGCAAAAAAATGCTCATGTTCGCCCCAACGGGATTCTAAATTTTTGTGGGTATTATCATGACTAGTCAGTCGATTGGGGGCGTTTCAGACGGTACGGACGTCAGTGCGGAACGCGTCGACACTCCATTTGCAGCTGCATTTTTGACAACCGGTGCGACGACGCACGGGACAAAAACACCCAATACACTCCGCGCTCACGGTGCACCCGAAGGAGACACGATGCTTGAAGTCCGCAATACCCTCCGCCACGTCGGTATCCGTCAACGTTCGCTGCGCAAACACTGCCGCTTGGGTCGCGCGACCGAGCTTGTGTTCGTACTTGCAACCGGGACGATCCTGATGCTCGCCGGAGCTGTCAACGCGCAGGACTCGACATTCACAAATGGCGAAGGGACGGGTGCCTGGAATACCGTCGACGACAACTGGTCCGGCGGACCGGCGGACCCCGAATTCACCGCGGGCGACAATGCGATTTTCAGCGACACGGACGGCGTTGTTACAATCGACGAGGCTGGTGGCATTTCCGCCGGCAGCCTGACCGTCCAGGACGGCGGTGCAGGCATCCTTATTATTCAGGGCAACGACCTCACGCTCGGCGGAAACATCGATGTCCAAACGGATGCTGCCGCAACCATCAACGCAACCATCACCGGAAACGCCGATGCGGTTGGTGCGGGCTCCCTGAGCCTCTCCGGTGTTGGCGGCAATGTCTCGAACGGCGGCACTGGCGGCGTTACGATCACAGGCGGCGTCACGGGAAGCCTCACAAGCACGAACGGATCGACCTCGATCATTGACGGCGGCACGATCGGTGCTGGCGTGACGATCAACGGTGGCAGCCTGACCGTCAACGCCACGAACGACGCCACGGCCGAAGTGACAGGCGCGACGACGTTGACTGATGGCGT
>ERZ1740067.530-NODE-530-length-30036-cov-21.404490_pt1 | contig 30036 bp, 22 predicted proteins | sample MGYA00581736_ERZ1740067 | MGnify/ENA primary metagenome ERZ1740067 (study PRJEB43018, sample SAMN04849236) | marine metagenome | isolation source: floating plastic debris | place: Pacific Ocean | collected 2008-08-27 | study: EMG produced TPA metagenomics... | reverse complement strand
GAAGAAAACAGCTTTCTTCAGTATGTCTTAACTCACTCCGTCGCTGCTATAAGGGGTTGGGAAAGTGTTGTTGGAAAACTCAGTGCGCTCCAATTTCAGCATGGCTGACTCGTTAATTAAGCCAGAGCTGACGTTGCGGGAAACGGTGCATTTTTTTAAGGTAATAGGCTCGCTGTCGCGCACGGAAAATAGTTCATCTTTAAACGCGTTGTCTTCAAAAGCGCAGCTATCGAAGGTTAGGCGGCGCACCTGGGAGGCACTGACGCCAAAAAATTCTTGATTGTCCACCATTTGGCAGCGCTTGAATCGTAAGTCGGCGCATTCCCTAAGGCTCAAAATGCCGTAGGTGCAGTCGTGAATTTTGGTGTCTTCACAGCGCAGGGTGCTGGCGCGAACGGCAGAGATTCCATAGGTACCGCTACCGAAGAGCACGGAGTCCTTAACGGTGATGCGATCGCAATCGGTCAACTGCACCACCGCCCCATTGCAATAGCCCCGGTCCGGCCAATGTCCCAGCTCGATGGAGTTAATGGTCACATTGCGACTGTCCACCAGCGGCAACACATCAGCGTAGCGGGGACGGGCATAAATTTTGGCGCTTAGGTCGCTGGCCCCCACCAGGGTTAAATTTTTAACGTTGTAAATGACCGCCTCCATGCCGTCAAAAACCTTTTCAAAGCGCACGTTATTGGAGGTGAGGTCTTCTTCTTCGCTGAGGGCTCCCAAATCGTACAGCCCCGGCTCTAGGGAAATTTCACGATCGCTGCCAATAGCCTCGTACAATTCCCGACTGCTGGATACGGTAATTTTCTTCTTTTTACGATCCTTCGGCACCGCCGCCGATAACCGTCCTATTTGGGTTGCTCCCAGGGCGATCGCCCCCACCAAAACCTGTCGCCGTTGAATTGAAAAGCTCATCCGTTTTGCCATCCGTTTTACACACCTATGGTCACCGTTTGATTTTTGATTCACCTTTAACTCAGTAAATTGTCGGCATCTGGAGTGGCGCTACTAACACTGCTGAATAGAGCTTGGCTTTCGCTGGCGCCCACCTGTTGCACCGTTTTCCGGGCGATCGCCACCATGGCTCCAGCGGACAAAATTGCCACCAGCCCGGCACAAGCTAACGAACTTAAAGTGTGGGCACTGACGGCAACCCCCGGCAACATCACCGTCCCCAGCGCCGTCAGCAAAATCGACCACCACGCCTGACCGTCTACTACCATGCTGGACCGAGTGCCTACAAAAATCAGCATCACCACCACGGACACCACGAAATACCCCATCACCACCTTGGAAACCAGTGCGCTGCCATTGCGGTGAACGGCCAACAAACACCAGGTGCTAAACGCCACAAAAAACATCAGCAGCAAAGTGGGAATCGTTAACCCCACCATCACCGCCAGTCCCTCAGAGCGACCATAGGAAATGCGCAGCACCATAGCCCACGGACTCCAAATCACCCAGGTGATCACTAAATTCACCACCGGCACCGCCAAGTTAGGTGACGGATCCTGCCATAGCCATCGATTAATGCCGCCATTGACACTGCCATTGGCACCTACCCCCTTTGACGAAGCGTTGCTAGACCGATGCATGTGGCGGTAGCGCGACCAGTCCAACAGAGTTTGGCGCTGGGGTAGGGTGCCCCAAATTGTAAAAGCCTGCACCAATATCCAGAAGAATCCCACCGGTCCCCACACGTTGATGAAGTGGGAGCTTTTCAACGCCGGCATGGTCACGGGCCAGGCAAACCCCAGGGCAATGACATTAAACAGCGCCATAATTTGGTACGCCTGCACCCGGCGGAGGGGCGTAATTTGCGGATTATCGAATCGACGACAGGCACACTGCCATAGCAACACCGTCGCGACGATCGCCACCACTGTACCCACCCCTAGGGACACCTGGGGAGCGTCCGTTAATTCAATGGAAAACCAGGTCAAACCACCGGCAAAAAATTCCTTGGGCAACGCCGCCACCCCCAGCACCCAAGCGCCACAGATCATTGGCATCAGGGGCAGCACCAGCAACATAACGTTAAGCTCCCCGGTCCAAACGCACGCCGTTAGGGCTCCCACAAACACGGTGGACAGCGCTGCCAGCCCAAACATATCGGCCGCTAACCATTCAGCAGCGGGATTACTGGAATTAAATGCCAGAAACAGGTGAAACGGGATCCACGCCAGGGCTCCCACCCAAAAGAGAATTGGCGTTCCCAGCACCTTACCCAATAAAACCCGCCCCACCGGCTCCGGGGACATGCGAATAAATTCCAACGTGCCCAGCTTCACTTCCCGCAGCCAGTTCTGGGCGATCGCATAGGTGCCCCCCAGTCCCACCAGGCTTAGAAATAAGCCCCGCACGAAGGGCAAACTGTCCCGATATAGCCGGGGCCAATTTATGGCGAAAGCCCCCTTCCCATCGGGCAGACACAGGCGATAGTCATCGCCACTGCGTGAGGCGGGCGCAGTAGCAGAAGTGGTAGATCCAGTGCAGTAGTGGGATCGCAGTAGGTTGTAGGGTCGCTCCCGAATCAAGGTGCGAACCGCTTCAGGCTGGCTCCGACCACAGGTTTTAAGAGCCTCCTCCGATGACCAGCTCTTGGCGATCTCGCTGCCTCTGTTGAGGCACTGATCAACGGCATAAATAGTCTCAGCAGACACGTTGAGCTGGGCATCGCCAAAGCTGGGCCACATCAGGCTATCCACAGTGGAAACAACCGATAGCCACGTTAACCCTTGCACCACCAGGGAAGCGGCGATCGCCAACATAATCGACTTGGCGCTAATGATTCCCCGCAGTTGGCGCAATAGCTGAGGGTTCCAGCGACCGAGGGCGTCTCCCCAGCGGGTTATGCGGGTTTGGGAACGGGGGCGAGGATTGGCGGAGGAGGTCATGGGGATTGGGGAGAGGAATCAAACATAAGCTGACTTTCGCTTTTGCCCACCTGCCTCAGAGCGCCACGGGCAAAGGCAATGGAAATAAGACTGGCAGGAATCGCACTGAGACCGATTAAGCCGGCAAAACTGGCGCCAAATAAACCAAGACTAAATAGGGATGTCACGCTAGCCATGGCGATCGCCGCTAGCCAAAACTTTTGGGCGCGGGGCATTTTAATGGCGATCCAAACGGTAATGGCTCCGATAGTGGTCAAAATCGCCGTGGTAATTCCCAGCCCCAACAGCAACACCACCCCCACCGGATTGTCATTACCCGCCTGCATCACCACCCAAGGACTCCAGATCACCCAGGTAATGACCAAATTAGCCAGGGGCACCATAAAAGGCGGGCTATTGCTATTCCAAATCAACGGATTCCAAGACGGATTCCAAGGGCGCTTGCGCTGTTTACCGACACCTTGCTTTTGGGCGTTGCGCTCCTGGGGATTTTGGCGAAGAAAATGTTGATAGCGTCCCCAGTCCATCAGCTGCTGGCGGCTGGGCATGGTGCCCCACAGCACCAGCGCCTGGAGCATGGTCCATATGGTGGCGATCGCCCCCCAGCCCCCCACAGCACCAGGTCCCAGAGGGTCGCTGATGGGCAAGAAAAATCCCAAGCACAGCAGGTTAAAGCCCGCAAATAGCTGGTACACCTGCCGACGCAACAGGGGCGTCGCGTTGGGGGAGTTAAACCGACGACAGGCAACGCTCCAGCAAAAGCCAGTTATGGTCATCATCACTACAGCACCCCACCCCAACAGCAACATCGTCGACTGGGATAAATCCACCCCAAACCACCAAAAACCTCCAGGAATTGCTGTGCCTTCATCTGCCTCCGCCGCCCCGAAGAATAGGAGCGGCCACAGAATAAAAGAAAAGTCCCCGAGAATATATGCCCACATTAAATTGAGCTTGCCGGCCCAGGTAGACAGGGTAAGAACGATACTGAGAAATGTCACTAACACCGACACATTAAACAAGTCCGTCGCCAGCCATATGCCCAAGTCAGAGCCGGCCCGAATAGCAAGGTAAAGGTGGAACGGCAGCCAGGCGATCGCCGCCACGTAGCACAAGGCCGGCACTCCTAGCATCTTTCCCAGCAAAATTCGCCAGGGGGGTTCCGGGGACAAACGTAGAAAATCTAAGGTTCCCAGCTTGGCTTCCCGCACCCAGTTTTGGGCGATGGACGCACTGCCCGACAGGGCCATTAAAAACACCCATATCAAACGACTTAAAAACAACGCATCCCGATGCCATTGACCGCTGCCACTGCCGGATACGCCGTAGGCCAACAACCCCTGCACCACCCATGCCGCCGAAACTGCCACCACGCAGGACTTAACGGTTAAAGTCCCCCGCAGCTCCCGCAATAGCTGGGGATTCCATCGCCCAATGGCATCGCTCCATCGTGCCACCGTAGTATTGAGCCCCCCCTGGGTGGACAAAAAACTCATGAGGTTTGTTGGCTTCCAAGCTTAAGGAAAATCTGTTCTAGGTCGTCGCGATCGCATCGAAAATCAGTCAGGGAAATTCCGGCGGCGATGATAGTTTGCACCAGGGTGGCGCGATCGCTTTCAGATCCGTGAAATTCTGCCGTCACCCGCCGCTGCCCCCGATTAATGTCCATCACCCCAATGTGCTCGTTATCCGCCAAAATCTTTTGCAAATCATCAAGGCGATCCAACACCTGTAGATGGAGGGTTTGGCGGGCAAATTGATCGTAAAGCTCCGACAGAGGAGCACTGGCAATCAGGTGACCAGTTTCCATAATGCCCACGCAGGTACACAGCTCCGCCAAATCGCTCAGCACATGGGACGAAATCAAAATGGTCATGCCCCCCTCGTGGAGGGTGCGCACAATTTGACGAAACTCGTTGCGGGCGATGGGATCCAGCCCCGACACCGGCTCATCCAACAGCAATAGGGTGGGCTCATGGGTCACCGTACGCGCCAGGCTTAGCCGCTGCTTCATACCCCGAGACAGGGTATTGGCTTTCGCATCCCGCTTATGGTCCAGCTTTACCAGCGCCAGCACGTCATAAATTCGCGCAATCAGCCGGCGCCCGTGAAGCCCATATAGCCGCCCAAAATAGTCCAAATAGTCCCAAACAGTGAGGTCATCGTAGATGGGAAAGTCATCGGGCAAAAAGCCAATTTGTCCCGCCACCCCTTTGCGGCGATCGCCCTCTTTCAAAGAAACCCCATCAATCACCACATCCCCCAATGTGGGCTGCTCCACCCCCACCAACATGCGAATCAGCGTGGTTTTTCCAGCGCCATTGGGACCAATTAACCCGTACACTTCCCCCGCCGGAATTTGAAGGCTCAAGCCATCCACCGCAATATGGCGATCAAAGCGCTTTGTTACCTCGCGCACCTCCACCATAGGGGTCGATCCATTAGCCCCCGCCCCCAACATCGACATCGAACTAGCTTGGGTTACGCCCATGGATTACTCCTTTTACGTTGGCTTCAGCCTATGAACGTTGTGCGAAATCACCCGGTCCCTGACGGGAGATCCCTTTCAAAAGTTTGCCTAAAGTTCAGAATGCTCGGTAAAAACGCCCCATACAAACACTCGATATAAACGCCCGATCCGAACGCTCAGCGAAAGAACACAAACACGACGTCCTCTTGGTAAAGACAGCCCTTCTACTCTTCTTATCCCGAGCTTCGGCTATTTGCCCAAAGATTTAACGTCTCTAAAAATTCAAATCCGGCACGCTATTGTTAGCCGCCACCTCTGATCGCAACAGTCCCACTGCCCGGTTGTACTGCAAATCCTGATCGGAACCTGGAACGGAAGTGCGATTTGCCAGCAGATAGTAGCGTTGCTCCTGAGTGAGGGGCACGCTCACGTCAGGCTCAATGCCTGTTTCATTGATATCCACACCGCTGGGGGTGTAATAGCGGGCCACCGTCACCGCAATGCCAGAGCCGTCAGACAGCCGATGCACCGATTGCACCAGCGCCTTGCCGAAGGTTTTCGTCCCCACGACCACCGCCCGCTCATTGTCTTGGAGGGCCCCGGTCAGAATTTCGCTGGCGCTCGCTGAATCCTTATCCACTAGCACCACCATCGGTGCACTCGTTAGCGCCGTTTCCGTGGCTCGCTCGGACCGGCGATCGCCCCCCCGGTCAGTGGTGCTAACGATACTGCCTTTATCGATCCACATACGCGCAATTTCGATGCTGGCTCGCAACAGCCCCCCTGGATTCGCCCGCAGATCTAGCACATAGCTATCCACGTCCTGAGCCTCTAGGTTTTTAATCGCCTCCTGCATTTGACTGGTGGCAGTGGCGCTAAATTCATTCAGGCGAATATAGCCCACCTTCAAGTCTCCCTCCTGGTTGACCTGCGATCGCACAATGGGCAACTCAATACGGGCTCGGGTCACCGACACCTCGAAGGGCTCACTTTCGGACCGCTGGATAGTCAGCTCAACCGTGGTACCGACTTCGCCGCGAATCAGAGACGATGCCTTGCGAGACTTCATCCCTTTGGTGGACTCACCATCGATCGCCAAGATCAAATCTCCCGACTGAAGCCCCGCCTTTGATGCTGGCGAATTGGGCAAGGGATCCTGCACAATAAATCCCGTTTCCTTTGCCGTGGGGCGCAGACGAATACCAATACCCGACAGGGACCCACTGGTTTGATCCGTCAACTGCTTAAATTTCTCCGGCGTCATAAACCGGGTGTAGGGATCCCCCAGCTTCTCCAGAGCCTCCGACAGCGCCTTGTAAGCCTCCTCCCGAGAAGTATATTCCCGCGACAGCAAATCCTGTCGTACCGCCTGCCAATCGTTTTGATTAAACGATCCGTCCACATATTCTCGGCTGACAATTTGCCACGCCTCGTCCAGCACCGCCTTGGGGCTATCTTGAAATTCTGCTCGCGCCGCCTGAATACTTGGGGGGGCGATCGCCGCCACCGCCGCCACTGCCAGCGCCAATTGCCCCCAGTGGAAAGCAGTTCCCTTTTTTAGGGGGCGATCACTGACAGAAGGGCAATGGGAGCGGGAGAATTTCAAGTCAGCCATAGCGGAGAAGCAATAGGGAGGAAGAAATATTGGGCGGAGGCTGAAACTAGGACCTAGTCCTTACAAATTACTGGGATCGGCAACAATGCCGTTTCCATTAATCCTAGGAATAAAAACCTCAGTTTGGCTTGAAAGAATGTGCCACTTCGAAGGGTGACTAAAGCAGAAAATTCTTAAGTAATATCTCCAAAAACTGAAGTTGCAGATTCAGCAAAATCATCAACAGTAAAAACCAGGGAAATGTAAGAGCCGAGAGCAATCAGGGTTCATACGCCAGATAAAACTTAGGACGGCTGCTTTTATTTAATCGGGTCAACTACACAAACGTTGCCCACCCCATTTCTTTCTTAGTTTTTCTTTGAAGATTTTAAGAAGGATCGCCAAAACAAATGGTGATCTCAGTCATAGGTTCTTAGGCTCGGCAATCACAAAATCGGCAATCACAAAATCGGTGACTACAAAAAGGAAGGCTCCACCGGGTCTAGTGCTTGCGAAAATCTGCTTGGCAAAAACCTGTGGGGCAAGAAGATTCAGCCCAAATATCCAGAAAATATCAAGCCTGAAAATATCCAGCCAGGCAGGTTCCCAAAACTAAGATCAACGCCTCAGTCCACTCCACCACCGCGCCGTACGTGTCCCCCGTATGCCCCCCAAGACGGCGATTAAACCAGGCTCCTGCCCCTAAAGCGATCGCCCCACTACCTGCACTAAGCGCCCCCACAAATCCCCATTGCCCCGTAACCCAACCCAACACGCCCCCCAGGGCCAACAGCCCCAGTCCCGACACTACCCCCTCTCGCCATCCCTGAATTTCATCCCGGTGAAATTTACCTTTACCTTCCGCTTTTAAGTAGGGATACCGAGCGATCGCCATTAATTGTCCCCAGCGCCCCCAGCCCGCCGCCGCCATCAACACGATCCAGCGATCACCTTCCAAGCTGCCCAACGCCGTTATTTTTAGCAGCAGCAAAATCCCTAGGGCAATTGCCCCAAAGGCCCCCACCACACTGTCCGCCATCACCGCCAGCCGTCGCTCTGCCCTCACCCCCAGCCCATCAGCCGTATCCATCACCCCGTCCAAATGGAGCCCGCCCGTAACCCAAACCCACGCCCCAATCACCACCGCCGATCGAACCCAAACCGGTATCGCCAACGCCCAGTCCAAAGCCCCCAGACCGGCTCCAATGGCCACACCAATGGCAGGCGCTAAAAGGGCAATTCGCCGAAACTCCGTCGCCCACCACTGAGGCAAGGGCAGCACCGTATAAAACAGCACCGCCGCTCCAAAGCGTTTAGCGATCGCCCCAATCCCCCTTCCACTTGCCCGCCCAGATCCCTGCCCCCAAAAGCGCCAACGATTCCGATTCTGCACTCCACCCTCAAATTAATTTCTTTTGATACGTTGACTTTGATATATCCTATTCACATTCCAGACTCAACACTCCTAAAGGTTGCTATTTCGAGCGCTTATTTTGCAACACTGACTAGGCTGCGAAAATATTCACAGGGGTGTTTTTGAAAACAATCACGTCGTGTGATTCTTGTTGTAAGAAGGTTGCCAAAAACTACATTAGTTGGATTTTTATTGGGTTCTGAGTGAACCACGATAAAAACCAATGGGCAAAAGGCACCGCCAAAACTAGGGGCTCCCTTCAATTCACCTGCGAATTCAGCCAAAAGCGCTGATCCCCGAACCATCGGCCGATCCCCTTCAGCACAATCCTCCTCAGGGATCAATTACCAATCCCCCCTTCAAAGGTCGCGTTGAAGGCTGCTGACCCAAGCCCTACGCTCACGAACTTCGCCAGGGAAATCAATTCAGTTTTAGTTCAGTGAACTTGCCATAAAAGCGGATCAGCACAGGCATCTTGAATCCATTTAAACCGTTGGCGATTCAATTTTGCCTGAGCTATGGTTAAAGCAGTTTAAGGCAATGGAACCGATGGTCTGCCGACCCAAGGATTAATCAAAAACGTTAATCTCGCTTCCTAAAAATTAGTTCCGTATAGTTTACAATTTCTTAATACTCTCACCGTTGCACATCTACCCGAAATATGAACTACCGTCAGCCTACTAAACTGCCAGCGCCTTGCATCGTTGACCAAGGTGTCGTTATTAACCAACAGGATATGCAGAAGCTGTTGGCGGGGTTGGGTCGTGTTGACTACGCATACAGTCAAGACGGGGTGGTTGCGAGCGAAGGGGAAGGGGTGGTTGTAGAAGTTTTCGCCGATGACATACAGGCGACTTTAGTGGCGAATGCGGCGCTCTATATCAACGTATGCAGCTTTGACTACTTAAAAATTGATCGCAGCGAGGGCGATCGCAGCAGCTTTTCTCTGGTTCAGGAGCATCGGGTATTGCGTTTAAGTCCTAAGACTAGCTGGCTTCAAGATAGTCAAAACGACGATATTGATGAAGCAGCTTTGGAAGCAGTATTTGACCGAGTGTTGCTAGCCAACTTTGATGCCAGCACCGATGACGAAAGTTATGGTGATCGCTAACTTCTGGCTTTGTTTTCGAGAAGTTATTTCCGAGAGGGTATTTCCGAGAAAGCTTGAATTAAAGTAGTTACGTGCCAAAAGTGTCAAGAAGGTGCCGAGGATGTGTGGAAAACACACCCTCGGCGCTGATCGTTTTAAAGGTCTTAAAGTCTTGCAGAGACGATGTCCAACTTCTTAGTGAAGGCTCTCAGTCAGCCAGGACTCGCGCAAGACATGCTGTTTGAGGTCAAAAATAAACGTTGCATCGGTTCCCCCCTTGGGAAGGGGGCTTTGCGTAAGTCCTGTCATTAAAGGCGATCGCCATAGAGGGGATTATCTTTGAGTTGTTTAACCAGCGCTTTAATATCTTGGGTGCAGGATTTGTGGACCACCAAAGTAACGTTGCCGTCACGCACCACTACCACGTCCTCTAAACCCACTGTCGCCACCAGTTCCTGCTCATCGCCCGTATGAATAATGCAGCCCTTGGTGGCAATGCCGAGATGTCCCCCCTGCACTACGTTAGGAGCATCTCCCTTCAAAAGCCGCTCCACAGCGTTCCAATCCCCCAGGTCATCCCAGCCAAATTTAGCTGGCAATACGCAGGCGCCATCGGTTTTTTCCATCAGCGCATAATCCACGCTAAGCTTCGGCAAATCTTTATAGGCTGCCACCCCCTTCTCTTCCAAAGGCGTCAAAATTTCTGGCGCATGGCGACGCAACTCTTCGATCACCATACCCGCCGGAAACACGAACATACCGCTGTTCCAGGTGAATTTCCCGGTGGATAAGAACGTCTCGGCAGTGGCTCGGTCCGGCTTTTCCGTAAAGCGACTAACCTTGTAAGCCGTTGCTCCATTAAACTCCCCTACCGTGTCCCCCTGCTCAATGTAGCCATACCCCGTCGCGGGCTGATTGGGGGTGATACCTAAGGTGACGATCGCCTGCTGAGATTTGGCCACCGCCACCGCCGACTGGAGGGTGGCTGCAAACGCCGCGCGATCGCCAATCCAATGGTCCGCGGGGAAGAAACCCAAAATTGCATCGTTGCCATAGCGCTTTGCTGCCATTAAAGCCGCCCAAGCCACTGCCGGGGCCGTATCGCGCCCCTGGGGCTCCACCAGCAAATTATCTTCCGGCAACCCAGGCATCTGTGATCGCACCCCATCCGCCAAATGGCTTGCCGTTACCACCCACACCTTCTCCGCTCCACACAGCTCCCCCAGGCGATCGCCCGTAGCCTGCAATAAACTGCGATCGCTGCCATCAAGGCACAGGAACTGTTTCGGTCGCTTGACGCGGCTAAGGGGCCAAAATCGCTCGCCTTTTCCCCCCGCCAAAATAATCGGCACCAGCCCCTCAACCTGCGCTCCAGTTGCGGCCATTCCCAACCCCTCCAAACCTGTTGACATGAAATCTTAAGTGAAAGACGCCTAGAAAAAGAACCGGTGTCTTTCCGTAACCAGTGGCAATCCCTTCTAGGCTAGGATACCGATTCCCCCAGAGAGAATCAGGAAAGCCAAGGGTGATGTTTTCAAGAATATCTCAGGGGAAAAATTGAGCCCTTGCCCACCAGAAGTGTTCATCCTAGAAATGCAGCATCCACAGGAATCTGCCCTGGAGGAAAGTCTTGACACGGCCAAGTTGCGCCATGTGGTTGCGTGCATTTTGCAATTGAGTGGATATGGTGCTGTTTAGATGTGGATGTGGTGGTGTCTAAAAAAGGGATTTGTGGTCCGGAAATGGATGTAAGCACTTACAAACCTTACGAATGTGGCGCCGTTTAGGGCGTGTCATTAACCTAAATGCCAGAAGCCCTACACAGTGGAGAGTCCACACCCTTTCAAAACAAAGCATATTCGGGGCTGAAACCCTCGTGATTAATGGCTTTAAGATTTAAATGATGACAGCCCCCAGAAAGACCGTGTAGAAAGACCGCGTAGAAAGAGAGTGGAGGTGAAAGTGTTCGCTGTGGGAGATCCACAACTTAACGCGGAGGCGTGCGGGAACAGACGGCGGCTCGATCCTAGGGTCTTAACGTCTGAGGATCTTACTTTTGAGGGGTTTACTTCTGAAGGGCTTACCAAAGAGCTTCGCCTTGCCAATTGAATTCCGTAGCCTTTGTCAACGAGGCTCACAGCCCAATATTGCTTCGCAACCGGGCTCGCATCTCCGTTTCAAGAGGTTGCTGGAACCAGTTGACAATGCGCCCTAATCCTTATGCATCTTATGCGGTCGCAAAATATAATTGCAGAGTAAGGAAATTGCAGAAGAATTGCGCATAGCTGTTGAATTAGCCAACGAATAGTCGCTGAGTCACCTCGGCTGAATTTTAGTTTTAACCAAAGGTCGTCTTCATCGCTGGCGTTGATTACCATAGCTGTAGAAACACTATTGGGGGTAAAACGCAGGATACTAAGCTTACATTTTAGATTTAGATGTAAAACTACTCTCGACCCAGTGGTGTTCGTTATTCCATTGGGAGTTTTGTAAGGACCGAGCTTGGCTGTCCCTGTTGGCGCAATAGTCTGCTAAAAGTCGTCTTACTGGGATGCGTTCAATCTTTCCACTGCATTCACAAATGGTGCATTTACAGGTGCTTAAAAGCAATTTACTAGACTGCTTTCAAGCTGTAATCAATTCAGTTGTGATTCAACCGTTCTCAAAAACCACTTAGTTGGAATCTACACCGCCATTTCCAAACGGCAGCACTGTTTTCTGATGGATTTTCACCAGAAGCTAACCTTAGTGGGTTAACCATCTGGCGCTGTCAGCGTTAACGAATTTACTCACCCTTATTTCACCAGCCCTAGCCCGGTCTTCCGACCCTATGACGGATCCCAACATTGGTCGCCTACTGTCTGATCGCTATCAGCTAATGGAGCTGGTGGGGCGAGGGGCCATGGGACGTGTTTATCGAGCTCGTCATGTGCTTTTAGATGCGCCAGTGGCGGTTAAATTTTTGACCCAGGCGCTGATTAACGAAAAGATGCGCGATCGCTTTATGCTCGAAGCGAGAGCCTGCTTTTCCCTAGGACAAAAAAGCCGCAACATTGTCCAGGTGCTTGATTACGACATCAGCGATGATGAAATTCCTTTTTACGTAATGGAATTTCTGGAGGGGCGCGACCTTAGCCTGATTATTAAGCAGGAAATCATTCCCTTGCCTCGTTTTCTAAATATGGCCCACCAAATTTGCTCTGGGCTTCAGGCAGCTCACCAGGGACTGACCATAGACGGCAAGGTCTGTCCCATTATTCATCGGGATATTAAGCCCAGCAACCTTCTGGTGGTGCAGGATCCAGAGCGGGGAGAAACGGTTAAAATTCTCGATTTTGGCATTGCCAAGCTGTTGCAGGACGACCAAGGGCAGACTAGTCATTTTATGGGCACCCTTGCCTATTCGTCTCCGGAACAGATGGAAGGTAAGGAGCTTACCAGTCAGGCGGATATTTATAGCCTGGGCATTGTGATGTACGAAATGCTGACGGGGAAAATGCCCCTGCAGGCGGACACCCACTCCTTTGGAAGCTGGTACAAGACCCACAAGGAACAACCGCCGCGCCCCATGAACAAAGCTCGCCCTGGGTTGAAAATTCCTCGGGCGCTGGAGCAGCTGGTGATGCAGTGCCTTTCAAAGCATCCTGACCGCCGCCCCAGGGATATTGATGAGATTCTGCGGCTGCTGGAGCCCATGGAGCACCGCTACAAGCCGGGGCGGGCCATTGGTCGGCGCATTGAAGATACTCTGTCTCGTGCCAATGTCCCTGAGCCAGGTACTGAGCAAAGCAGGGGAGCGGCGGGGAAGACAGTGGATCCCGACACCATGTGTCGCCTACAAACGTGGCCGGGGAATAAGCCCGTGGCTGAAATTGTATTTCCCCATTTAATTCCTTCCAGCCGATCGCCCATTGTGTCCAAGTGGGTGATGTTGCCGGAAGCGATGATTGAGACGGTTAAACGGCGATCGCAAGGACAGAATGCTCAAAATCAAAACACTTACCATCGCTTCCGAGGTGCCATGACCCCCCATCCCATGGTGCTGTGGTTATCGGTGCTTGATGTGAAGATGGGTGAGGGGAAGGACCCTGTGCCCAAATGGCTGCCATGCTACTTGGATTTGAAGCGATCTCTGCTTCTAAAGCTGCTGGAAATTTTATGCAAAACCGGAGAATATCGGATTTTGTTCTTTGCGCTCGAAGATCCGCAGCTGTGCCGTCACGTGGCGAAGGTCACCCTTAGCTCCCCTCATCGCCGTATGCTTTATCAGTGGATGGAGAAAAGTAAAGGGATGCCAGCGACCCAGGCAAATCTGAGCAAAATCAAGCTGAAGCGGGAGCTGGAGCAGTTAAAGCCCAAGATCGTACAAGAGCTGGAGTCTTAGGCCTCTTCATTCCTACGGTTAGGTTCCCAAGACTCTGAAACGATGGCTTTCGAACAGCGACGGCTCTTTCCGTTGACAGGCTAACGCAGAAAATCCAGGAAATATCACCAACTTTCCACAGAGAACCTATTCATGGAAAGGGAACCCGTCCAAAAGCGAAGTCGGGGCTACAAACAGCGCAGAGCCAGCCCCGAGATAGTGGGAAACAGTTTCTAGTAAGCAAGGGTTTCTAGGGTTTCTCGTAAATATCGTCGTACTAGGTGATCAACAGAGTCAGACATATCAGCGTTACTGCTGCCATTTTGCTCTTGCTTCCACTGCTGGAAACCGGAGCTGGCGGCGATCGCCTCCTTTAGGTTTTGCCAAATTACCGCATCGTCGGTCGTCGCGGCAGGAATTGAAGATGAAAGGGGTGCCATGGAGCCTCCTAAAAATTAAGCTAAGGCGACCGTAGTGTTTCGCTCTATTGCTTTGCCAAAATATCACGCTGGCGAGAATAAGTTTTTGACAACTTCCAGCAATAATTTGCCTATGCCCACACCGACTTACACCGTTATGGGCATAGGGTTGATGTGCACAATCAGAACACTACGAACTCGTGCTTTTGATTGATTTGTACACCCTTAGTTTTAGCGTAGATTACCTATAGCAATTGGTCCCTGGTGAACAAATCAACCGAACCTTTTAAGCTGAAATTACCGTAATTCCCAACCTTATAATTCAAATAAACTTGGAAGCCAGTTTTTTGACGGTCTATTAAGAATGCGCTTTTGAACTCAAATAATTGTCCCAATAGTTCTCAACAGAACTGGTTGTTTTAAAATAATTTGAACTCCATAGCAACAGCCTAAATAGGTTTAGCGATGGCGCAATGTGGGATGTAATGTTAGGCGGCGGAAAATGAGTGACGTGGACCAGAACGTGGATAAGCAGGACAATACCGAATCCCAGAAATCCTTTCCGAAAGAGGGTGAGTCAGAGAAAAAAGTCGCCAACAGCTCTGTATCGGATGCTGCCAGTGACCGGGACTCAGCGGCGGCAGACGGGGCAAGCAGTGGAAACGCTAAGTCTACGCCGTCCCCATTTAATTGCATCAGCGGGTCGGCGATCGCCGGTTCCATGGCGGTGGGGTTGTATTTCCTAACCACCTCCATCGCCGGGAACTTTGCGGCTAAACCGCTAGCCAGCACCAATCCGCTGGCTCAAAATATTTCGGCTTTGGTGCGCACCACGGTGGTGGGGGTTAGCGCTTTGGGCACTGGGATTTTTGGAATTGTGGCCCTGGGGCTGCTGGCGTTGGGCATTCAAACTCTAGTGCGAGGCGATCGCCAAAGTACGACCTAAAAATACGACCTGAAAATACGATCTAAAAATACGAATTCATGGCTGTTAGGTACAAATTAAATACAGCTTGAACGCAAGTTCAAACGTAGCCCTCAATTTCCGCCCTCCCACTACCCGTTAGCCATGTCCTCGTCAAAAACCTCTCCTAAAAATACATCAAAGAGGAAGAAAAGCATCAGCAAAAATAGCTCAGCCCAAAAGAAATCAGACGACGTTTTAAGGGAGGAAACATCTAATCAAGAATTAGATGATGCTTCAGTAAAAACTGGAATTTGGGTACTGGGAGATCAGCTGTGGGCACAACAGGCAGCACTGGCGTCCCAGGAAAGTCGTCGAGATAAAACGCCAGTTATTGCCATTGAATCCACAAACTGGATTAGTCAGCGGCGCTACCATCGCCAAAAGCTGGTGTTGGTGTGGTCAGCAATGCGCAGCTTTATCGGTGAATTAAAAGATGCAGGCTGGTTGGCCACATTGGTAGAAGCGGGAAACTTTTCAGAGGCATTAATCCCTTGGATTAGGGAGCAGAGAATTGAGCGCCTGTTGGTCATGGCTCCTGCAGATCGTCCGTTTCTAAAGGTAATTGAATCCCTAGATCTTCCTTGCGAATTAAGCATTTTGCCTAACAATCAGTTTTTGTGGACTGAGGAAGAATTATTGGCTTGGTTTAGCGGACGAAAACGGCTTTTAATGGAGGATTTTTATCGATTTAGCCGAAAGAAATGGCAGATTTTAATGGACCCTGATAATCCCAAGGATCCTTCGGGTGATCAGTGGAATTTTGACAAAGACAATCGTAAGCCACCGAAGAAAAATCTTGATCCACCGGAACCCAAGACCTTTGAACCTAATGCCAATGTGCAAGCGGTTATTGATAAGGTAAACGGCTTAGATTGTCCTTTGTTTGGGGATATTGAGTCTTTTAATTGGGCGACTACTCGGAATCAGGCGCTGGAAGTGCTTGATGCTTTTTTAGAAACTCGCCTAAGAAAGTTTGGTCCCTATCAAGATGCGATGGTAGCTGGCGAAGATACCATGTGGCATGCCTTACTTTCCCCCTATATTAATATTGGCTTGCTTCATCCTTTGGATGTAATACAAAAGATTGAGGAAGCGTATAAACAAGATTCTGATATTCCTTTAAATAGCGTTGAAGGGGTGATTCGACAGATTTTAGGGTGGCGTGAATATATTCGTGGAATTTATTGTCACGCCCTAGAAAACGTTGACGAAAACTATCCTGAGAGCAATTGGTTTGATCATCAACAGCCCTTGCCACAATGGTTCTGGACTGGAGAAACGAAGATGAATTGCCTTAGCACTGTGGTGAATCAAGTCCAGCGCACGGGATATGCTCACCATATTCAACGGTTAATGATTTTAGGGAATTTTTCCCTGATTGCTGGGTTTAATCCCCAGGAAGTTGAAGACTGGTTCCATAGCGTTTTTATTGATTCTTACGATTGGGTGATGCAGCCCAATGTGTTGGGAATGGGGATTTTTGCTGACGGGGGATTAATGGCATCTAAGCCCTATGCAGCCTCAGCAAACTATGTGAATAAAATGAGCGACTACTGCAAAGGTTGCCAGTACAAGCCGAAGGAAAAAGTGGGAGAAAAAGCCTGTCCCTTTAACTTTTTTTACTGGGATTTTCTGTCGCGCCATGAAGACAAGTTGCGATCGCAAGGACGCATGGGGCTGGTGCTAAAGCATGTGGAAAAAATGGACGCTGGTGATTTAAAGGAAATACAAAGTCTTGCTAAAAATTGGCACAAGGATGTAGCCAATGCCCACTAAAATTGCCCAGACATAGACTTTAAACGCCCACAGAATTTATGGCAAAGTTAGCCCCCTGGCAGGTTCGCAACATCACCTTTGACTGGACGCGCACGTACTTGATGGGGGTGCTGAATGTGACGCCCGATAGCTTCAGCGATGGTGGGCGGTTTAATACCTTGGAACAGGCGATCGCCCAAGCCCACCAAATGGTGCAGGACGGGGCGGATATTTTGGATATTGGCGGGCAGTCCACGCGCCCCAATGCGGAAACGGTGTCTTTGGAAGAGGAACTACGGCGGGTGGTGCCGGTGGTGGAGGCGCTGCGGAAAGGGCTGGGGGAGTTTGGTCCCCTGGAGGTGCCGATTTCGGTGGATACCACGCGGGCGGCAGTGGCAGAGGGGGCGATCGCCGCGGGAGCCGATATGGTGAACGACGTGTCTGGGGGCACCTATGAAACGGATATGTTGCCCACGGTGGCGCGTTTAGGGGTGCCGGTGTTTTTGATGCATCTGCGGGGGACGCCGAAGACGATGCAGAAAATGACCGACTATGACGATTTGATTGGCGAGCTGCGGCGGGTGCTGAGTTCGCGGAAGATGGCGGCGTTGACGGCGGGGATTCGTGCTGAGCTAATTGCGCTGGATCCGGGGATTGGGTTCGCGAAGACGGTGGACCACAATTTGGAGATTTTGCGGCGATCGCAGGAGTTCCAGTCCCTAAGGTGCCCGATTTTGATTGGTCCATCCCGCAAAAGTTTTATTGGCAAGGTGCTGGATCAGCCGGATCCGATGGATCGGGTCTGGGGCACGGGGGCTGCTTGTGCAGCGGCGATCGCTGGGGGAGCCCAGGTGTTGCGCGTCCACGATGTGGCAGAAATGTCCCAGGTGATTCGCCTTAGCGATGCCATTTGGCGAGCATAACAGCTCGGAATTTCAGCTATCCCAGGGCGTCCCCAGGGCTGCGCAAACTTTACGCACTTAAAATTTTCACCACTTCAGGGTGATCAAAAACTTCGGCGACGAACTTGGAGCGGCGCAAGGCTTCTGCGTCCATCGGTTGGGTATCGCGGAAATAGCGCACCACTTCGGCGTGCCCTTTGATGGCGGCATATTCCATTGCCGTTGTGCCGCTTTTGTCCGTTGTTGTTGGGTCGGCTTCGGCGGCAATTAATCGCTGGACGATCGCCAAATTTCCCGCAGCTGCGGCCCCCATCAGTGCCGTTTCGCCGTCGTCCGTTTGGGCGCTCACGTCGGCCCCCTTGGTTAGCAACAGCGCTACGCAGGGCGCTTGACCATAGCCACATGCCACCATTAACGGCGATCGCCCCCCTTCATCACGGGCGTTGACATTGCCCGCATCGGCGGTCAACAGGGCTTGCACCTGCTCCACATTGCCCGCCTCAATTGCCGCCCACAAATTGCCCATAACCCCTATTCCATAATCCCTACGCTACTGGAATCCGGGGAGCTAACACCTGGCGCTCGTGGAGCATCCAAAACCCTTCAAAGCGCTCCTCGTCAGGCTTTTTCTGGATGGCAATAAAGTGCAACCCTTCGGCGCTGGTTTTCAACGATTCCAGGCTTTGCCCCTCTTCCTTGGTTTGGGCATCGGGCAGGTTGGCAAATACCCAGCGATCGCCCACGCCTGTTTCCAAAATCATCTGGTCGGGAAATTCCGATTGAGACGATGACAGGCTAGAGGGTTTTTCCTGGGCTTCAATGCGTAAAAATCCCATTTCTAACCCAGACATCCAGGCAGCGATCGCCTTCGCGCGGGGAGAAAACACCAGCACCCCCGGCACCATGGTGTCATCATCCAGGTCAAATAAATCCAGGGACATTGCCTCCCCAAAGTCGATTTCCCATTCCCCCATTTCCCGCAGGGCACCCACTGGCAAGGACACCACCGCCCACTTTTGCCCCAACAGCGCATCGGGCAACGGACGCGCCGCCGGAGGAGGCAAATACAGCGCCGCCGCCTGGGCACTGGCTTGGTACCCCTCTTCTTTGGGATAAACCTTATCCAGGCGCTCCTCAATCCACCGCTCCATCGCCAACGTGCGCTGACTGAGGCAGGCTTTAACATTTACCGTTTGGCAGCCCGCTTCAATGGCATTTTTCAGGGACTGGCGGAAAAAACGCACCTTGTCCGGCTTGACGCCACTTTCCGCGATCGCCGCCTTCATGGCGTTGCTCACCGTAATGGAATTCACTTCCGTATTGGAGCAAAAAACAGAGTAGCGGTAGGGATTCTCCAAATCCGCATCCAAATCCGTAGGACTTTCGCAGATCAGCACCTCCCAGCGCTTTTTCTGGTTCTCATCCAAAACGGGACGCGAATAAAAATCCAGTTCCCAAACCACCGCCATAGCGTTCTCTCCAGGTCGCGTTTGTCGCGTTTTCTGCACCGCCCGTTGGCGTTGTTCTCTGTAAACTTTTTTGATCGTATCTCAAATCGCTAGGGACACCGCCCCTAGCAACGGCTTTGGGGATTGGGAAGCGTTATAGATCCAATTAGGCAGAACAGCTTTATTTATGGACTGCTCAATGGACTTACGAATAAAGCAGCTCGATGGAGTATGGCTATCAAGGGCGATTGTGGAGCCAGGGGACGGCGGTATGGCAATATTTGGGCACGGAATATATCAATACATTCGGCGGCGAGGGGGCGAGACTCCACATGGCGATCGCACAGATATTGGGGCTAGGTCGGTCGGGGGTAGGCGCAGCACGATTGCTGGCGCACCAGGGGTTTTCGGTAACGGTGAACGACGGCGGCACGGGGGAAAAGCTGGAGGAGCTTGCCCAGCCCCTGCGGGAGTCGGGCATTGCGGTAAATCTGGGTAAAAATTTCGACCCCCACAGCGCCTCCCAAAAGCCAGACCTAATGGTGGTTAGCCCCGGCGTGCCCTGGGATTTACCCATGGTGATCCAGTCGAGAGAGCTAGGCATTGAAACCATCGGTGAAATGGAGTTGGCGTGGCGATCGCTCAAAGATATCCCTTGGATTGGCATCACCGGCACCAACGGCAAAACCACCACAACGGCGTTAACGGCGGCCATGTTCGAGGCGGGGAAGCGTGACGCCCCAGCCTGCGGAAATATTGGCGATGCGGCGGCGGGTTTGGCGCTGGAAATTTTACAAACCGGGCGCAAGCTGGACGGGGTTGTGGCGGAAATGAGCAGCTTTCAAATCGAATCTTTGAAGGATTTGCGATCGCAAGTGGCGGTGTGGACCACTTTCACCCCGGACCACCTTAACCGCCACCACACCTTAGATAACTACTTTGAAATTAAAGCCAGTTTGCTGGAGCGGGCTGAGGTTCAAATTATCAACAGCGACGACGATAATTTGCGATCGCGCCTGGGCGCCACAAACCGTTTTCCTGACGCCATTTGGACCAGCGTCAAAGGTAAACAGGCTTTGCCCACTAACGCCGACCGGGGGGTTTATATGGAAGATGGCTGGGCGATCGCCCAAGGCACCCCCATTGTGCCGGTGCAGTCTTTGAAAATGGTGGGTGCCCATAACTATCAAAACTTACTGATGGCGATCGCGGGGGCAATGGCATTGGGGCTGGAGCGGGAGGCGATCGCCCAAGCCGTTGAAGAGTTTCCCGGCGTCCCCCACCGACTGGAATGGGTGGTGAGCTGGCAGGGAGTGCCCTTTATTAACGACAGCAAAGCCACTAATTACGATGCGGCGGTGGTGGGACTGCAATCGGTGGAGCGCCCGACAATCTTGATTGCAGGGGGCAAAGCAAAAGCCGGTGACGACAACCTTTGGATGAAGGAAATTGGCGACCGCGCCGCCGCTGTATTGCTAATTGGTGACGCCGCCGAAACCTTTGCCAAACGCTTCGAGGACACAGATTTTGACCGCTACGAAATTGTGGGCACCATGGAAGCAGCGGTGAAGCGGGCGATGGAATTATCCCCCCATATCGGTGCCAAAAGCGTGTTGCTATCCCCCGCCTGCGCCAGCTTCGACCAGTACGCCAGCTTTGAGGAGCGAGGCGATGATTTCCGAGCCCGCTGTGCCGCCTGGATGAGTTGAGGAGATGAGTCGAGAACATGCCCACCATAGGCAAAAGTTGGGCGGGATGAAATAATGTTGTGCGCATTAACCGTTTGTGGACGGCGGCGACGAAGATTTTCAGCGATCGCCACCGGCACAGCATCTTTCACAGCTTCATAACCACACCATGACTAAAACCATCTGGATGTTTCCTGGGCAAGGTTCCCAAGCCACCGGCATGGGGCAAGATTTGCTTGAGATCGCCACCGCCAAAGCAAAGTTTGACACCGCCAGCGAAATCCTTGGATGGTCCGTGGGCGATCGCTGCAACGGCGACATTGAAACCCTGTCCCAAACCCGCTACACCCAGCCTTGCTTGTATGTGGTGGAAGCGGCGATCGCCGACGAGCTAAAAGCCAAAGGCAACACCCCCGACTACGTAGCCGGTCACAGCCTTGGAGAATACGTGGCTCTATATGCCGCCAGCGTATTTGATTTTGAAACCGGTTTAAAACTGGTGCAACAGCGCGCCAACCTCATGAACCAAGCCAGCGGCGGAAAAATGGCGGCCCTCATTGGCTTTAAGCGCGACGAACTGGAAGCTGCCCTGGCTGAAACCAACGGGGTTAGCCTGGCTAACGACAACAGCAGCGCCCAAGTGGTAATTACCGGTGAACCTGACGCCGTAGACAGCATTATGGCTAATGTCAAAGCCAAGCGAGCCATCCCCCTCGCCGTCTCGGGAGCCTTCCACTCTCCTTATATGGGCGACGCCGCCACCGAATTCAACACAATCCTCAGTGACGCCACCTTTGCCGACGCCACGATTCCCGTCCTTTCCAACACTGAACCCACCGCCACCACCGACGCCGCCGAGTTAAAAAGTCGCCTTACCGCCCAAATGACCGGGTCCGTTCGCTGGCGGGAAACCATGGGTGCGTTTGCCGCTGACGGCGTTACCGAGGCGATCGAAATTGGCCCCGGCAAGGTGCTCACCGGACTGCTGAAGCGGGAACACAAAGGAATCGCTTTGCAAAACATTACCGGCGTCGAATCCCTAAACGGCTGAAGGCTTAGGCAAAACTGACGCAAAATCTCGCAAGTATCGGCTATATTATTACGGGGTTAACGCCCCAAATGCTGGCATAGCTCAGTTGGTAGAGCAACTGATTTGTAATCAGTAGGTCAAGGGTTCAAGTCCCTTTGCCAGCCTTTTTAAACACGACAATAAGGCTCGATTTTTTACCTATTCGGTAGAAAACGTCAACTTAAAAACGTCAAATTTAACCGGCGACTTTCCTGATTCATATCGATAGCTACTAATCTCCCCCGAACCCGTATCAAATACAGAAAAGACGCCCACCTTATCATGGGCAATATAGGGCAATGGCTCCTTAGTTTTTGAATCCAAAAGCGGAGAAATATTAGGCACTATGGGAGTTAAGCCATTCGGATTTCCAACGGCAATATAGCTGCGATCGCCCTTCAACTTATCAGGGATTTTGCGGTGAGTATCCCCCCAAGCTGCCCCATGGGTATTACCTGCATGGGACGATTCCAAAAAGTGCATAGTCCCCCAGTCGGTGGTCTGCTCAAACCGATTCCATAGATGACAGTGCCCATAGTAAATAAGCTGCACTCCAGCCTGTTCCAACAATGGCATCACGTCCCGAATTAAATAGTCCTTATCCCTGTCGTAGTGATATCGAATTGAGGTAATTTCTTCGTTATTATCGCGCTGGATTTCCTGCTGGGGATCAGTGTATGGCGGCACAATATTATTCCCCAAGGAATGGGGAGGATGGTGAAACATAACCACCCGATATTTCGCACGTTTAAAGTCAGGATGCTGTAGCTGTTCCTCAAGCCATTGATACTGAATACTTCCTTGTTTTATGGGCTCAAAAATAAACTGCCCGCCACCCCATTCCTGGGGATTATTAAAATCTTTCACCTTTTCTTGATAACGTCCTTTGGTGTCATCATCCATGTGATACCAACGCCATACATTGGTCGTTTCAAGGGATATCAAACGCACGGGACCAAAAGTCGTCGCATAGTATCGCTTCCCCCCCGGACTATCCTTTGGCAGCGTAAAAATCGACTCATAAGTATTCGTACTAAAGGGGCGATCGCCGGTCTCCAAAAGTTTACTTTCCAGCTTACTTAACTCGTCATCAATCCAAATTTGATCCTTAGGATTTTCCGTTTTAATACTTTTAGGAATGGGAAACTGTCCACTTAAACCATCACTGCCGCCGGTGGTCGCCATAACTTCATGATTACCAATACAGGTAAAAATCGGCGTATTTTGCAGAATTTTTCCGCCAGCATGCTGGGTGTTAACTTCATCAGAAATAATCCGATCAATGGTGGGATCAATCTCAAAACTCGATTGATTTTCAGAGGGTTTCTGGGCGATCGCCCGCCCTTGGAAACAGGGAAAAAATGACCGTCCACGGCGATCGTCAAACCACTCAGAGCAGCGGTCAGGCACATTCACCATATCCCCCGCATAAAAAACCGCATCAAACTTTTCAAAGAGTTGAGCGGCATGATGCAACGTTTGGGGCACCATGGGCATCATTTGGTGATCTGATGTCAGCAGAATCTTCAAATTCTGTTGGGGCAGCGGCAGCGGCGATAGGAAAAATGTTCCGCTTTTAACGGGCCGACTATCAACAGATTCCTGCGATATTGGTACGCTAACCACTTGATAGGGAAGGGAATCTCCCGTCTTTAATCCAACAACAACGGCTTCATGTCTCCACACCGGTCGATCAATCACCGTCACCGCCTTTCCTAACTGGAACGGTGGCGCACCATGCCAGTGCGATCGCCCATCTTCCTGCAAAATAACCTGTTGAGAACTAGCCGAAACCTGCTGTTTTAAACCATCACCATAATCAACCCAGTGGCAATCCCCCTGCCACTCCGTAAACCACACCACATTAACCGTAAATGCCGTTGGCAACTGCAAAAAAGGGTCCGTTAATAGTGACAGCATAAAACAGAAAATCTTCTAGGGGGGTAAATCCCTCTAAGCATAGTATCTTCAGCGAAGACACTCCCTATTTAAAAGAGTTTTCCTATATTTGTTGCCTCTACTCGTTACTTCTATTCGTTACTTCTATTCGTTGCCTATTTTTTACTGCCATCCTTTATCTATGGCGGCTGTATTGTCTATTGCTGCTGTACTTTGTTTATTTAGTTTTAAACCGCCAAACACCATCCCATGAAGTAGAAACGGGGGTTTGGAATAGTTCGCCTAGACGCTGAATATACACTTGCACAGGCTTGTCATCTGGATTTTTGATATTGATTTCCGAGAACTTCGACAATGCAGTGGCCCACTGTTGATCTTGATAAAGGGCCACTGCGTTGTCGAAATCTGCCCTTAAATCTATTTTGAGCTGCCGTACCTTCGGGTCTAATTCCCCATCAACAACCTCATAAATAGAGATAGGTTCACTACGCCCTTTAACCACAACTCGGTCCAATAATCGCAGCTCAAACTCCTCAGGATTTTCCAAGTTGTCAAGAATTTGCTGAGACACCAAAAGGGTCACCCCGTAATACTTGGTCAGCCCTTCAATACGTGCCGTTAGGTTCACCGTGTCAGACAAAGCATCCCCTTGCATTCGCCCTGCTTCGCCCACAATGCCCACCATCATATGACCGAAATGCAGCCCCAAACCAATGGAAATCGGAGTCTCCTTTTCCTCTGTCAGGTGGGTGTTGTACTCATCCACCTTATAAAGCTCTGCGATCGCCGCCCGCACCGCATCGTCTGCGGACTTGGGAAATATCGCCATAACGCCATCGCCCATGTACTTAATAATCACCCCGTTGTTGCGGCGAATTTCGGGACTGACGCGCCCCAAATACTCATTAATAAACCGGAAACTTTCGTCAGGGGTCATCAACTCCGCCCGAGGCGTAAACGACCGAATATCGGAGAACATAACCGCCATTTCCCGACTAACGTGATCCCCAAGCTTGACGTCAGTAATACTCTCCCGACTTAGAAACTTAAGGTATTCGCTAGGCACAAAGCGCTGGTAGGAATTATTGATTCTCGCTAGCCGCACGTGGGTTTTAATACGAGCAAGCAATTCATCCTTAATGAAGGGCTTCGTTAAGTAGTCGCTAGCGCCACATTGAAAAGCCGACATTAAGTCAGAGATGCGGCTTTTTGCCGTCAACATAATAATTGGCAGTTCCTGGGGACCAAAGCGCTCTCGAATATGCTTACAGGCTTCATATCCTGACAGCTTCGGCATCATCACATCGAGCAGAACCAGGTCAAAGCCCCTGTCCGACGCTTCAATTTTTTCTATTGCTTCGTCACCCTCCGTTGCCAGGGTCACTTCGTACCCGTTGAACGCCAAGTAATTTTCCAGAACCTGCAAATTAACAGGCTCATCATCTACAACCAAAATCCTGATTTCTCCGTCAGCTTTGACATCGCCCACCGCAATATCAGCGCCATTCTTCTGTACCATTTCCCCCACTGAACTGTCAGCATTTTCAGCGCCAGAGTCGTCGTTAAAAACGGAAAGAGTCTGAGGTGCCAGAGGGGCGTTAACTCGCCTAGTTAAAGCCTGGTCCCGGGAAGAATGACTGGGACTTGCCTGCTGCTCAACGGCTGGCAACGTAAAGGAAAAGCGCGATCCAACTTCAGGCGTAGACTCAACCCAAATATTGCCGCCATGTAGGCTAATCAATTGTTTAGTAACCGCAAGCCCCAAACCGGTGCCCCCAAAGCGCCGAGCGGTAGAACCATCTCCCTGCTCAAAAGCTTCAAAAATCCGCTCTTTCTGCTGATCAGAAATACCAATACCCGTATCAACAATATCAACCTGGATCGCACCGGTAACGATAGCGCCAGTGTCATTAATTTCTTGGCAATAACTTTCCTCTAATCCAGTGGATTCCCCCTCTTTAACCACTACCTCTTCAATGGGGATAAACTGGGCGGTGACGGTCACTTCTCCCTTTTCCGTAAACTTAACGCCGTTGCCCACCAGGTTGTAAAAAATCTGCTGTAGACGTGATTCATCAGCCCATACGGCGGGCAAGTCCAAGGGTACCTGGTTCTCAACGGTTAGGTCGCGCGCACCAATTAACACCTGACTAACTTCGATGACAATATCGGCGATCGCCGCCACATTAATCGCCTTGCAATTAAGCTGAATTGTTTTGTGATTAAGCTTAGAAAAGTCGAGGATATCGTTGACCAAATTAGCCAATCGTCGAGCGCTGCGGGCTACAATCCACAAATTGCGCTCCTGTACTTCCTCTAACTTGCCTGTGGCACCTTCCAACATAAATTCGGTGATGCCAATAATCCCGTTCAATGGCGTTCTAAGCTCGTGGGAAGTGTTCGCCAAAAACTCATCCTTAAGTTGATCAAGGCGCTTTAGCTCTTCATTTTGCTCCTCCAAACTTTCAAAAGATTGGCGCAATTGTACCGCCATACTATTGAAAGAATTTGCGAGTTCTCCCACCTCATCTTCACGGTCTAAACTAATCGTTTCATCCCAGTTTCCATCGGATAGTCGCTTAGCAGACTGGTTGAGCTTGGCGATCGGCTCAGTGACCCAACGAGAGGTTTGCCAACCAGCACCGATCGCCAGCAAAACCGCCACAAAAGATAGGGCAATTGTTACCTGGTTGCTCTGATTAATCGCGGCCATAAAATCCGCTTCGGGAATAACCACCACCACCACCCAATCCAGTCCTTCCACCTGGGGCAGAGGCGCCATCCAAGCTCTAACCCTTTCACCGTCCACCTTCAAGGAAACTAGCGTAGGTTGGGATAGCTCCTGCAACACGGCGCCAGGCTCCACGTCTGTGAAATTATTTCCAGTCGCGTCGTTTCTGGTTCTTCTGCCGTTTCTCGAGGAGTTACCGGCGCTTTGCGTCTCTGCTTTCGCCTTTGGCGTTTTTTCTAACTGCTGCTCCTTTGCCAGGGCGGCGATCGCCCCCCTTAAATATTGATCTTCACTTTGGGAGAGGTTCAGCCGCTCTGGTTCTTTATCTTCGCCTTGAAGAATAAACGGCTTCTCGTCCGTGGAGCTGGCCACAACATTGCCGTCCCGTTCAAGGATATATGCCTCCCCTGACTTACCAATATCCAGAGCACCCAAATCCCCATCAATTTCTGACAGGATTAAGTTAGTGCCTAGAACCCCTAAAAACTGTCCCTCATCGTCATAAAGGGGCGTTGTGGGAGTAATTTGTAGGGCGCCCAAATCGGCAGAAGGGTAAACAGGGCTCCAAGTCTGTTTCCCCAGTTCCTTCGCGCCAGAGTACCAGGGACGCCCTCGAGGATCATATTCTGTGGATTTTAAAAGCTCTTGGCGCACCCCAAATTGATCAAGCTCATAAATTTCCCGTTCCGGAGCGGTTTCCTCTGTCCTAAACTTGACTACGGTGTCTCCATTATTCGGGTAGGTTTGTACCCCAAGGAATTCTCCTTCTTCCGTACCAATAAAGAAATAATCTACCCCGGGCACAATATCTACGTCGCCCCAGAATCGCCGCTGTAATCCGTCAAAATTTCCTAAAGATAAATTGCCCCCAGCAATGTCCTGGGCGATGCTGCGCTGCATAATATGAGGCAGCGCAAGGTAATCCTCCAAGCGTTGATCAATTTGATCCCCAACTTTCTTACTGAGGCGATCGCTCAAGTCCCTGACGGTTTCTTGGCTGTTGGTAAACGATAAATAGCCAACAATACTAACTGCACCAGCAATCTGCACAATGAACGGCACAATGGAAACCACCCGCAATGGCAGTCGCCTAACTAATCGAGCTGTTCTTTGGCGCAGATTTAATCCCATAGTTTTTAGGATCTAATTGGTTCTCAAACCCTGTCGTTAATATCTACTCGTCCTGAAATTCTCAACCTTTTCGAGTGTCACCTTTTCTAACTAAATCCTGTTTCTTTGCATCCTTTATGGGGCGATCAAGTCATCAATCTACCAACTACATCATCTAAATTGATATAGATTGATTATTGGTTGACAATTTGAGAATCAATAATCTAAGTTTTTCTCGGCAAAGTTTTCTTGGCGAAGTATCAATTACCAAGGACTAAAGAAGTTTAGTGGGTGAAAAAGGGCACAAAAAACATCGTTTTGACCAATCATTTTGACCAATGTTGGCCAGGATCTAAGCACTTTTTTTACACCTTCCCTCAGCATAGGATCAGATTTAGGAGGCGGCAACGATTTCAATTGAACTCGCCAGATTGTTGCTCTTTCTTTACCTAACCTTAAATTTAAAACTGAAAGCTCTGGAGCAAGCCTTAAAGTTTTCGTTTAGATTTGTCTTAAGTTTGGTTATCGAAGTTGGTCGTTTGGATTTGAATTCTATAAGTGAATTTGCCTGCGGAACTTATGGGTACATCGCCTTCTAAACCTTTAATTGCTGACCCACCGCTAGTGCTGCCGCGCAATCACCGGGATCCCATCTATTTAGATGCCCACGCCACGACGCCGGTGGATCCCAGAGTCTTGGAGGCGATGATACCTTTCTTCACCGAGACCTTTGGCAACTCCGGAAGTTCGACCCATAGTTATGGCTGGGCAGCTCAGGGGGCAGTGGACCAGGCTCGCGAAGCGTTGGCGCAAGTTATTGGAGCTAGTGCAGAGGAAATCATCTTCACCAGCGGGGCGACGGAGAGCAATAACTTAGCCATCAAGGGCGTTGCCGAAGCTTATTTGGAAAAAGGGCGGCACATAATCACGATGGCAACGGAGCATGCCGCCGTGTTGAATCCCTGTAAATATCTGGAGTCTTTGGGGTGGCGGGTGACCTATTTACCCGTTGATTCCCAGGGATTGGTGGACATTGAGCAGCTTGAAAAGGCAATTACCAGCGACACGGTGTTGGTGTCGGTGATGGCAGCAAATAACGAAATCGGGGTGTTGCAGCCCCTGGAAAAAATTGGGCAGGTGTGTCGCGATCGCCAGGTGCTGTTCCACACTGACGCGGCCCAGGCGGTGGGTAAGGTGCCTTTAAATGTGGACGCTCAAAATATCGACCTGATGTCCATCACTGCCCATAAAATCTACGGTCCTAAAGGCATCGGTGCGCTATACGTGCGGCGGCGACCTCGGGTAAATTTAGCGCCTCAGTTTCATGGAGGTGGACAGGAGCGAGGCTGGCGATCGGGCACTTTGTGTGTGCCATTGATTGTGGGCCTGGCAGAAGCCGTTACTTTGGGAGTTCGTTTGCAGGCGGAAGACAATCAACGCATTGCAGCCCTGCGTGATCGTCTATGGAATTATCTAAAGTCAGAAAACTCTGGGCTAACGATCCACCTCAATGGACATCCCACCCAGCGACTGGCAGGGAATCTCAACGTCAGCCTTGCGGGAATCAAAGCGGCTGATTTACTGCGCCAGATTCGATCCCAAGTGGCTCTGTCCTCCGGTTCCGCCTGTAGCTCGACAGCTCAGAAGCTTTCCCATGTTTTGGCAGCCCTTGGGGAGCCGAATCGTCAGCCGTTCGCCAACCTACGCTTTGGGGTCGGACGGTTCAACACTGTTGATGATATTGACACTACGGCTCGGCTGTTTTTAAGTGCTGTCACTAGTCAAGTCTCAAGTTCCCATTGAATTAAAGCCCAGTGACAGAAAAGTTTCAGTCTCTATGGTTTTTAGTTTTTAGCCTTATAGCGGCGACGGAGTGACTTAGGACAACAGTCTAAGACTTTGAGCAATGGCATCAAAAAGGTTCTCACACTCCTTGAGCACCTTGCCCACTTGCTTTTTTAACCGCGCCCAAAATTTCTCAATCTTGTTTAAATCTGGAGAGTAGGGAGGCAAAAACCACAGTTGGCACCCGGTCCCCGACAACAGTTCTTCTAAACGTTTGCGAGGGTGGAAGCCCGCATTGTCTAAAATTACAATCTGTCCCGGTATTAATTCCGGTAACAACATCTCCTCAAACCATTGGCAGAACACTTGAGTGTTGGTGCTGACGGGGTGACAAGAAGGCTAAAAGGCTTCCTGTATCTTCCTCTTAGCCCT
>ERZ1740067.529-NODE-529-length-30051-cov-7.086445_pt1 | contig 30051 bp, 8 predicted proteins | sample MGYA00581736_ERZ1740067 | MGnify/ENA primary metagenome ERZ1740067 (study PRJEB43018, sample SAMN04849236) | marine metagenome | isolation source: floating plastic debris | place: Pacific Ocean | collected 2008-08-27 | study: EMG produced TPA metagenomics assembly... | reverse complement strand
AGCCGCAGCAAGCGCTCCGATGCGGGAGCTTCCTCAGAGATAGTGGGAGGATCAGCCTTATAGCTAACAATTGGCTCAACTAGAGGATCGGGCGCTGGCACACCTTCAATAACGACACTGCCCGTGTCGCTGCCGCCGTTGCCATCGCTAACGGTATAAGTAAAGCTGTCACTCTCTCCAGAGATGAAGCCGTTGGTGGGAGTGTAGGTGAAGGAGCCATCGCCATTGAGAGCGACCGTACCGTCGGTGGGGTCGGTTGCGATCGCAACCGTCAAATTATCCCCATCGACATCGGTATCATTTGCCAGCACACCCTCAGCGGAATCGACTGTCAGCTCAGTCGGCACCACAAAATTAGGATCTTCTACACCTGGCGCAGTAACCACAATGTAGCTGTCGTCAGTTGCGACAGGAGCGGTGTTCTCGGGTGGTATCGGTGCTTCGCCTACGTTGAAAGCCAGGGTGTAGTCGCTATCGGCACCCAGCTGCTGAATCGCAAAGGTATAAGTGCCTGCAGGTAGCGGGCCGTCAAACCCTTGTCCCCCAAAGCTGGCACCATTGGAGCCATTGCCAATGTTGTCTAGGATGTCGGTGCCTTCGGCGCTAGCGCCAAACAGAGTGTAGCCCAAGAACTCGCTAACATCAGCGCTGTTATCTAGGGGCTCAGTAAAGGTGGACCCTTCTTGAACGCCGATAAAAGCAACATCGTTTGGCGTGTAGGACTCTAGCACCAGAGAATTTAACTGGGACCCACCTGGAACAGTAACAGTTACATACTCTTGTTCGCCACCCCCCGTGGTCGCAGACAGGCGAGTTGTTCCATCAGCTACTAGGTCCAGCACCAGCGGATTATTAGGATCGTCGGAAATGTCTCCGCTAACTGCTTCGTCATAGCCGTTTGTCGGCGGTGGATCACCAGGCAGCTGATCGGCAGTATCTACAAACAGCACGGTACTGCTAGCCGCATCGGAGTCCACAGTATAGTCGCTAACGCCAGTGATTATGCCTTGGTCTTCAGCTGGAATGTCATCTGCTGTCACCAGTGAAAACGTAGCTTCTACTAGGCCGTCGTAAGGTGTTTGGGGAGGGACTGCTTCATCCTGATTAAGAACATCGATCGTGAAGAAAGCAGATGATGCACCTTCGGCAATCGTTAGAGCTAGACCAGAACGATCATCATTTCGTTGCGGGATTGGGAAGGCAACAATGTTTTCAACCCGATCCGTCGCACCACCCAGAAAATCACTAACTAGCTGGGTAAAATTGAGGCGGTTTAGAATTTCCGTTATCTCACTATCGACAAACACCCTTAACCCACCCGAAGGGGCAGCTTCGTCCAATTCAAAATTGACGGTTAGTGAAGTGCCTTGATCTTCAACCAGGGCGTTGAGATCGCCATCAAACGTTGTTGCCGTTGACAGGCTAACTTGAACCATAACAGAACTCTTTAGTTGTTGTGTTTACTGACAATTACTGATGCAAACCTTATTAGACGGCGCGTACAGTGGAATCTCTAGAATCGCTTGGTATCAATTACTCCAACGGCCAAGACAGATAGCTACAAATGTTTACAGCTGCTGACGTCTACCGCTACAGAGACAAGTAGCAATAGAAATCAACAGCTGTCAAAAAGTAACCACAGAGAGACATACGTGCACTGAATACGACAACGACTAACCCACACAAAAACCGTCCACGCAGAAGTAGCCTATGCAGACGATATCTGCACAGACGGAATCCACCGTGCGGGGGAATCGTTCTATTAACTCATTTCATTTTTCAAGCGGTAGCATCACAAGGAGTGAATGCAATACACCGTTCTCTTACCCTGATTGTTGAAGTGCCACTAATGAATACTGTAGTAAGCTGCTCTGCCTACTTCGCATCAATGGATCTGTAGCTTCATCTTTGCCAACCTTAGAACTTTTCAGAGGATTAACAAACAGTCTTCTGAACAGTCCATCCGAGCAATTTTATACAGATGCCACTGAAAGCGCTGTGAAGCGCACTGCTAAACAGATAGCGGATTACTATTGATATACAGTCTCATTAACAACGGTCTAATTGTATACGGTTTTTGATCTGGGGCGGCAACCCCTATATGAAGTTATCGTTAAGAGCAATGAGTGTACTTGTTGGGTACATGTTTTAGCACCTGTTTTGAGCTATTCCCTAATGCCCAAAACTCCCTCACAGAGAGAGTTTAACGCTCTATCTTCGACAATTCTACAAGCGTGATCACAATTCTGTAGGAATCATAAAGTTTTTCCCTGCTTTAAAACTAGCTAGATTCATTAACAGCACTCAATCTCAATAATAGTGTTAACGAATTAACCTATGTTGTTTTAAGATTTTTTGCTTTTTCAGCTCGCTGAAGTACAACAATCGCAATTAAGCGATTGAGGGTAAAACAACACTAAATGGCCAAGGAATAGCGATTAAAGTCAATTTGTTAAAGCTAAAATTCTTTAAAGCTAAAAAGTCTTCGCCTGGATTTGCAACATTTTCAAATCTAAACTGCAAACCTAAGCACTGTCTTGTTCAAAGCCGTGATCGGGCATGAGCTGCTCCACGTTGCGTAGCTGACGAAAGCTATATCCAGCCAGCCCTACAATTGCCATCAAAGCAGAAGCGATCGCATACATGAGTGCCATGCCGCTACCGGGAGAATTCCCAAATAAAGGAGAGAATATGGCCGATAGCATGCTCTCTTGTTGCATGGCGGGCTCAAATACACGATCTGCCAGGGGACCTGCAAGCAGAGGTGCGATCGCCCCCACACCCAGCCCAATCATCTGGTCTGCTGCCAACACCCGCCCCTGTAAATCTGGCGGTACCTTTGCGTACCAAATTGCATTGCTAGAGCTATAAAACAGCGGAATCGCCAGCGTCGCCGCAAAGTGAGCAAACATCCACACTAGCGGCGTTTGCCCCACCGCTAACACAATCTTAAACAGTCCAGTTGCCATAAAGCCCAGCAGCATCCCATGAATCCGTAGATTAAACCCACCGCTAATGCCAACAAACAGGGCACCCAATACACCCCCCACACCCGCAGCCGTGGTCACAAGCCCCAGCACCTGCGCATCACCCCCAGAGCGAGCCAGTATCATCGGGTTGTAAAGTGCTTTTCCCACATCGCTAGGAATGGCAAAACAAGAAAATGCAATTACCATCGCCACCAAACCTGGCTTGCTCAAAATATAGCGAAAGCCAAAGGTCAAATCTCGCCACCCCATCACAGCAGGATGATCACTTTCTTTTGGATTCGGAATCGTCGCGAGTGCCAACAGCACAAACCCAATGCCAAACGTGGCCAAATCAATCGCAATAATTCCCGTGAGTCCCACAATTGGGTAAAGACTCCCTGCCAAAATGGGAGAGAAAATCGCCCCCGAATAGCCCACTGCTGCCACCATACTCTCGGCACGCGTGTAGTTTTCTTTACTGACTAACAGTGCTACAGACGTCGAATAGGCCAACGTCTGTAATTGGCCAAAACAGCCGTAAAGTGTCACTACTATATATAGATGCCATAGCTGCAACAGATTTTGCCAAAACAGCAGCCCAATCACCAGCGTGCTAATGGCCGCAACCACATCGCCTAGCAGCATCAGCCGCTTGCGAGGGAAACGGTCTACAATAATGCCCGCAAAGGGCGTCACCGCGATCCGAGGTAACTGAGAAAAAAAAGTAACCAGTGTCAGTGTCGTTGCCGATCCGGTTTCCTGCCAAATCCAGATCATTAAGGCGAAGACAGTCATGTAGCTACCAATGGTAGATACTAGCTGACCAATCCAAATCCTGATGAAAGCGCGCATTCAAATATACTCCCCCCAGAACTTTCTAAAACGTCCATCTCACAGTTGCGGATACTGAAAAAGGAGCACCAGGCTGTACGCGAAATTGATCTCGGGCTCCTTCAATGTAGCGAGTGTCAAAAAGATTATTAAAGTTCACCTGAGAGCGAAAGTTATCTCTTTCATAAAAAATAGATGCGTCAGCCCGAGTATAGCTAGGAATCAGAAAGGTACGCTCTGGCCTCAGCTCACCGTTACGATCACCTACAAAACTGAGGCCAAAACCAAAGCCAAGTCCTTCTAAATCCCCCTCTTGAATCTGGTATGTTGTCCAAAAATTTGCAGAGTTACGAGGTGCATTAAGCAGCCTTGTGCCTACCGCAAAAGTGTTATCTTCTGTGACAGTAGCGTCTATGTAAGCATAGTTAGCAATTATGTTCCAGCCAGGCAATATTTCACCCGCTAAGTCAAACTCTATGCCTTCACTGCTTTGCTCACCAACCTGAACTTGAAATCCTGTGTTCTGAGAATCTTGTGTGTTGACGTTTGTGCGAACCAGATCAAAATAAGCCAGCGTTGCAGAAAGGCGATCATCAAAAAAGTTTGCCTTAATGCCCGTTTCAATCTGACGACCTTCCTCCGGCTCAAAAACTTCCCCACCTGCAGATTCACCAGGAACAGGATTAAAAGATTCACTGTAGCTGGCGTATATCGAAACATTCTCAGCAGGCTTATATACCAAACCCACTCGCGGACTAAATGCCGCTTCATTGAGGAGAATAGGCTCTTGATTTCGGCCAACTGCGTTGATGAAGTCTTGATCGATAATATCTAGTCGCCCGCCTAACAGCGCAATCAGCTTTCCCGAAAAGAAATCAAGCTGCGTTTGTCCATAGAAGCTGTAGCGGTTTCGATTGGATCTAGAGTCATCGGATCTTACTCCATTTTCAAGCGCGACAAGATCAAGGTTGCCCTGGTCATAGACAGGGTCAAAAATGTTAATTGGTGGAATGCCTACACCAAGGACAAGTACGTCCCTCTCTTTCTCAATGGAAACTTCCGAACCAAACAAAAAAGTTTGATCAATCCCAAAGATATCGAATTCACCTACCACATTGGTGTTAAAAATATAGGATTCTCGCTCGCTGGGATTCGATAAAAAGAGTCTTGTAACACCTGTTAAGTCGGGTGCACCACCTGCTGTAAATGCAGTATTTACTCCGCCGATAAAAGTTTCCCTTGGCGTTTCTTGAAAAGACGCTAAAAACTCATGATTTAGTTCCCAATCATCATCGAATTCATGATTAAGTCGATAGCCTACGCGAGTAATATTAACTTCAGAACGACCGATACGAGGCTCGCCCAAGTTATTAGAGAAATCGACTGTTCCAGCTAGCTCGCGCTCTTCGTCAGTGATAAATCTGAAATCATCATTCCCAGAAGCCTGCCTTATTCGAGCTTCAGTTTCTAAAATGCTATCTATAAAGCTGTTATTTTCAAGGCCAATTGCAGCAAAAGCTGGCAAACCGGAAGACGTTCCTCTAGCACGACTTCTAAGATACTCTAGCTCTAGAATTAAGCTGGTATCGTTTGTGTTTATCACCTGTAGAGCGGGAGATACAAAGAAGAAGTCGCCGTCTTGAAAGTCAACAAAGCTATCTTCTCCTGAGTATTCAATATTCAGTCGATAGGCCAATCTGTTTTTGTCGTCCAAAGGGCCACCAAAGTCTATGCTGGCTCCATACTCATCAAAGCTACCGGCATTCAGTTCGAACTCGTATCTAGGCTCATACAGCGGACGCTCTGTTACCAGATTAATCGTTCCACCTACATCACCTGCGCCAAACAGCACAGAAGCTGGACCCTTTAAGATCTCAATTCTCTCTACATTGGGAAGTGCGCTACCAAACTGAAGCGTATCATCTCGTAGTCCATTGCGGAGAATGTTGTTGTTATTTTCAAATCCTCGAATCAAAGGCGTTGCACTACGCCCGCCTGAAAGCGCTCGCCCAGTTGATACACCACTAACGTTGCGAAGCGCTTCGTTGAGCGTCTGAATATTTTGATCTTCAAGCACCTCATCAGAGATCACCTGAATTGACTGGGGAACGTCGATAATAGCCGTGTTCGTGCGGGTGCCGATGCTAGAATTTGGCACCCTGTATCCCAATGGCGCAGCAACGACAATAATCCGCAAGTTGTTACTGCCAAAGTCAATGTCTACATCATTTACGCTGGGCGCTATAGTAACAACGTCAAACTCAAGTGCTCCTAAAAATCTTTCAAAATACGCAACAGGCGGGGTCTCACTTTCGCTGACTACGGTCATCCGAATCTCGTTGCCACGCTGAGTCAACGTCAAAGAGGCAACCCCAGGAATTGGGTTCGTTTGCTCATAGCGAGTTTCGTCGTCAAGTGCGAGCACCGCGTTGACAATATCAACGGTCAGAACAGTGCCTTCTTGAGACTGAAAGACCTCTACCTGTTCTGGCTTATTTGTATTTAGAACAACTGTGAGTCCATCATCTAACTCAACAAGCTGCACATCATACACTTCAGCTGGTCTAATCTGATCGAGGAGTTCGGGGCCAGGCTGCGCTGGAGATTCTGATGGAGACTGTTCTAAGCTTTCGGCTGGTTCAGTTTGTTCAGTTTGCTTGGAGGCAGAAGACGGAACGCTAGATTCAGATTGGGCCAGTCCTGTTGCAGGCATCAGCAAGAGTAACGGAGCAAGCAATAGCGAAGCGAAAAAACGACTCCCGCTATTCTGCATACGCAGAAAAATAAACTCCAGAAGTGACTTCATGACTTAAATTCTCTAAATATTTGGCGATCACTATTCTCAGAGCAGACTTTCTACAAGGAAGACCGTGGAGAGATATCCGGCGGAGAGATATCCGGCGGAGAGATGTCCGATGGGGAAATATCCGGTGGCTGAGCTGGCGTGATAGGTTCAGTTGGTGTGGCCGATGAGGAAGATGCTGGCGGGAGAGCCTGTGGCGCGGCTGGCGAGGTCACAGACTCTCCTGTAGAGGGTTCGGCTATCGCAGGAAACTCTGGTAATACAGCTTCCGATGCAGGAGGTTCCGATACAGTTTCTGCAGAAGTAGGCTCCGGTGCAGCAGATTCTGGTACCGCAGGTTCTGATTCTGTGGGCTGTGAGGTTTCAGAATTTACATCAGAGTCCGGCTCAGAGCTCGGCTCTGAAGCGGGTGCAGAATTGGGCGCTTCAGGCTCTCTTGTGTCTTCAGTGGCATCTTCAGCAGATGAATCAGGGGCAGGTGGTGAACTCTGGACTGGCCGTGAGGAGGGCACTTCAACAGTAAGTCGCTCGCCTGCCTGCTGCGCCGCTTCGTATTGCCTAGAACCGCCAATGACGTATGTAAAATCGATTGAAACCTGACCAGCCTGACCAGAAGAATCTTGGAAGCCAAAGTTTGATCTGACTTCTTCTAGTGCCGCCTGATCGAGAGCCGAATCACCACTAGAAATTTCAACAGTCGCGCTAATGACTCTGCCATTTTCATCGTACGTGGCACTAATAACAGGCTGCCCCTGATTGCCATCCTGCCTGGCTGTCGTTGGATAGTTAGGAGATGTACAGGGACTGCAGCTCACGACACGTGGCCCCGACGGCCGCCTAGCAGCTAGGGTCGTCTCCTGTACACGGGTGCGTGGCCGATCTAGCACCTCTGGATCTGGCAGATTGATGCGATCACCTACCTCTGTTGGGTCGCCTGTTCCAGGCACGAGCCCAATCGCTGATGATGTTCCTACCGCGCCCTGTCCATCAACCTCACCACTTTCTGTCGCGATCACTGGGGCAACAGCAACTGTATCAGCTGAGGCTACCTCACTAATGGGGACCGGCTCGACATTCGTAGCCAAGGGCGCAGCTGTTGGTCGCTCAGCAGAAGCCGCAGGCTCTGGATTTTCCTTCGGCTCCGGTTCCGGCTCAGTAGCTTGCTGTACAACCTCTTCTTCCACAAAGACTTCGATTGGAGTGGCTTCAAGCTCAGTTCGGCTTCCCTCTTCTGAACTTGACACGAGCCTAGATATCCATGGCAAAGAGAACAAGTGAACACCACCAGCAGCAACCGCGCCTACGGCTAGAACGCGCCACATAATTCGAACTTCTCGTCGATATTGCTCGAATATGTCCTTAGAAAATCCCATTAAAAATATAACTGCATCATTGCTGCCACTAAATAGCTTATCAGGAATTCTTCTTAACTACACACGACCTCAAAACTGAATCTAGCCTTATCTCAATTAAACAAAGAGAAGATGTGGGAACTTCTGACAAACTTATAAGTCGAGACTTTCAAACTAGAGAAACTTTAAATCAAGAACGTACTGAATGACATATCTCATATCTAATGACGCATCTCATATCTATATATACTGATTTTTCTTACAACATGTCGTATTCTAGATTACTTTCATTACTTGACAGTAAATGTCATCTACAGTTAAGGTATCGAAACTGTAAAAGCGTTTTAGTAACACAGCGTTGCTTCTTCGAAGCTTAAGTTTCTGAGCTTAAATTCAGGGGAATGCCCCTAAAGGATTGATTCGCCACTTATGTCTACTCGCGAAATGTTTGCTGCTGGCGGCATCGTCATGTGGCCGCTGCTATTGTTCTCGCTCTTGGTGCTCATACTAGCGATTGAGCGTACGGTATTTTGGATTCGGATTAGGCGACGACAGCGTCCATTGATTAAGCGAGTGCTGGTTCTGTATAGAGATGCGCCAGCGGATGCAATCACACTGCTCAAAAAGAACCTGAGCTTCCCAATTGCGCGAATTTTCTTAGAAGCGCTAGAGTCTGGAGCTGAGTCTCCTAGCCAATTTCGATTGGCCTTGGAGGGGGGCAGTCACGCAGAGATCCCGTTACTGAGACGTTTTTCGAGCGTATTTCAAACGGTAATTGCGATCGCTCCACTGCTTGGTTTACTGGGAACTATCCTCGGCCTCATACGCTCTTTTGCGGCGGTCCGTATTGGTGACTTAGGTGCTGACGCCAGCGCAGTTACCGGAGGTATCAGTGAAGCGTTGGTCTCTACGGCAGTTGGTATGATCGTAGCGATGTTTGCACTGGCCGCCTTCAACATCTTTCGCGCATTCTACCGTCGTCAAATGTCGCTCTTACAAGAGTATGCCAGCCAGCTAGAGTTTCTGTATGAGCGGCAGCATAGGGCCTATAACCATCAAGAAAGAGGTGCTTATGCGTCCGTTCAATGACGACTTAGATGAAGAAGTAACGGTCAACATTTTGCCAATGATTGACGTAATCTTCGCAATTCTGTCCTACTTCATCATCTCTTCTCTTTTTCTCACTCAATCTGATGGATTGTCTGTCAATTTACCCAGCGCACAGACTTCTCAGCAGCAGCCAGATGCCAACTTTACGATTTCGGTAGATGCGCAGGGACAGGTTACGCTCAACCAAGACACCATTCAGATTTCAGACATCCAAGGTGCAATAGAACAGCAGCTTAATCCAGGACAGGCTGCTGTTGTTACCATTCGCGCAGACGAGCAAGCTTCCCACGGCGAGGTTGTTGGCGTAATGGATGAAGTTAGGCAAATTGAAGGCGCAAAGCTTGCAATCGCGACTCAACAATCGTCACAGACGAATGAATAGATCAGCCTAATGAGATAGTGCACTATCTATCCATAGATGATTTTTGTTTTAGGCACTATGCTTTAACCTTACTTTATTAGGAATTATTGATATTAAGTCTCAATAAAGAGTCCATTCAGTACATGTAACAAATAACACATTGAATTGAGTGTTTGCAAGATTTTAGCAAGGTAGCCTAAGGCGCTGCTCTAGCCCGGATATCTGTTCCAAGTGACTGATGAGCTTATGGGCTGTGGCTTTGATTTGAAAACAGTTTTACAGGGGGATTTCTTTGTTCTATTACATAGACACCGATGGCTAGGGTTTCAAAAAAATTGAGATATTTTCCATTCTCTCAGGAAATTCTCTGAAAAAAATCGAGAGGCGTCTTATAATTAGATTGTGGCTAATGACAATGATTACTAATTAATTATTAAGGGTGCCATGATTGTCATCTGGTACGTGTGATGCTCTGTGTCGAGAGTAGTCATTTAAGAAGAAGGCATAGCTACCATTACGCTTGTGAACCGCTTAACAGATCAGCAAAAACAAAATAGGCTGTTTAATAAGTGCTTCGAGGAGAGGCCAGCGGCACCTAGTGGGTCGGGGTATGAGAGTGGGCTGGAGCATGAGTTGGATTGCGGCCAAGTCCATGATGTGGTTAGTGGAGCAGGCGCTACAACAGAGGCGCTACCGAAAACACTTCTGGAACGGCTGTTTTGGCGAGCAGTTCATCAGCCAGAACAGCTGGCTTATCGTTTTATAACTGATCAAGCTCTGCCTGTTGCTAGCTCAGATGTCGAGGCATGGACGTACGGCGAGCTGTACAAGCGCGTACAGGTAATTGCCAGTGAATTGATTAAGCATGGCAACTTGACACAGCGGCCTGTTCTGCTGATCTACCCGCCAGGGCTGGAGTTGATTGCGGCCTTTCTGGGTTGTTTGTCTGTGGGTGTGATCGCTACTCTTGTTCCCCCGCCCCGTCGCCATGAGAGTTTGACTCGATGGCAGCACATTATGGCCGATGCCAAGGTTGCGACCATACTCACGACCGAAGCCATACAGAAAGACATCGCGCCTTTGTTCACTCGCGCAGCTCACGAAAGCAATCGAGGCAACAGCTCGCTTTCCTCCATTAATAGTCCCACTGTTGATTGGTTAGTGACTGATACCCTCAAGGCCTCATCTGATAGTGGCTCTTTCAAGGTGACACTTCCTGCCTCTGAGGAAGCTGCATTCTTGCAGTACACATCGGGCTCGACTAGAAAGCCGAAAGGCGTCATAGTCACCCATGGCAATCTTGCTCACAACCTGCAACAGATTCAAACAGCGTTTGGCCAGTCAGATGCTGCCAAGCCGGGTGCCTATCAAGGTGTTATCTGGCTACCGCCTTATCACGATATGGGACTTATCGGCGGCATCTTACAACCGCTGTATAGTGGCTACCCGGTGACGTTAATGTCGCCAACCTCTTTTCTGCGTCAGCCGTTTCGCTGGCTAGAAGCAATCACTCACTTTGGCGGCACAACCAGTGGCGGCCCTAACTTTGCCTACGACTACTGTGTCAAAAAAGTATCCACTGAGCAGTGTCAGCAGCTAGACCTTTCCACATGGTCGCTTGCCTTTGCGGGGGCGGAGCCAATTCGCGCCCAAACCCTTACTCGCTTTTCGGAAAAGTTTGCCAGTTGTGGATTTAACAGTCACGCTTTTTACCCTTGCTATGGCTTGGCTGAATCAACACTGTTTGTTACCGGGAAAGAAGCAACAGCATCGCCCACCGTCATTTCTGTCGATCGGGCTAAGCTTAATCAGGGAGAAATTAAACGGGTTGATAAGGCTGAGCGTGATTCTGAAGAACAGGCTGTGCAACAGGTTGTGGGCTGTGGTTACGCCAGAGAGCAGCGGATCAAGATTGTTGACCCGCAAACCCAATCCCTGTGTGACTCAGGTGAGGTCGGCGAAGTTTGGGTATCTGGAGAAAGCGTTGCTGCTGGATACTGGAATAAAGTCGAAGCAACAAAAGAAGTCTTTGAAAATAAGATAGACGGAAGTGCTAAGCAGTTTCTTAGAACCGGTGATTTAGGGTTCATTCACTCAGGTGAACTATTTATCACAGGACGTCTTAAGGACCTGATCGTCATTCGCGGACAAAATTATTATCCTCAAGACGTTGAGCTTAGCTTGAGTCATGTTCATGTCGGTCTGCAGCCTGCAGCTGCCGCATTTAGTCTCAATGTAGAAGAGATTGGTAGCAAAGGCACTAACTGCGAAAATGAACAGCTCGTTGTTGTGCAAGAGTTGAGCCGCACAGCCGTCAGACAAATTCGAAAAAACACGCTGCAAGTGAGTGAGATCTTCGATGCGATGCGCGCGTGTATTTCTCAACAGCATGGCTTGCAGGTGTGGGCGATCGCACTCCTTAAGCCTGGACACTTACCCAAGACCACAAGCGGAAAAGTTCAAAGACAGACCTGCAAGCAGAAGTTTCAGACTGGTACGTTAGACGTTGTTGCCCAGTGGGGGCAACCCACTGGGCAACAAGAGTCGAAGCAGCCAAGAAAGCGGCCGACTACCAAGCCATCAAGCTCTATCGAAAACCACGACAAGACGAAGCAGAAAGCTGATCAGCTATTGGCGTGGCTTCAAGACTATGCCAACACATCCATAAACTCTCGCGTTATGGATGAGCGTCGCTGCCTTACGCCAAGTGTTGTTCTAGATTTTGGCAATCAAGGATTGCTCGGTATGCAAGTGCCCCAGCAATATGGAGGACTCGGCCTTAGCAATCGATCTATGCTGCGAGTTTTAGAGCAGCTTGGTACCATAGATCCAACGTTGGCGCTCTTTGTTGGGCTCAATAATGTGCTGGGCATTCGCCCCATCATGAAATATGCTCAGCAGGCGCTCAAAGAAGAGCTGCTGCCCAAGTTGGCGACAGGGCGTGAACTGGCGGCCTTTGCGCTCACTGAATCTAGTGCAGGGTCTCATCCGCTGGGAATTGCGTCTAAAGCTATGCCTACTGCAGATGACTGGCAGCTCAGCGGAGAGAAGATTTGGAGTGGATCGGCAGCTTGGGCCGGCGTGACGAATGTCTTTGTGCAACAGGTAGATGCATCGGGCGTTCCAGTTGGTATAAGCGGGTTCGCAGTAAAAAAAGGCAGCGCTGGGTTAAAGCAAGGGCCAGAAGCACTAACCATGGGCATGCGCGGCATGGTACAGAATACGGTGCTATTAGAAGACGTTTTAGTCAGCGATGCCGAGAGATTGGGTGAGCCTGGCAAAGGCATGACCGTGGCGCAAGATGCCATGATGTACGGTCGGTTGGCGATCGCCGCTGCCTGTGTAGGCGGGATGAAGCGCTGTGCTCAGCTAATGTTGCGCTATGGCCAGCGCCGAACGATTTCGACCGGTAGGCTGCTGGATAATCCGATCACGATGGCTCGGTTGAATTGGCTGGTGAATGCGATCGCTGCCACAGAAAGTCTTGTAACTCTCACTGCGACACGGCTAGATGTAGAGCAATCTGTACCAGAAGAACTCTATGCTGCCTGCAAGATTGCAGCCCCCGAATTTTACTGGCAGGCCGCAGATAACTTAGTGCAGTGCTTAGGCGGACGTGGATATATTGAAACCAATATTGCGCCACAGATTCTACGTGATGCCAGGGTTTTACGCATCTTTGAGGGGCCAACGGAGTCGTTAGCGATGTATTTGGGCTCTCGGGTTGTTAACCAGCCGCAGGCGCTAAAGGATTTTCTGGATAGGTTGGCGTTTTCAGAGATTAGTCATTCGCTGTTTGGCGCGGCGAATCTAATTGTAGAAAGGTATACTGCCGAAAAACGATCGAATAGCAGTAGAAAAGCAGGTCTCAGGCAAGCCCATTATGTAATTGGGAAAGTTGCAACCTGGACGATATTGATGGCTGCACTTAGGGCGACTTCAGCCTCTGCTGATGCGATCAGTTGGTGCCAAGCAACCTTTGAGAAAGCTGTTCAGGAAGCATTGGAGCCACAGCCAGACGAATCGGCAAATCTCTCTTCTCTTGTTGAAAATATTGAAGGTTACCAGCAGGGTATTGGTAATATTGAGCAAACGCTTGCAGGTTCAGACGTAGGACTAGACGAGCTGTTGAAATCCAAATCACAATCCACTGTTTCCCCTAGTGTTAAGGAACCACATACCAGGGCAAATTCAGAAAGTTCTGCATTGGAGAAATATCAGCGGAGTGGTACGGTGCTGTCTGCTAACTTACCCCAGCAGGAAAAAAGCATTGAGACGTGGCTGATTCAGTGGCTTTCTAAGCGCTTAGAGCTTCCTAGCGAGCACATCGATCCTAATAAGGCTTTTGCCGACTACGGCTTAGATTCAGTGACAGGTGTTGAGCTAGCGCAGGATCTTGGTGACTTTCTAACTGTTTCAGAGCCTTTGGAAGCGACTTTGGCTTGGAGCTTTCCGACGATGCGATCGCTCTCTCGCCACTTAGCCAGCATGCTCGCTCAGCCAGACCTGAGTCAACAAGAGATTGATCTGGCTAACGAACTCATTGACGATGGCCTAGAAAGACGAAATGACATAGAAGGACAAAATAATATAGAAGAACAAAGCGCATTTAGCGATCTTTCTGAAGACGAAGCAGCCAGTGCGCTGCTCGCAGAGCTAGCCACAGTGAGGGGGAGATGAGCTATGGTACAGTCTTCTCGTCCTAATAAAAATCAGAAACAAAGAAATCAGACTCACAAAAGTCAAAAGGCTCAGCGCACAAATACCCAGCGTCAAAAGATTCAGGGGTACGCACCCAGCGCAAATTCATCCTCATCTCAGACACCTTCAAACTATCGAGATTTACTAGCTGAAGCCACGGTTCAAATTCGTAAGCTTCGTAATCAGCTAGAAGACATTGAACAGCGACAGAATGAACCGATTGCCATTGTTGGTATGAGCTGTCGCTTTCCTGGGGATGCGAATACGCCAGAGGCTTATTGGGCACTTCTGCGAGATGGCGTAGATGCGGTTCAAGAGATTCCAGCTGAACGATGGAATGCTGACCAGTACTACGATGAAAATGCCGATACGCCGGGGAAAATGTATACCCGCTACGGCAGCTTTGTATCTGGTATTGATAAGTTCGATCCGCAGTTTTTTGGTATTTCGCCTCGTGAGGCACGTAGTCTCGATCCGCAGCAAAGGCTGCTGTTAGAAACAAGCTATACCGCTTTAGAAAATGCGGGCCTTCCTGCTTTTGACTTGCAAGGCAGTTCCACAGGCGTGTTTGTGGGACTTAGCTTTGATGATTACGCACAGCGCAGCGTACGCTCGGGCGATCTCTCACGGATTGATGCCTTCAGCAGTCTAGGCAATACTCGCAGCATTGCGGCTGGACGATTGGCTTACGTGTTTGGCTTCCAAGGGCCAACCATGCAGCTCGATACGACCTGTTCTTCTTCTTTGTTGGCCGTTCACCTGGCCTGTCAGAGCTTGCGAAACGGCGAGTCTAATTTAGCGCTAGCAGGTGGCGTTAATTTGATGATTTCGCCAGAAGTAACCGTAGGCTTTTGTAAGCTGAAAGCACTGTCTAAAGATGGACGCTGCAAGACGTTTGACGCCAGTGCCGATGGCTATGGGCGAGGGGAAGGCTGTGGCATTGTCGTATTAAAGCGCCTCTCTGATGCCATTGATAATCAAGACAATATTTTAGCGCTGGTGAAAGGCTCAGCAGTTAATCACGATGGTGTCAGCAACGGGCTAACCGCACCGAACGGATCTGCTCAAACAGCCGTGATTCGTCAGGCACTGATGAATGCCAAACTAGAGCCCCAACAAATCCAATATGTAGAAGCCCATGGAACTGGAACGTCTCTAGGCGATCCGATAGAGCTACTAGCACTCAATAGAGCCTTAAGAGCAGATCGTTCATCGCCTTTGATGGTGGGTTCGGTGAAGACAAACTTCGGTCATTTGGAAGCGGCAGCGGGCGTTGCTGGACTGATAAAGGTGATTCTTGCTTTACAGCACAAGCAAATTCCCCCTCACCTTCACTTGACCACGCCTAATCCTCATATTCCGTGGGGACAATTGGCAGTGGACGTGCCCAAAGCATTAACATCCTGGCCAGAGACAGAGGAGCCAAGACGGGCGGGGCTGAGTGGCTTTGGAATGAGTGGCACAAATGCTCATTTAATTATTGAAGAGGCGGTGAGCGCTTCAATTTATGATGAAATTTCGGATGAAGAGAGTGCCTCTGAGTCGACGACGAATGCTGATCGACCTTGGCATTTACTAACGCTATCGGCAAAAAGTGAAACAGCTTTAGGAAAACTGGCTGAGTGCTATCAGAGCTGGTTGCCGGGTACTTCTGCGCCATTAGCAGACACTTGTTTTACTGCGAATACGGGACGATCGCACTTCTCCCATCGGCATACTTTCGTTGCAGACAGCAAAGACGCTTTGCGTCAACAGCTCAACGCATTCACGGCCGCAGACAGTACTCAAAGCAACATTTTATCTCGTCCTAAAATCGCTTTTCTGTTTACAGGACAAGGTTCGCAATATATAGGGATGGGGCGCCAGCTTTATCAGAGCGAACCGGTGTTTGGGACGGCTATTGACCGTTGCGATCGCATCCTTGCAAAAAACGGCATTAATTTAATAGAGCTGCTCTACTCTGGAGCAGAAAACACAAAAGCCATCGACCAAACTGCTAATACGCAGCCTGTTCTCTTCTCAGTTGCGTATGCCCTCACAGAGCTTTGGCGTGCATGGGGCGTTTTTCCTGATGTTGTGATGGGGCATAGCATTGGTGAATACGCGGCAGCGGTCTGTGCAGGCATCATGGACTTGCAGGATGGGCTACGTTTGTTGGCGGCGAGGGGCCGATTGATGCAGGCGCTGCCCAGCGGTGGCGGGATGTTCTCAGCGATGGCTTCAGTGCGCCAAGTAGAGCCGTTATTATCGGGTGATGTAGAAATTGCTGCTATTAATGGCCCTGAAAGTACGGTTATTTCTGGGCCACTCACTGCACTTAAGACTGTTGTAGAACAGTTAGAATCCCAGGGGATAAAAACAAAACAGCTGCCGGTCTCTCACGCATTCCACTCCAAGCTGATGGAGCCGATGCTTGCTGAGTTTGAACAGTTGGCAAGCTCAATCTCTTATCGTACGTCCGAGATATCCATCGTTTCTAGCATGACGGGCCAGCTTGCCAATGTAGAAATGGCAAACCCTGACTACTGGATCGAGCAGATCCGTCAGCCCGTAAAGTTTTCTACGGCAATGGTAAGCCTAATGGATGACGGCTGCAACACGTTTGTAGAAATAGGCCCTAAACCTACGCTTATCGCCATGGGGCAGGGCTGTACTTTTGACTCATCCGCTACTCAGCAAACACCTGGCAAAACTATATGGCTTCCTAGCCTCCTGTCGCCTCGTAGAGGAACTTCAGACTGGCAAACGATCCTCTCTAGCCTTGGGCAGCTATACGAAGCTGGTGCAGATATTGACTGGGCTGGTTTTGACAAAGGTTACCCTCGGCAAACTGTTCTACTGCCAAACTATCCTTTTCAACGGCAACGTTACTGGCTACCTGTAGAGGATTCTGTAGACAACGCTACTCACAGTGAAAGATATTTTGACGCGCAAGGACAGCATTCTTTATTAGGGCGATCGCATCCCATAGCCGCTCAAAACATCCAGTGTTTCGAGTCACAAATATCGCTAAACGACCCCCTAGTCTGGAGCGACCATCAGGTATTTCGCCATACCTTACTGCCAGCGGCAGCCTACATAGAAATAGGGTTAGAAGCAGCTAGGAAGGTAAACACAAAACAGCTGACAGAAAACCTCGCTAGTAACCAATATTGTTTATCATCAATCTCTCTACATCAGGGTCTATGGCTAGATGACTTGGCGTCCACACAGCTACAGACAATCACTACACAGCAAGAGCGAAGCACTCAGTTTAAGATCTACAGCTCGACCGGCAGTGATAAAAATAATGATGAGAAAACAGATTGGATTCATCACGTAACCGGAACAATAGAGCGCACAGGGGCACCCGCAGACGTCGCCAAGGAAAAAGTCCTAGCCGAAAACATCGCCGAAATTCAGCAGGATGTAACTGAAAGCTGGTCCGCAGCTCAGCTCTATCAACAGTTCTCTAATCGGGGGATTGATTACGGCGTTACGTTCAAAGGTCTAAAACAAGCTTGGTCCAAGTCGGCCATGGAGGCGATCGCTCAAGTAGATTTATCTGGTATTCAGTCTTCTACAAGGGCGGCCTCTTTCCTCATACACCCAGTCATCCTTGATGCAGGATTGCAGCTTGCAGGCGTCACTCTTTCTGAGTCGAGTGGTAGCTATCTGCCAGTTTCAATTGAGAAATTCATCCTCTATCAGCCAATTGCGCCTCATCACGAAGCTGTGGATGGTGAAATCTGGGTACATGTTCAACGTCGCGCTACAACAGCCAATCAGCAGGTCATCGTAGATGTTAGCTGGCTATCGACACAGGGGCAGCTCATCGCTGTGATGAGCGGGCTAGCGCTTCATGCGATTACGGCAGATCAGATATATGACCAACGGAAAAAGCAACTATCATCAGCTCAATCATCGGCAGCAGGAGAGCTTCAGTGGCTGCACAAGTTAGGGTGGCAGGCCCAACCATTACCGCAAAGCCCTGCTGAGTTTTTGCTGTCGCCCAATGCCTTACGCGATCAGCTGTCAGACGCTTTTACTAAACTCATTCATCAGCCCAGCTTCCAAGTAGCCCAATCGCTTCAGCCTGAGCTAAATAATTTGACGATTGCCTATATTCAACAGGCACTTTTGAGGCTGGGCTGGACGGCAGACCCCATAGCAACAAATAACGAAGCGTTTGCTGAGAGATTAGGTGTTGTACCAAAGCACAAAAAACTCTTTGAACGCTGCGTGGAATTGCTTCAGGAAGCCGATGCCTGGGAGATATTAGATATTCAGCCCATCTATCATCAGCTCAGTCAGCAGTCCACGATTAGTGCTGAACTAAAGCTTTTAAGTCGCTGTGGTGAAAATCTCGCGGATGTCTTTCAAGGCACAACAGATGCGCTCAATTTGCTCTTCCCGAATGGCGATTTAACCGATTTAACTGAGCTGTATCAGAAGTCTCCCGGTCTCAAGCTGATGAACCAGCTGCTGTGCGAGGCTGTACTGGCGACAGCAGCACAGTCACCAGATAATCGACCTTTACGCATTCTTGAAGTTGGCGCGGGCACAGGCGGGACAACCGCTCATTTATTGCCTAAGCTAGCCGAATTCACACATTCTGTAGACTATTGCTTTACAGATATCTCTCCTCTATTCATCAACGCTGCAAAGTCACGCTTTCCAGCGTTTGACTTTGTAGATTACGCTCTACTAGATATTGAGAAATCACCACAAGATCAAGACTTTAGCTCTAACTTTGACATTGTTGTTGCGGCGAATGTACTGCATGCAACGGCTAACTTACACAAGACTGTAGATCATGTAAGAGAGCTTCTGGCTCCAGGTGGGCAGCTTATTTTGTTAGAAGGCGCTCAGCCAGTGGGTTGGGTTGACCTTATCTTTGGCATGACGCAAGGCTGGTGGAAGTTTTCGGAACCCACCCCGACTTCTGCTGCGCTCCAGCCACCCCTCCAGAGGGGGTCTGCGGCCAATCTAAACCAGAATGAGTTCGCTCAGGCAACCCCTTTACGCGAAAATCACCCACTGATTTCTGTTCAGCAGTGGCAGACATTATTACAATCAGCTGGGTTCAATGCAGCTACGTCACTACAGCCGAAGGCAGAAAACACAGTTGACCTATCTCAGTCTGTAATCGTTGCGCAGAAAGACAACAGGCTAAATAAGAAGTGGGGATTGTCAGGTTCGGTAGCCGACGCGGCTGCCCTCGTGTCGCATCTCAGAGAAACTGGACAAGATTTTGAAGCACTCTCTCAACTTGAAAATTTTCAATGTGATGGTGTTGTTTATGTGCTGCCTACAGAGAAGCCTTCGGGTGATGATGACGTAGACAATGCTCATTTTATTAGTGCGACAGAATCACTCTATCGTCAGGCACTGAGCACAATAAAGACATTGGCTCAATCGACTGAGAAACCTCGTCTATATTTTGTCAGCCACAACGCAACAGCAAAATCGCAGCTAAGTCATTCCGGCCTGTGGGGTTTGCTTCAGACCACGCAGATAGAACATCCTGAGCTGCAATGCACTTACATTCAGGCAGAAACCCCTGAGCAGATTGTTCTAGAGTTGCAGACAGACTCGCCTGAGACGCAGGTAATTTATCGCGACGGGATACGACAAGTTGCCCGAATAGATGATCATCAGACGGCTGAAGTTTTCTCTTCGAATGACTTGGAAGACAACCAAGCACAAGAGTCCACTCAACTGGTAATTGCTCAACCTGGAACGCTTTCGAAATTGCAGTGGCAGTCTGTTGAACGCGCAGGACCTAACGCCCACGAGGTTGAAATTCGTATTCAGGCAACCGGGCTAAACTTCCGAGATGTATTGATTGCGATGGGTCAGTATCCTGAGGCTGCGCCTTTGGGCTGTGAGTGTGTAGGTGAAATTATTGCCGTTGGAGAGGCGGTTACGTCATTGCGCGTGGGTCAGCAAGTAATGGCGATCGCACCCAAAAGTTTCGCTCAGTGCGTCACAGTTCACCATCAGCTCGTTGTTCCCATTCCACCAGGCACGTCGACTATCGATGCGGCGACATTGCCTGTTGCCTTCACCACGGCTTACTACAGCCTGTGTCAGTTAGCGCAACTAACTGCGGGCGAGCGGGTTCTTATTCACTCAGCGGCTGGTGGCGTTGGTCAAGCCGCTGTGCAAATAGCTCAGCAGGTCGGCACAGAAATATTTGCGACTGCTAGCCCCAGTAAGTGGGACACCCTGAGAGGATTGGGCCTCACCCACATCATGAACTCTCGGACGCTAGCATTTGCCAACGAGATTATGGAGACGACTGAGGGCAAGGGTGTCGATGTTGTGCTCAACGCACTTCCTGGCGAGTTTCGAGCGAAAAGTCTGGAGGCGTTGGGTGAAAATGGGCGGTTCCTTGAGATTGGGAAGGGCAAAGGCTTGTCCACCGAAGAAATTAAGGGAATTCGCCCTGATGTTCAGCATTTCACGGTGGATATCTCTAAGCTGTGTGAGGAAGATCCTCAGCTTGTGCAGACGATGTTGCAACATTTGAGTGAGGAAGTAAGGGATGAGAGGTTGCGATCGCTTCCTGTCACAAACTTTAATCGCACTGACGTCGTTCAAGCCTTCCGCAAGTTGCAGCAGGGCAAGCATACAGGCAAGATTGTTCTCACCCAGGAGACGAGGAAAACAGATCCTGTCTCTTTCCAAGCTGATGCTACATATCTCGTGACTGGCGGACTGGGTGGACTGGGTCTAGAAACAGCGCAGTGGATGGCAAGCCAAGGCGCAAAAAGGATCGTTTTGCTCGGTCGTAGCTCGCCGACAGACAAGGCTCAAACCAAAATTAATCAGCTCAGAGAAAATGGTGTCGCCGTCGGCATCGTGTCAGCAGATGTCACAAATTCTGACGAACTTGCCGCTGTTCTTATTGATCTAAAGCAATCTGCACAGCACCCTCTCAAAGGCGTTGTTCATGCCGCGGGTGTTTTAGATGACAGTTTAATTGAACAGCTCTCCTGGGACCAGTTCCAAACTGTGCTTGCCCCCAAAGTTGCTGGAGCATGGAATCTACACACACTGACTCAAGATTGTGAGCTAGATTTCTTTATTCTGTTCTCCTCAGCAGCGGCACTTCTCGGCTCACCCGGACAAGCCAACCATGCCACAGCAAATGCATTCTTGGATGGACTTGCTCACTATCGCCAGCAGAAGAGCCTGCCCGCACTAAGCATTAACTGGGGCGCGTGGACCGACATTGGCTCAGCACTGAAATACCAGCGTCAAGGCACGCTAGAACAGTTCCCTGGTGTAGAGACAATCTCTCCAGCATCAGGCATTACTCAGCTAGAAAACGTGTGGTCAGAAGCGATTCCTCAGGTCGGCGTTGTACCCATCAACTGGTTGCAGTTTCTGGCTCAGCCCTTGGTGAAGAACCGGCCTATTTTCAGTGAGCAAGTTTCTCAGCTGTCTAGCCTAGAAACTGCAGTCCACACGCGGCCTACAACATCTTCTATCCTCACACAGCTAGCTGCTGTCGAGGCAGAACAGAAAAAGTCCTTATTAGATCAATACGTAAGTAAGCAAATTTGCCAAATCCTTGGCTTCTCAACGGATGAGCTAGATAAACAAAAAGGATTCTTCGACCTTGGGATGGACTCCCTCACAGCGCTGGAGCTGAAAAATATTCTGCAAACTGAATTGAATATCTCGCTTCCTAGCACTGTAGCATTTGATTATCCCACCGTAGAGGCTTTAATCGATTACCTGGCAGCTCAGCTGATCGATGATGAATCTGGTTCAGAAACTTCTACAGATACAAATAGAGAGTCTGTAGCAGAAGACGCCGCTGTTGTAGAAGCACAACCAGATATCATTCCAGAGGACGATCTTATCGCTCAGATGGATCAAAAGCTGGCAGATATCGACAGTCTATTTAGTGAGGAGGATGCGCCATGAAGCCGACTTCTCCAAACCTACAACAAAACGCTACTCAAGAAGTTACCAACAATCAGCGCATGGCCCGCGCATTGCAGGCCATCGAAAAGCTCCAGGGCAAACTCTCTGATGAAGAAGCGGCCAAAACAGAACCTATTGCAATTGTAGGAATAGGCTGTCGCTTTCCAGGTGGCGCCAGCAGTCCAGCAGATTTCTGGCGACTGTTGCACGAAGGTCGAGATGCGATTACCCAAGTCCCCAGCGACCGATGGGATGCGGATGCCTACTATGATTCTGACGCAAGTACTCCAGGTAAAATCGTTACTCGCAACGGCGGTTTTGTAGAAAACTTGCAAGATTTTGATGCTGACTTTTTTGGCATTTCTCCTCGTGAAGCTGTGAGCTTAGACCCTCAGCAGCGCCTGCTGCTAGAAGTCAGCTGGGAAGCAATGGAACACGGAGGGATGGTGCCCGATCAGTGGAGTGGCCGTCCGGTGGGAATTTTTGCAGGTGTTAGTAGCAACGACTACTCCCAGTATTTGGCAGATCGTTCGGAAACAGAAATCGATGCTTACTTGGCAACGGGTAACTCGCACAGCGTGATTGCTGGTCGACTTTCCTACACGTTGGGCTTTACTGGCCCAAGCCTATCAGTAGATACGGCTTGCTCCTCTTCTTTGGTGGCCGTGCACCTCGCCTGTCAAAGCTTGCGAAATCAAGAGTGTGAAGTAGCCCTGGCTGGCGGCGTTAATCGCATTTTAGCCCCAGAATTTAGCATCAATTTCTCAAAAGCGCACATGCTCTCTCCGGACGGACGCTGTAAGACGTTCGACGCATCGGCTGATGGCTTTGCGAGAGGAGAAGGCTGTGGGGTTGTCGTGCTTAAGCGACTGTCTGACGCGCTTGCGCAAGGTGACAACGTTCTAGCGCTCGTCCGTGGATCGGCGGTTAATCAGGACGGACGCAGTGGTGGACTCACAGTACCCAACGGACCCTCGCAACAGAACGTGATTCGGCAGGCACTGGCTAATGCCAACGTAAAGCCAGAGCAGGTGGGCTACATTGAAGCCCACGGCACCGGAACAGCGCTGGGCGACCCCATTGAAGTAGGCGCACTGGGCGCAGTGTTTGGGAAAAGCCATTCTAAAAACAACCCGCTAAAGATTGGCTCAGTCAAAACGAATATTGGTCACTTGGAAGCCGCTGCGGGTATTGCTGGGCTAATTAAAGTTGTGCTTTCTATGCAGAACAGTAAACTGCCTGCACATCTCCACTTTCAACAGCCAAGTCCGCATATTGACTGGGACACGCTACCTATACATGTGACACAACAATCTACTGCTTGGCAGTCTGGCAAAGTAGAGCAAAACGGTAGTTCAGTAAAAGGCCCATCCAAATTTACAGGTACTAGATTTGCTGGCATTAGTTCCTTTGGCTTTAGTGGCACGAATGCCCACGTTATTGTCGAATCTGCTCCCGATGTAACGGAACTGAAGTCGGAAACAACAGAATCACAGGCAGAATTTGCAAATAGCACTCACCTACTCACACTATCGGCAAAGACACCACAGGCATTGCGCGACTTGTCTGGACTGTATGCTGAGCAGCTGACGAACGCTACCAAATTAGACTGGGGTGAATTTTGTAGTGCAGCTGGTATGAGCCGATCGCATTTCTCCCACCGCTTAGCAATTGCCACCAGCAATCCTGCAGAGGCCCAAACCCATCTCACTGCGTATGCTAACAACATAGGCAGCGAATCCAGCAGAGTAATCACAGGAAAAGCACTTACCCGTAAACCTAAAATTGCTTTCATCTTCACTGGCCAAGGTGCTCAAGCGATTAACATGGGCCGCGAACTCTACAGCACCGAGCTCGTCTTCAAAAACACGGTCAATCGCTGTGCCGAAATCTTATCTGCTGAAGGGGCCGCAGAAGGGATCGATCTTATAAACGTCCTCTACCCGCCATCGTCTACTCTGCTGGCAACTGAGCGCACTCACACCCTTAATCAGACTGCCTACACCCAACCGGCTCTTTTCACGCTGGCCTACGCCCTCACCGAACTCTGGAAATCTTGGGGCATAGAGCCCGACTGTGTTCTGGGTCATAGCATTGGGGAATATGCAGCTGCCTGCACCGCTGGCGTTATGGATTGGGAAGATGGGCTGAGGCTCATCGCTAAGCGGGGACAGCTCATGCAGTCACTGCCAGCTGGGGGCGGCATGATCGCTGTGATGGCTGCTGCCACACAAATCAAGTCTTACATACCCGAAGGCGTTGCGATCGCAGCTGAAAACGGACCCTCAAATACTGTCCTTTCTGGGCCGCAAATGAGGTTAAACCCATTGGCGGCCACCCTAGAAAAACAAGGTATCAAAACCACCAAACTCAAGGTTTCTCACGGGTTCCACTCACCTCTAATGGAGCCTGTCCTAGATGCATTTTATAAGACGGCTAGTCACCTGACCTACGGGCTTCCAAAGCTTAAGATGTTCTCTACCGTCACTGGCAGGAAGGCAGATCATCATGACTGGCCACGTTACTGGACAAATCATATTCAGCAGCCTGTAAGGTTCTGGCAAGCAACAGAATGCTTAGCCTCTGAAGATTGCGATGTTGTTGTAGAGATTGGCCCGAAACCCGTCTTATTAGGCATGGCGAAAACATGTCTGCCCAATAGCCAGGCTCAATGGTTAGCAAGTTTACGACCTAATCGCTACGAATCAGAAAACGACAGGCATACCATGCTCTCTAGCTTGGGGCAGCTATATGTGAAAGGCGCTAACGTTGCCTGGCCACAAGCACACAGAAAACCCCGTTTCAGGTTTTCAAATTTGCCGACCTACCCTTTCCAGAGAGAACGCTACTGGATCGATGTGAACCGCGCCCACCAAGGGAAAGCCCAAGGAACAGACGGTCAAACGCTGAAAAAGAGTAGTCATCCGCTGGTGGGTGCTCGTATTTCACTTGCTGGGACACAGTCTACTTACTTTGAGTCTGTCATTAGTGCCACGTCAGTTCCCTTCCTGCAAGAACATCAGGTATTTGGCACGACGGTACTCCCTGCTGTTGGCTACTTAGAAATGGCCTTAGCGGCTGCGCAGACTGCCAACAGTGCAGCAACGTTTAGTATTGATGATGTTAATTTCCATCAGGCACTGCTGCTCAATACCGCTCAAACACTTCAAGTTGTCTTGACGCCAAAAGGAGATCAGCAAAAGTTTGAAATCTTTAGCGCTCACTCCAATGAAGAACAAGCAGGAGAAAAATGGCTATTACATGCGAGTGGCCTACTAACACTTCTTTCTGTAGATTCCGATAGCGCCCTTTCTGCTGAGCTAGAAAAGCAGAAAAAGCAATGTCTGTCAGAAGTTTCAGTAAGTCAATGCTACAAAAGACTGGAGCGTCAAGGCGTTACCTACGGCGATAGCTTCCGTGCGATCACTCAAATTTGCATAGGAGAAAATCAGGCCCTTAGCCTGATAAAACTGCCTGAAAAATTAAGCTCAACGCTAACTCAGTATCGACTTCATCCCGTACTGTTAGATGCTTGTCTGCAAAGCATTGCCGCACTGTTTATAGATGACCAGAAGGCTACAACTTATTTGCCTGCTGCGATCGCCCAGGTCAAACTACACGTTCCTAGCATCGACTGTGATCAGCTTTGGAGTCATGTCGAAGTCACCCCAAAAGACGGTTGGCTAAGCGCAGACATTCAGCTGTCCTCCCTAGAAGGGGACAAGTTAGTCAGCATTAATGGCCTTCGCTTACAGCCTGCAAACAAAGAAAGGGTACTGAGCGCACCAAGTCAGAAGTCTTCTACTGATATACCTATTGAAGACTGGTTCTACAAAATAGACTGGCAACCTCAACCTTTGTATAAGCCTATTGAGTGGGCTGAGGTTGAATCTATTGTCTCATCATTGGCTAGTGGGTTTTCTGATGCGATCGCCCAACCCACAGCACAGTCTTACCTCGAACTACTGCCTCAGCTAGAAACGCTAAGTCTCGGCTATATTAGCGCCGCTTTAAAAGAGAGCAATGTTAGGATGATTGCCCCCAAGCAAAAAAACTTCTTCCTGCGCCTCACAGAACTTGTCTCTGCACCAGCCGCTAAGCAAGCAGAACTGCCTAATGCTCAGGGGTTACAAAAGCAGCTTGCTGAAAGCCATCAGACAGCGACAGCAGAATTCACCCTAATTCAGCGCTGCGGAGAAAACTTAGCTAATGTTCTCCGAGGCAAAACAGATCCTCTGACGCTTCTCTTCCCCGATGGAAGCACTGACGATTTAACTCAGCTATACCAGTCTTCTCCGGGTGCGCTGTTGATGAATCAGCAGATGCAGCTAATTGTAGAGCGTTTAAGTTCAGAAGCCTCTAGCCCACTCAGAATTTTAGAAATCGGTGCAGGCACTGGCGGGACAACGGCTCACTTGCTGCCTCACATCGGCGAATCGAATTACACGTTTACCGATATTTCTCCTGTGTTCTTAGCCAAGGCAAAAGAGCGTTTTGCGGATTATCCTAATCTCGACTATCGACGCTTAGATATCGAGCAGGACATTGCCTCCCAGGGATTTGAGACAGATAGTTATGACTTGGTGATTGCCTCGAATGTGCTGCATGCGACGGCGGATATTGAACAAACTCTGAAGAGGGTGAGATCGCTCCTCGCACCTGATAGTCAACTCATTCTGCTAGAAGGCACCCAACCCCTCATTTGGCTAGACCTTATCTTTGGTATGACCGAGGGCTGGTGGAAGCGCTCTGGGAAACGCTCTGGCTATCCTTTGCTTTCGGTCTCTCAGTGGCAGCAGCAGTTAGGTGCGGCTGGATTTGAGGCATCTATGCCGCTTGCAGCCTCAGAGGATGCTGACTCAGCTGCGTTACCTCAGTCGATTATTGTTGCCAGAAAGCCGAGAGCTGAAAAATTAGAAGGGCAATCAGCAGCGCACTGTGTAGTTTTAGCGAGTTCTGAATCTGAGTTAGGCAGGCAATTCGCGCAAGCTACTGGTAGCCGAGTGATTGAAACGGAGGTGCTATCGTCTTCGCTGTTGGAAGATTTGCTAAGGTCGGACGACTGCACCAATGGTTGTGTCAAGCAGTTGGTCTACATTGCTGATGAAGCGGGTTTGGTAGCATCGCACGTCGAGACCCACCCCGACCTCCGCTACGCTTCGGCCACCCCTCCAGAGGGGATTTACTCTCGGCAAGTAGGAGATGTGACCGAGCCGACGACTGAATCTATGAGTTTAATAGAACAGTCTGACGAAAAACTAAAATCACTTACACGTAAGTCAGCAACAGATTTGCTGAAGATAATACAGGCAATCTCGCAAAAAGCGGGTGCCACGCCTCAGCTAAACATTGTGACTCAGGGAGTAATAAGTGGGAAAGAAGGACTGCTACAGGCGCCTATCTGGGGCCTATCGCGAGTTATTGACTTAGAATATCCTGCGTTGGGCTGTCGCCGAATTGACCTTGATCCTGATGAGTCAGTAGAAACGAACGTTCAGCTGCTCTCTCAAGAACTACAAACGCAAACAGCTCAAAAGACACTGGAGAAATCTGTTTCTTACCAGCGAAGCGATCGACGTGTTGCAAGACTAGCCTCTATAGAGAAAAGTCCTCTACTCTCACTACCGTCAACACCGTTTAAGCTGGCATTGCCCACCAAAGGTAGTCCAGATAATTTGCAGATCGTTTCCTCCACCCGGCAAGCGCCGAAAGCAGGAGAGATAGAAATCCGCGTTCTAGCCGCTGGATTGAACTTTATTGACGTGCTTGATTCTCTGGCGCTATTGCCTTTCGAGCGCGACTGGTTAGGTGTGGAATGTGCGGGCGAAGTGGTTGCTGTTGGTGATGGCGTCGAAAACTTTGCTGTCGGTGACAAGGTGATTGCACTGGCGGCGGGTAGCTTTAGCCAGTATGTGACAGTGCCTGTGACGTTGGCGATCGCACAGCCAAGAAACTTGACGGCCAAGGCCGCTGCAACCATTCCAGCGAACTTCTTAACCGCGTACTATTCGCTGCAAGTACTCACTCAGCTGAAAAAAGGTGAACGTATCTTAATTCACTCAGCCGCAGGCGGCACGGGTATGGCCGCTGTGAAAATCGCCCAGCAGGCAGGGGCAGAAGTCTATGCAACCGCTAGCCCGAAAAAGTGGCCAGCGCTAAGAGCAATGGGCGTTTCTCACATTATGAATTCTCGCACGTTGGCTTTTGCAGACGAGGTCATGGATAAAACAAATGGTGAGGGCGTGAGCGTTGTTCTGAATTCTCTCTCGGGTGAGTTCATCGAGAAAAGCGTATCCGTACTGGCTGAGGATGGGCGATTTCTAGAGATTGGGAAGCGAGATATTTGGTCTGCGCAGCAGATGAATGGTGTGAGGCCAGATGTGGCGTATCACGTGATTGACTTAATGGCGATCGCACGTGACCAGCCTCAGCAAATTCAAACTATACTGCGATTGCTCAAATCGCAGTTTGAAGCAAGAGACTTGTCCCCTGTTCAGCATCGTAGCTTCTTGCTCACTGAGGCTCAGACAGCTTTCCGACACATGCAGCAAGCGCAGCACGTTGGCAAGATAGTATTGGAGATAGATGGAGGGATGGCAGCTAAGCAGCCTTCCAGTACCCAACCGGGACAGATCTCCTCTTGGGAGGAGTGTCCGCAGGGCGAGGTGGGTCCACACTCTATGCCATCGCATCCAAGAATAAAGGCTTACGGTACCTACCTAATCACAGGTGGCGCTGGTGGTCTAGGCTTAGCCACTGCCGAGTGGCTGGTCACCCAGGGCGCACGCCATATCGCCTTGCTAAGCCGTAGTGTAGCGGGCTCACCAGCTGTAGATTCCTGGATTCAAGAAAATGCCGAAAAGGGTGTAGAGGTATCGCGCCTTCAAGCCGATGTGTCCGACCGTTCACAGCTGGCATCAGCCTTGGACACATTGAACAAAACGCTGCCGCCGCTAATAGGCGTCGTTCACGCAGCCGGCGTACTATCAGACGGTGTTTTGCAACAGCTCAGCTGGTCGCAAATGGAGATCGTCTTAGCGCCTAAAGTCTGGGGTGCTTGGAATCTACATCAGCTGACCCTAAGTAATGAGCTAGACTTTTTCGCGCTGTATTCTTCAGCGGCTTCTCTTCTGGGCTCCCCTGGCCAGGGTGCCCACGTAGCAGCAAACAGCTTTTTAGACAGCTTGGCCCACTACCGACAGGCGAAAGGATTGCCTGCGGTCAGTATCAATTGGGGGCCTTGGTCGGAAATTGGCTCGGCGACGGGAGAGTTAGTACAGCGGCAGATGGCACGGCAGGGCATTGGAGCGATCGCACCCGATAAAGGCATCGAAGAGCTCTCACAAATTCTCTTGCAAACATCCACCAGTCAACTCGGTGTTGTCCCTATCAACTGGTCCAAGTTCCAATCACAAAACCTAACCACCGATTCTTTCTTCTCTAACTTTGCAGCAGCAAACCTTAAAGGAGCATCCCCGCATCCAACAGCTACCCTGCGTTCAAACACAGATGCATCAGCTGCTGATTGGGCAAAGCAGCTCAGTGAAATGCCCAGAAGGCGACACGTTACTTTTCTGGTGCAAGCTCTTCAAACAGAAGTCTCTCGGGTATTGGCGCTCCCTAGTCACAAAACGATAGAGCCTACAGTCAGCTTTTTCGACATGGGCATGGACTCACTGATGGCCGTCGAGTTAAAAAATCAGTTAGACGTTAGGTTAGGAAGAACCGTCGCATCCACAGTCATTTTTGAGCATCCCACCATCCGAACACTAGCCACCCATCTCGCCAGCATTGCGTCAAATGAGGTATCTACAGAGCAGACAATAGACGACCCTGATCCGCCATCCGAAGTCCCGTCTTCAGCATCAGCCGATAGTGGGATACCCCCAGATACTGGACCAGACACGGGGCTAGGCGATGAATCGAGCACTACATCAGACATTGAAAAAGAACTCGCGGCCCTCGAATCTCTCCTAGACCGTGCCTAATTTCTTCCCCCATCCC
>ERZ1740067.528-NODE-528-length-30074-cov-22.251074_pt1 | contig 30074 bp, 33 predicted proteins | sample MGYA00581736_ERZ1740067 | MGnify/ENA primary metagenome ERZ1740067 (study PRJEB43018, sample SAMN04849236) | marine metagenome | isolation source: floating plastic debris | place: Pacific Ocean | collected 2008-08-27 | study: EMG produced TPA metagenomics... | reverse complement strand
CCAATGCGCTGGAAACCATTGCCGAACTGAAAACTAAGGGGCATCCGGTTGCCTATGTAGGCGACGTGGTCGGCACCGGCTCCTCCCGTAAATCCGCCATGAACTCCGTCATCTGGCATCTGGGCGAGGACATCCCCCACGTGCCTAATAAACGCACGGGTGGCTACATCTTAGGGGGCAAGATTGCCCCGATTTTCTTCAATACAGCCGAAGATTCTGGCGCACTGCCCATTGAGTGTGATGTCTCCCAGCTAAACACCGGCGACGTCATTACTGTCCACATCAATAAGGGTGAAATTACTAAAGACGGTGCCGTCATTTCCACCTTTAGCCTCACCCCCGACACCCTACTGGATGAAGTTCGTGCCGGCGGTCGCATTCCCCTAATGATTGGTCGGGCGCTGACCGATAAAACTCGAGCGGCCCTGGGGTTAGACCCAAGCGACGTCTTTGTGCGTCCTACCATCCCAACCGATACGGGCAAAGGATATACCCTCGCTCAAAAAATGGTGGGTAAAGCCTGTGGTCTGCCCGGTGTTCGTCCTAGTATGTCCTGTGAGCCCCTCATGACTACCGTCGGTTCCCAGGACACCACTGGCCCCATGACCCGCGATGAAATGAAGGAACTCGCCTGTCTCGGCTTTAGTGCCGGTCTGGTACTGCAAACCTTCTGCCATACAGCCGCCTATCCCAAACCAGTGGATGTGGAAACCCATGCCACTTTGCCGGACTTTTTCTCCTCGCGCGGTGGCGTCGCCCTACAGCCGGGTGACGGCATTATCCACTCCTGGCTTAACCGCATGCTAATGCCCGATACTGTCGGCACCGGCGGTGACTCCCATACGCGTTTTCCCTTGGGCATCTCTTTCCCAGCAGGCTCTGGTCTAGTTGCGTTTGCGGCCGCCATCGGGGCAATGCCGCTGGATATGCCCGAATCGGTGCTGGTGCGCTTTAAAGGAGAACTACAGCCCGGCATTACCCTGCGAGACATCGTTAATGCCATTCCCTACGTTGCCATTCAAAAAGGCCTCCTGACCGTTGAGAAGAAAAATAAGAAAAATGTCTTCTCTGGTCGCATCATTGAAATGGAAGGGTTACCCGATCTAAAGCTAGAGCAGGCGTTTGAGCTAACCGATGCTACAGCAGAGCGTTCTGCAGCGGGCTGTACCATTAAGCTGAGCGAAGAGACCGTAGCAGAATATCTCAGTTCCAACGTGGCCCTTATGAAAAACATGATCGCGCGGGGCTATGCCGATGCCCGCACCCTGGCGCGACGGATTGCGGCTATGGAAGACTGGTTAGCAAAGCCTAGCTTAATGTCGGCAGACGATGATGCTGAGTATGCTGACATCATTGAAATTGACCTGAACGACATTAAGGAACCCCTAGTAGCCGCCCCCAACGACCCCGATAATATCAAAACTCTCTCAGATGTTGTTGATGAAAAAGTTGATGAGGTGTTTATTGGTTCTTGTATGACCAACATTGGTCACTACCGAGCCTCAGCTAAAGTGCTAGAAGGAGCAGGGACAGTCAAGGGGCGTTTGTGGATTTGCCCACCCACCCGCATGGATGAGCAACAGCTACGGAAGGAAGGCTATTACGGTACCTTTGCTGCCGCCGGAGCCCGCACCGAAATGCCGGGCTGCTCTCTCTGTATGGGGAATCAGGCCCGCGTAGAAGATGGCGCAACTGTCTTCTCCACCTCTACTCGCAACTTTAACAACCGCATGGGCAAAGGGGCTCAGGTGTATCTAGGCTCTGCCGAACTAGCGGCAGCCTGTGCTTTGTTAGGACGCCTGCCCAACATGGAAGAATATTTAGAAGTTGTTGCTAAGAAGATTGATCCCTTTGCCGATGAGCTATACCGCTACTTAAACTTCGACCAAATCAGAGGGTTTGAAGATGAGGGACGTGTGGTCTCAAAAGATGAAGAAGAGAAAATAGAACAAGAAGCTATCTCCGCAAGTTAGCCGTTTATGGGCCAACAAACTGCTTTTATCGGTTCTTATCACTGAGCCTAGGAGAGAAATAAATGAGTACGCTACTAACAGAACAAACCTGTATTCCCTGTAGTGGAAAAGTTCCACGCGCTAGTGACGCGGAAGTAGCGGAACTCAAGCCACAGATTCCAGAGTGGGATGTTATCTCTTTAGATGGAGTACAACAGCTGCAAAGAGAGTATAACTTTAGTGATTTTAAGACCGCTATAGCATTTACTAACCATGTGGGAGAGTTAGCCGAAGCCGCCCAACACCATCCTGCATTGCTAACGGAATGGGGCAAGGTTACGGTAACCTGGTGGACCCATGCGCTCAATGGACTCCATCGCAATGATTTCATCATGGCAGCAAAAACAGATACTGTTGCCCACGGGTTAACCAGCGACATTACAGCGCCATCCCACCACAGTGATTGAGGCTATCCCACATACGCCTGCCTGTCTTCACACAGACAGCTTTTACGAGACTAAATTTACTGTTTCAATCAGAGGACAGATGTCGCCTGACTCTGGCTGTGGCTGGTTAGAGGCCCACTGATCGCGGTAGTCTTCTAGCTCAGATTTAAACATGACCATCTGCTGAATTTGCGTCTCTAATTGGTCAATTTTTTCTTGCAGCAGCGACTGGACCAACCCACAGGGTGTATCTCCTTTCTCATGAAGATTTAGCACCTCGCCGATCTCTTCTAAGGAGAAACCAATGGCCTGGGCTTTTTTAATGAACTGCACCTGGTGTACAGCGTCAGTTGAGTAATAGCGGTAGCCATTTGCCCCTCGCTCCGAGGAGAGTAACCCCAGGCTTTCGTAATATCGCAGGGCTCCTACCGCAAGACCTGTCTGTTTTGCAACCTCACCGATTCTGAGCTGGGTAGCCATGATCGCTCTGTCTAGAGAAACACTCAGATCATAAACCCTACAGCCGAATATAGGGTTTATGATAATTGAGGTCGTTATGTGTGCCTATGGCTCGCTGGCGATCGCATCCCCATTATTCACTGTAAAAATCACCGATGGCCACGGCTAATCCCACCCTTACAGCAGGCAGTACCCTGGCAATTGGCCTACAGCTATCCCATCCGGTCTTAGCCCACAACGGCGAACTCCATGGTCAAGAGGCCGCCCCAGAAACACCGGCACCAGACGTTACAAATACCAATCCAGATACCAATCCTTCAGATAATCGCCCCGCCCCCGCTGTGGTAGAGTCCGTCCCAGAGGCTAACCAGTCTGCCACCGCCCCAAGCCTAGACAGCCTACCCATCGGCCCAGGCGACCTCCTATTCGGTTTAATGGTGGTGTTCCCCTGGGCATTGATCGCCCTTAAAAAGCAACTTCATCTCCCACACCGCCCATGAAGGCTCAAAAAATCCGTCAGCTGCACCGCACCCTAGTCCCCTTTATGGTGCTGCCGTTGTTGCTCACCCTCACCACAGGAACCGCCTTTCAGTTTGCAGTTGCCGCCAATCGCGCCCAAGATTTTATTTGGCTGCTCGATCTCCATCGCGGCAAGTTTGGCACCGTCAACTTAGAATTTGTTTACCCTATCCTCAATGCCCTGGGCCTATTGACACTGGTTATTACCGGTTTACTCATGTGGTTGCGCATACCTCAACGACGTCCACAGGCCTAATAAACCTATCTGGTGAGTCCGGCTCAACCGGTCGCCAGATAGGTTTCTGCCTGTAGTGTCTTAACCACGTCTAAAAACGCGTAGACCGCTGGTGACAGTAGTGCATCCTTTGGCCAAGACACCCCTAGGTCGCGAAAAAGTTGGAACGGCAGCTGCACTACCCGCACATCCTTAGGGATCGGGTAAGCCGATAGCTGATGCAGCAGACCAATGCCCAACCCTTGGGTCACCATCCCTACAATGGTCGTATCTGTACTGACACGATAAGTGGCATCAATGGGCGGCACTGCCTGCTTAAGGGCGCGATTCAGTTGGAGCGTGCAGCTGCCGTGCACCGATGTAATTAGGGGGTAGGTATGTAGGTGCTCCCAACCCAGATCGGCTGTTGTGATCGGACAGTCGGGAGGCAATAGCCCAATGCAGGGATCTTGAAACAACAGCAGTCTGTCACAATCGGCGGCGGGCAATAATTCTGCCACGGCAATATCGGCCTTACCTTCCATCAGTGCCTGCTGCAAATCCCGCAACTCGTGCATCTCGACGATGGTGACTTGGATATTGGGGTAGGTGGTGTGGAGTTTGGCAATCATGCTGGGCAGCACATTACTGGCCATGCTGCGAAAGGCCACAACGCGGACTTGGCCGCCGTCTACGCCCCGTGCCTGGGATGCTAGCTGACCAATGTCATCCAATTGATTGAGCATCTGCTGAGCTTTAGTGCAGATCGTTTCGCCAAGGGGCGTGAGGGTGGCTCCGTGGCGACCGCGACTCACCAAAATAACACCCAGCTCAGACTCTAGGGTGGCAATGCTGTGGCTGATGGTGGACTGACTAAGATTTAGCTCCAGGGCTGCTTCACTAAAGTTTTGAGTGGTTGCGATCGCAACCAACGCCCGCAATTGTGATAGCTTAATTTTCCCCAGATTCATAGCAACTATTGCCTGCCCGTATGGAGAAGCACTGATATCACTGCCAGACTATCGCACCTGACTTGCTGGGAAGCATCGATTTCATGCATATCTGCCATTGATAACATGAGTTGATTCAAGCCCAAAAGCAAACAGCTTCAGTGCCCAGCTCATGATCTATGACAGTCTATTTAGTTAAAAAATATTTTAGATTAGCCAGTCAAAGACACAAGCTAGTAAAACAAGCAGTCCAGTTCCAATTGCCACTGTTTCAGTTAGCCAGATCAATCGACTTTTTAGGTTAATCATGCAAAAAGTTGCTTTTCCGATACATCATCCACAGATAGGCCCAGACCCAACTTAAAAACAGGCTCACTGAGTGAAACTACCTTAAGGATCTATGAGCGGCTACCTTTACCTGTGGCTGGTTAGATGGCCTTGAAACCCACATCTAAACTGAATTTAGACGAGTCACGAGTTAGTACACCCAAGCAGGCTAACACAATCAAGTATCGATGTGCCAAGCCAGACAGTCGGCCAAGAGTCAGCAACGCTAATGACAGAAATCAGCAATGCTAATGTCGCCAAGCGCTGACATTAATTATAGGCAAGCTCTCAGATCCGAGACGGCATAGAACAATTCTTCAGATTTGCTTTATAAAGCTAGACAGGTTCGAGCCGTACACGCCCTATTGGCCATCCTTCAGCCAGGGATCCTCTAGCCAGCGATATTGATAGGGCTCCGCTCGAGCCCCCCAAACCTGAATACCATTTACATCAAAACCGCGATCCCAGGTATCCATGCCGTCTTGATGCAAAACAATCGTATTGGTCAGTCGCACAGCCCCCCGCAGATTTACCGGACAGCCGCCCTCTGGGGTGCTGCCAACATACCCTAGGGCAGACGGCCGGAGCCCTACAACACAGACCAAATCACCCAGATCGATGGCATCAACCACCGGCTCAGCCTGCTGACAGAGACCGGTCCACACATCAGGCATGGAGGGTTTAAAGGTACGCGATTCTACCCTGGTCGCATCGGTGCTGAGGGCAATGTGCAAAAACCTTTGCCGGTAGGGGCTTTCTAAGCTATTTGAGAGAGCCTGTTCTTGGTAAAGGTAAACCCCATCCTGGGCAGCCTGTCCCCTTATTTGTATGGGGCAAGTGGTCATTTGCACCCCTACATAGCGGGGATTGCGTTCGGCTTGGGCCGTCGTGTCCATGGTGCGGGTCAGGTACCCAACAACCGCATCTAAATTTTGCTGTGAAAGGCTTGTAGGCTGAGCTTTAGCGGCTTGGCCACCACTCAACCAAAGCCCTAGCAGCAGGGTGGGCCATAAACGGTTCATGACCATCGGATTTGCCAAATTATTACCGGAAGACCCTTATTGTCAGCGGTATTGCCCCTTAAAGCTCAGGTGCGCAAGCGTTCGTCACATTGCGTTCGTCACATTAGCTACGCACTATCGCTAGCTCACTGCTGAACTTAGGCAGCTTCGATGGCAAGCTCCATCAGATTAATGTCTGAATGACCAGGCCGGGTGCCCAGATCCTGCCAGCCGTGACGCTTATAAAAACTAATAGCGGCCTGGTTAGTGGGGCTAACGGATAGCTGGGCACGGATCACACCCACTTCTTGAAATAGCTGCATGACATAGGCATGGAGCTGATCGCTGATCCCCTGCCCTCGCCGACTAGGGATCAAATAAAACAGATATACGTAGCCCAGCTTTTCTTGGCCCCGCAGCTCCGTTTCAATTTGACCGATAATTTCTTGCCCATCAAACACATGGACACAGCTTTCTGGACAGGCTGTAATGCGCTTGCGCAGCCACTTGAGATAGCCTTGGGCATGTTCACCACTCTCTAGGGCAAACCGCTTATCACCATCGTCAAAACTACATACGAATGCATCACGCCGAAAGTGAACACATAGTTCGGCATGAGCAGCAAGGTCAATAGAGCGAAAGACAAGGGTCATTCAGTGAAGTGTGCTCTAGTTCGTGATGATGGTGCCAGATGGGACGCACCTGATTGATCGCAGCGCCTTGCAACCGTTAAGCAAGGCTGAGCAAGTTCAGGCTTTTATTCTAAGACTCTAAACGAATTCCTGTGGCTGTACAGCAGGCCGACCATAGCTTTAAATCTGAGGCAGGTAGGTCTGTCCGCACTTTGGTCATAATATCATCGGCCGCTTGTTGGGTTGCGGCCAAGGTAAAGACAGTGGGACCCGAGCCAGACATCATAGTACCGAGTCCACCATGGCTGGCCATGCTGTTGCGCAGCTGCATCACTTTTTCGTGGGCAGGCAGCACCACCCGCTCTAGATCATTGTAGAGATGGGAGCCGATAGCAGCACTATCCTTGTGGTTAATGGCCGTCACCATGGGGCCAGCATGGACGCGCTTTTGTCGTTCTTGCAAGGTGGCGGTATTAGAAATATCGGTATAGCGATCGCTAAAGTCAGCCCGATAGGCTTTGTAAGCCCAGGGAGTAGAGACGGAAATACTTTCGTATTTGGCCAGAACAACATATAAATCCGTCAAGCTAGGAATTGGATCTAATACTTCGCCCCGACCAGTGGCAATGGCGGTGCCGCCGCGAATGCAAAACGGGATATCTGATCCCAGCTGGGCCGAGAGTTCTTCTAGCTCAATTTGGGTTAACCCAAGCTGCCACAGCAAATTGAGACCGACGAGCGTGGCGGCGGCATTGCCAGACCCTCCAGCCAACCCCGCCCCCACTGGAATATTTTTTTCGATGGTGATTTCAACACCGCGGTTGGCTAGTTCTGGAAACTTGTCGGTGAGTAGGTCAACGGCTTTGAGGGCGAGGTTCGAGCTGTCGGTGGGCACCTGGGGATGATTACACTGCAGCCGACGTACCGGCATGGATGTTTTGGTCAGGGTGATGCGATCGCACAAATCGATACTCTGCATCACCATCGCCATTTCATGAAATCCATCGGACCGATGGCCAATGATTTCTAGGTACAGGTTAATTTTTGCTGCCGACAGCAGCGTGTAACTCGTCATATGATCCCGGCACACTCAAGTCCAACATTTGCCAGGGAGATGATTCATCCCAGCGCTACTTACTATCCCATTACCTGTCACCCGTGCAACACATATTCAATATCAACGGCATCAATATCAACGACACAGGCGGCTAAAGACGCCGTGAAAAATAAGCCCCATTACTCACTGACTGGGGGGGCAGGTGGCATGTGCTCAGCCACCCGATTGCTGAGGGCAATCCAGTTTTCTACACTGAGCTGCTCTGGGCGCACCTGGGGGTTAATGGCCATGGACTCTAGCACAGCTGTCACCTGATCTCGCTCCACCAGGCTTTTTAGGTTGTTGCGCAGCATCTTTCTCTTTTGAGAAAACCCCTGTTTGACCAGGGTTTCTAACAATTTAGGGTTGGTGGCCTGTTGGGGGAAAGGGCGAGGCCGTAGGCGCACGACTGCCGACTCGACCTTGGGGGCAGGCTTAAAGGCCGAGGACGGGACGGGACAGATCAGCTGGCAGTCGGCCAAATATTGTACTCGCACGGACAACCCGTTAAAGGCTTTGGTGCCGGGTTGGGCATAGAGCCGCTCCGCTATTTCTTTTTGCACCATCAGCACAATTGACTCATAGGGTTGGGGATTAGGCTGACGAATCCGCCCCAGCAGCTTTTCTAGAATCGGGCCTGTGATGTAGTAAGGAATGTTGGCGACCACCTTATTCAGAGACTGAAAATTGGGATAGTCCGCTAAGGCCGCCGTCAAATCCACATCTAAAAAATCCCCTTCTATTAAATGTAATCGTTCCGATGCTTGGAACTGTTGACGCAGCTTCTGGACAAGATCCCGATCTACTTCCACCGCGACAACGGCCTGGGTGAACGGCACGATACCTTTTGTAAGCACCCCTTGCCCTGGGCCAATCTCTAACACTCGATCGCCCATTGACAGCTCCGCCGCCGCCAGAATCTGATTTAAAATCTGGGGGTCGCGCAGCCAATGCTGGCCAAACCGTTTACGGGGACGGGGCATAGGAAAGGTTAGGGAAAAGGGACTCGTATTTTACCGTTTGGGGGTCCGGCGATCACAGGGGACATAAACGATGGGCGAACGATGGACGTCTGGCAATCCTAGCTTGGCGGTGTCCTAGTAAACTAAAGGCACCGGTTTGGATCTTGGTTATGGCTGACCCACTCAAGACATCTGCTCAGCAGGCAACTGAAAAAAAAGTGTCGCCCCTACGCTGCTTTAGCGGGGCCTTTATGGCAGGAACGCTATCGATTTTGGTGTATCGCATGATGATTGCGATCGCAACCACCTTTGCCAACAAACCAGTCACCTCTGATAATCCGACCGTGATCAACCTCTCCGCCGCTGTTCGCACCCTAGTGGTAGGCATGGTTGCCCTGGGTGCGGGGGTGTTTGGGATTGCCGCCCTGGGTCTGTTTTTACTTGGGGTGCAACTCATCATCAAAAAAATATCTGGCCAAGATGCGACGGTTTAGCCGGAGTTGAGTCAAAGCCGGTGGGTGAGCTGCCGACCAATGGCAAACGTGAGCAGCTTCATCGGCTGATGGGACCCACGTAGGACCGGGCCCCGCAAATATTTGTTAAGCAACAAACGCCCTAACCCTTTGACGCGACCGTAGGCACGTTCTTTGAACACGTCACCGTAGGGTGGGGCAAAGGCTAGAGGACCATAGAGCACATCGGCCCGATGGGTAGTGCTGAGATGGTTTTGTCGATGTTCCGGGTTGGGAATGCCCCCGTGTTCGCCATAATTGCGCCAGGGGACATAGTTGTGAAAGTTGCGATCGCGTAAATAATAGTCAATGCCCGAATCCCAGGGGGTATAGGTTTCTGGACCGGGGTCAGCCTGCACCCGCTCAGCTAGCTCAATCAGTCGCCAGGCACTCTGTTGGGTCACCACATAGGCCACCATAGATGTTGAGTAGCCCTGGGCGTGGCCCTGGTCTGTAATGTTATAAATTTGCGCCGCACAGGTATAGAGCCAGGCGATTCCCAACTGGTCGTCCGTTGGATCATAGGGGGATGGCAGCTGGGCAAAGTTGGCCACTGGCACAAAGTCCGCTTCTACAATCAGCGTAGGTCGCTCCGATAACAGCGCCCGCTCCCAAGCTTTGCGGTGATTGAGCAAACACAGATAGCTCCGGGAATAGTGTTTATACTCTGAGCGATGGACCTGCCGTAGGACCTCGACATGGCAGCCAGCGGCCCTTAAAAAAGAGGCAAGCTGCTCCGTTTTCTCTTGGTAAGCAAGGATAAATGTCTGGCCAATACAGTCCACCAAGGATTTTGTCATTGTCCCTACGGCTATCTAAGTCCGAGTGTATGGTGTTAGCCCCTTGTTTAGAAGCGGCTTTTAGGGTGCCAGCTGGTTGGGGTTGAGATTAAATAACGCTTTGACCGTCATCCCTGCATAGACCGCACCGCCCACAGCTCCTAACAGGATGTACCAGCTGATATGGGCATCTAGAAAATTATCCATGGCGTTGGACAGAATCCACGTCAGTAAAGAAGCGCTGAGCCAGCCTAAAGACCGGCCTACAGCATTAGCCGTCCACCAATAACGTACATTTTGAGCCTGACTGGGCAGGCTGAAGATCTGGGCCACCCCCAGCACCATGCCGATCACCAACCCATAGCTGCCAATACCGAGCACGACCCCCACCATGCCATCGGGCTGAAACGCGTTGCTAATCGAGTAAGCCATAAACGTCAGTAGCCCAACGGCAAACAATCCAACCCATGAGCCAATGTAGCTACCCACAATATTGGCGAGAGTCCACTGCCAGAGTCTGAGTCGGGGCAGCTGACGTTGGATGACCCATGCCTGTAATGGACCCACGACAGCACCAATGATCAGTCCAGCAATGTACAGAGCCTCAAAATATTGATATGACAGGGTCGTTAAAAAGCTCAGGGGGGTTGCGATCGCAAAGCCCAAAACGTTGGCCCCAAACCACAGCCCGAGAAGTTCTTTAGACGACGGGTGCCGCCGCAAACCAGGACCAACGCCACCAGCCTCAGAACTATTGTCTGAATTAACGTTTTCAGGCGACATACACATCACAGCTAAGAGAACTGTTAGGGATACAGGAAGCAACTATCGCGTTCCTAATCTAACAACAGTGCCCAGATGTGCGTCCTTACGGCAGCTCCACCGATGTGGGTTTAGCAATATGGGGTAACCCCCAACCCAATTTTTCCCGCAGGACCTTAAAAAACTCGGGATCTTTTAGACGAACAAACTTGGCCGGAAACTTTGCTTGCTGTAAACACACCCGATCGCCAGGGGCAACATAACAGCCTGCGTTGCCATCCACCACCATCACCAGCGGATCTGGATTTGCTGAAGACACACTGACCATTTCAGCACTGGGAAATACTAACCCCCGGGCGGCTAACGAATGGGGACAAATGGGAATTAGCTGTAAAACCGATACGCCGGGGGTAATCACCGGGCCGCCAGCCGAAAGGGAATAGGCCGTAGACCCCGTCGGTGTGGAAATAATAATGCCGTCCGCCGCAATATCCACAGGGGCATGACGGCCAATCGTCACCTCAAAATGGCACATGCTGGTTAGGGGCTCACGGTTAAGCACCACCTCATTCAGACAGAGAGCCTCCCAAATGGTCTTGCCATCACGGACTAGATGGACCGCCACCATAATCCGCTCTTCAATCTGATAGTTACCAACCAATACCTGCTCTAGCACGTGGGGCAGCTGATTGAGGTAGGTCTCGGTCAAAAAACCCATGTGCCCTGTATTGACCGCCAACAGGGGAACACCCACCGGAGCCACCTGCCGAAAGGCCGATAGCACTGTGCCATCTCCCCCCAGCACGATGGCAAAATCCATGGCATCATCAAACGCGGCCGGAACCAAAGACTCAATTGGCGTCAGGGTTGTCTGTTTCTCCACATTGGCATAGCCCAGGAGCCCCCCCAACCCCGTTGCCGTCTCTACCTGACAACCATGTGCCTCAAGCTTAACCGTGAGTTCCTGACTAACTTGACACGCGACCGGTTTGACATCGTTGTATATGATGCCAACCTTTTTGCCAATCTTTTCAGGAGGGCTTTGTTGAGGGGGAACGTTTTTAGAAACCGAGGGCACGTTCAGTATCCGACTTGAGCTATATCCTTTAGGCTACCGTCTTTAGCTCTTTCTTGAACAGTCTGGTTCTGGGGACCCTCAATTTTTCTACGGTATTGGGGTAGCTCTCGGGCTAAGAGCTGGCTATCTTAAACTCTAAAGACCCCTTTGCATTATTTGACCTGTGACTGCTCAACGCTTACCCGAAACCACAGCCCATGTCCGCATTACCTACCACTCCTGGAGACAGGGCAAACTGGAAGGCGAAGTTAATGCCAACGAATTTGAGTGGCAGTTTCAATGGAAGTTTCGGGGTGGTCATCTGACGGTTGAACCGTCCCTGGGAAGAGCCTTAATTCAAGAACCCCTGGGGCGTTTTCTAGAACGGTTTGACTATCAGCTAGAACCGGGGGGGGATTATTCGTTTACGATCCGGGCCGAACTGTAGGATAGATAGTAAGCCCAATGCAGGGATCAGCACCGACCAGACTCTGCCTCTAACTACAGCTTTCCTATGGCAACGTTATCTTCAGCTCCATCGGCCACGACAACATTAAGTCCGGACTATCGTCTGTCGCTGTCAGTTCTATTCATTGGTATCTGCCTGACGTTTGTCCAAACTTGGGTCGGTTTAGCGATCGCGCTGTTGGGTTTATTTTTGGTGGTACAAACAACTATTATCCGCCTGACGTTTACTGAAACAGAGCTCCAGGTGTGTCGAGGGACCACCATTTTGAAGCAGTTTCCCTACAGTGAATGGCAAATCTGGACTATCTTTTGGCTACCCACGCCGATTTTGTTCTACTTTCGCGAAGTTAAAAGCATTCATTTTTTGCCGATGTTGTTTAGCCCAGCAGAGCTGCGTTTACAGCTCGAACAGCATTGTGCAGATTTGGGCCCAGCCGCCCAATAAGATAGATATCTCTCTGCCGCTCTCTGCCACCATAGGGTTCCGATGGACTCTCCATGGACTAGCGCCCATCCAGCACGACAAATACTATGCCGCCTGAAGAGTTTTCTGATCCAGCGTCCAAGCCAACCAACGAGATGCCGCTACCGCCGCTACGCTCATCGAGTCAGACCGTGGACGCCACCGTGGCTCAATTGGTACAGGCGGGTTTACAAGATCTAGAGACCCGTCGGCAGGCATTACTACAGGAGATCGAACAGCTAGAACGGCGTCGCGATCGCATCAAAGCAGAAATGCGCACCACCTTTGCTGGGGCTTCCCAGGAGTTAGCGGTGCGTCTGCAAGGCTTTAAAGAGTATCTGGTGGGCAGTTTGCAGGATCTGGCCACCTCGGCTGAACAGTTGGAGCTAACGCCCGCCCCAACGGCCGCAACGAGCCAACGTCGTCCCTCACGGCCTGAACCTGAGGAAGTGCCCCCAGACATATCGACCACAGCGTTCTCTATCCAACGGTTTGAAGAACAGCGAGAGCGGGTCCGTAGTCTGATTGATCAGTACCGTACTCGGCCCGATTACTACGGCCCTCCCTGGCAGATGCGTCGCACCTTTGAAACGGTTCATGCCGATCGAGTCTCTAATTGGTTTTTTACCCAAGGGGGACGGGGAGCGGTGAAAAGTTTGGGCAGTCGCTTACAAAATGTGGTGGTGGCATCGGGGGCCATATCGGCTCTCTATGCCATCTATGGTGACCGGCTGTGTAACATGGTGCTGGCCAATAGCCCCGAACGATTGGGGGAATGGCGGCGTTGGCTCCAGGATTGTTTGGGCATATCGCGGGCTGATTTTGGTGCAAACCGAGGCATTATGCTCTTTGAGTCGCCAGAGTCTATGGTGCAGCGGGCAGAACGGCTGATGGACAATGGCTATTTGCCAATGCTGATCATTGATGAGTCCGAGAACAACTTACCGCTGGCGGCGCTGCAGTTCCCCTTATGGTTAGTGTTTGCCCCCGACCCGGCCAATCCATCCCAGGATGATTATTATTACCAGGGATAAGGCAGTGGGGATAACGCGCCCCTAAAGGTTGCCTGACAAAGACGCGGGATTTTCCAAAGGGACGCATATACCCCTAAACTAAAATCGGCACTGGTTTTGGAGGGGTGATGACCTCATGATTTGGTGGATTTCAGGTGGTTTGCTGATACTGGCCTATTTGCTGGGATCGTTACCCACGGGATTTGCGATCGCAAAGCTAGTCCAAGGGATTGATATTCGTGACCATGGCTCAGGCAATACGGGAGCCACGAATGTTTTTCGAGTCGTGGGAAAACAAGCAGGTATTACGGTACTGATAATTGACCTCATTAAGGGGCTAAGCGCCGTTCTAATCGCCCGATTTATCATGGCTCAGTTTGCCGATGACGGCCTGAGTCTCTCTACCTGGATTCAAACATTTGCGGGGCTTTTGGCCATTTTGGGCCACAGCCGTTCCGTGTGGTTAAACTTCACAGGCGGGAAATCAGCCGCCACAGGCTTGGGGGTGATCCTGGCCCTAGCTTGGCCAGTAGGTCTAGGAACAGCCGCCGTTTTTGGGCTGGTGTTTGGTCTTTCACGCACAGTATCCCTAGGTTCAATTTCTGCTGCCATGGCAGCTCCAGCCTTAATGTTCTTTACGCAACAGCCACTGCCGTTTGTATTGTTGGTACTGTTGGGCGGCATCTACGTCATCATCCGCCATCGCAGCAATATTTCCAGGCTACTGGCAGGGACAGAACCCAAATTAGGCAACAGCTGACCGAGGTTCTCCCCTTTTGTTGCCTTTGGCCCCTGGCTTATACGAAATCCTAACGGGTAGCACTCGGTATCGAAGGGCATCCACAAGGGAGTGCCCCTAAAGGATTGGCTAATTTTTAATCGGGGTTACTGAATTCGGATTTGGAATGACTAATCTCTACTGATTACCCAATTCCCGTGAACGGCTGCTAGCGGCTCTAACCGCCTCGATTAAAGCCGAGCGCAGACCCAGCTCCTCTAAGCAAGCAATGCCAGAAATTGTGGTTCCACCGGGACTCGTCACCCGGTCTTTGAGCACAGCAGGATGCATACCGGTCTTTTGCAGCAGCTGAGCGGTACCAAGCACCGTCTGTAGAGCTAGCTTGTTAGCCGTTGCCCGTGACAAGCCAGCCGCCACACCCCCGTCGGCCAAGGATTCAATCACAATAGCAACATAGGCAGGGCCAGACCCAGACAGCCCCGTCACGCCGTCTAGCAATGTTTCAGCCACTTGCACAACATCCCCAACAGCACTAAAAATCTGACACGCGAGTTCCATGTGCTCCGCCATGGCCCGATTGCCAACAGCAACGGCAGTCATACCAAAACCCACTGTCGCTGGAGTATTAGGCATCGCTCGAATCACAGGCCATCCAGGGGCCGCCTTTTCTAGGCGAGACAGCGAGACACCCGCCAAAATAGAAATTAATAGGGGAGGATCACTAAGACTGAGTCCGGCAAAATCCTTAGCAACGGTGTCAAAGACCTGGGGTTTAATCGCTAGGATAACAGTGTCACCGTGGACGATTGCCTCACGATTGCTATGGGTGGTGCGAATACTGTATTGCTCGGCCAGTAACTGGCGACGCTCATGGGACAGATCGGCCACGAGAACAGAGTCTGGCGCATACATACCCTTAGACAGCAGACAGGATAACAGGGCTTCGCCCATTACCCCACCACCAATAATGCCGAGTTTAGCAGGCAACGATCTAAGGCCTCCCGATGAGCTGATAGCTCCCTAAGAATACCGTGAAACGTGCACATAACCGTTGAACTAACAACGGCAGCTAGGGACGATGCCAATTTTTGAAGGGAACAAGACTGTCTTAAGCTCAGCGCTGACAGACTGACGGCGATCGCCCTAGGCTAACTGTGCCGATGCATCCTTAGGCCATGCGCGCCACTTGCTCAGTCGCCCAAGCCGGGGTGGGAGCAGCAGAAGGCATTGCGGGCTCTTCATGCATGGGTAGGTTTTCTTCACCATCAATGGGCATGCTGACCTGTACACAGTTGGGAGTAAACAGGAAGATGCTCTCACCAATGCGCTCCTGGTGACCGTCCATGGCATAGGTACCACCGGCAACAAAGTCAACCGCACGCTGAGCCTGGTCTGGGTCCATGATAGTTAGGTTTAGCACCACAGACTTACGCTCACGCAGAGCTTGGATTGCCTGGGGCATTTCCTCAAAGGAGCGGGGCTCCATCACAATCACTTCAGACACACCATTAATAGCACCGGGCATACCAATCACATTACTTACGTTGTTGACACTACTCATTGAATTATTCATGGAAACCATTCCAGAATCGGTGGACATTACTCGGTCACGGATGCGGCGACGGGGCGCGCGGGCTTCAACCGGGTCTGCTGCCGCAACTCCGGTCACTGGCTGAGGTTGAGGTTGAGGAGCTGAGTTCTCTTGCTCGTAGAGATTCTGATACTCCTCACCATCCATTTCGTCATATTCATACTCATAGTCGGCCGGATCATTAAGGCCAACAAAGTCACGTAATTTAGTAAAAATGGTGCTCACGGCTGAAACTCCGTCATGGCTAGTACTAACTTGGCTAAGAACACTCCCAAAGACCTGGCTTAAGAGGAATTGAGAGAGTGGTTGAGAATAAAGTGAACCGATGATGGCTTAAAACACCAGGGTCCTCTTGCGAGGATTTCTGATAGTTCTAATCCCATTACTAAAGACCAGGAATAACTTTAGACCCCTTCAGTTCAAACAGCAATGGAATGGCAAACATCATACGGCATGAGTACGTTGCGATGGCAAATCAACCTAAAGAATTAAACCTCTTTAGTCGACATTTGAAAATACCCTTGTGCAACTGTTGGGGTATAACTTTGAGCCACAGTATACACGAATCGCTCAAAAAAAATCATCATTTTCAAAAATAGGTCTAAATATCTTGATCTTTTCTAAAAACAAGGCACACCCAACGGGCCAAAACCCTCAATTTCGGGAGCCGAACAAGGTAGTTCCTAATCGAATGATGTTGGCTCCTGCTGCGATCGCAAGTGGAAAGTCCTGGGACATTCCCATAGAAAAGTAACGAATTGGTAATGGCGTTTCCTGATAATTTGCCATCGCCTGACCCAACCCATAAGCCTGCTCAAAAAATGACTGGGTTTCAGTCAGCAACAATCCATAGGGAGGAATTGCCATGATCCCCTCCAAATTGAGATGGGATAGCTGGGCTAATTCAGGCAGTGCCGCCCAAAGATCCGACTCTGTCCAGCCATGTTTATTGGGGTCAGCTAACAGTTTTACCTGCAAACAACACATGGGTGAACGAGACAGGTCCGCGGCAGCTTGATCTAAGCGACGAGCCAGTTTCAGGCTATCTACAGAATGAATCCAATCAAAGTGTTGTACGGCTTTACGAGCTTTATTAGATTGGAGATGCCCAATAAAGTGCCAGGTAATATCGTTGAGATCCGCCAGTTCTGCTTGCTTAGCAATGGCCTCTTGAATTTTATTTTCACCGAAGTCCCGCAGTCCCGCTGCGTAGGCAGCACGAATAGCAGCAGCAGGGAATGTTTTGCTCACGGCCACTAGCCGAACGTGGGCAGGTAAGTCCAATGTCTCAACACGTTCAACAATGGTTTGGCTGGCATGCGGCCAATCGCTCGGGTGGTGAGCAGATCCTTGGGAAGCCCCCATGGCGTTCATCATTGTTATTGAAACGTTCGCTTATACACCTGATTCAAATTCTCGAAATCACTATACTGGCCAGACTGACGCAGTACTCGAAGACGTTGCTCAAGCATCATGCGGGCTTCTGTACGACCAATGGGGTCGAAAAGCAGTCCAGCGGCACGGTCAACTTTTGCCAGAAAAAATAACCTTTGGGCATAGAGAGTGGTAAATAGCTCTTTATCGCCATCCACCAGACAAATCCGAAACAACAGCCCAAAGTCAGGGTGGTTGAGATAAGTTTCAGCGCTCATTCAAGGGGTGCATGGGATAGATGTGGGAACAAATGAAAAATTGATATTGGATTTATACCACTACTGAGCCCAAGAATGTTCCCAGCGGATCTAGCTCTATTATTTGGGTCTATTGAATGTAGCTCACTATACTATCGATCAGGCATTTATCCGTCAAGCCCAATGGCTGGAGCATAAACGCAACTCAGCCCGATGTCAAAATCAACCTGACTTTTGGCCGTTGCTAATTTCAAGAACATCGCTTTTGAGGCTGCTGGTCTATAGAATCCTGCTGGTTTTAAAGCGGCATTAAATTGAAACCCCAAGCGCGAGCAGCTGAGCCTGGGCCTTTTGCAACGACTCTAACCATTCCTGATGGGGATTACTATCGGCGACAATGCCTGCTCCCACTTGCCCCCAAACGCTGTATGCCCCGTGTTCTGTGGGGGCCAAAAGTAGGGTACGGATCAAAATATTGAGATCCAGGTAGCCGCGAACATCCAAATAACCACAGGAACCATAGAACAAGCTGCGGCGCAGAGGCTCTAAGGTTTCAATGATTTCCATACAGCGAACCTTAGGGCAGCCGGTAATGGTACCGCCAGGAAAGGTGGCTCGCATCAGATCAATAACAGTTTGATCATCACGGAGGGTACCGACGACATTACTCACCAGATGCATCACATGGCTATAGCGCTCGACCACCATCAGCTCATCCACTTGAATTGATCCCCAGGCACACACTCGGCCAAGATCGTTGCGTTCTAGATCCACCAACATAATGTGTTCTGCTTGCTCTTTGCGGTTGGCTTGTAGGGTTTTGGCAAACTGTTGATCGGCGGCGGGGGTATGACCACGGGGGCGCGTTCCGGCAATGGGACGGGTCTGGGCAGTTTGGCCAGACAGCTGCACCAGCCGCTCGGGGGAACAACTAATCACATGCCCCCAAGGTGTCTTCCAGTAGCTGGCAAATGGGGAAGGATTGATCTGGTGCAGTTGGCGATACAGCTGCCAGGGAGAACAACGGGTCTGGGTTTCAAAGCGAAGGGAGAGATTGACCTGGAACACATCGCCTGCACGAATATGATCTTTGGCTTTCTGCACCGCTGTTTCAAATTCGGCCTGTTGGGACGAGAGAGTGACTGTCTGGGAAACAGGATCTGTCTGGGGAACAGGATCTGTCTGGGGATGGGGAACAGGGCCGTAGGTTTCCAGACGTTGCACCATGGCCTCGAGACCGTCTAGGGCTGTGGCAGCCAGCCACAGGTGCTGCCGTTGATGGTCGAGCACAGCAAACTGCTCAGGCTCATACCAATAGGCAACTGGGAATGGTAGAGAATCTTCCTTGAGATAGGGTAAGGTCTCAATTTCCCAAGCGGCATCAAACCCTAACCACCCCAGCCAGCCCCCCATAAAGGGCAAATCGTCGGGGGGAGTATGTGGTGAAGTTGTTGCCACCCAGGGTGCAGACGGGGCAGGGGCTAAAGTCTTGCAGTCTGAGGCTTGGGGGCCTGAGACTTGGGAGTCTGAGGCTTTAGAACCGCTGGTCTGGAGCAGGGTAGCCAGGGTGGGAAAAATATCCCCGATGGCCGGGGTAAACAGCTGAGGCTGACCGGAAATGTGTCGAGGCGCCCCCGCACAGAGAGAGTAGCGAATCAGCTGTTGGGGAGCCCCATCGACCCGATCTGGGCTTTCTAACAAGGTGGCAATGGCCGATGCAGAGAACAGCGCCTCAAAGACATCAGCGCCACTGCGGCACTCAAGGTTGAGGCGGGACCAGTATCTGGGAACCCAATCTTGCCTGGAGAGCGATGGTGGAGATGAAAGAACCAAGTCGAAGACTGTCAGAAAAGAATAGGGGCGAACAGGTCGGGGGCTGGCTACACTGGGTTGCCAAAGGCAAAACGGCCCCACCAAAAGAAAATCAGGCTAACGAGAAAGAGCCAATCCCACCAGCGTAAATGCAGCTGATGCCACTGCACCTGATGGCGTTCTGGGCTGGTAAAACCGCGAACTTTCATAGCACCGGCAATTTGCTGTGCCCGTAACAGTAAGTTATCAAGCAGTCGCTCGGCCACCATGAGCCAAATTTGGCTAGCATGACGCCAGCCGAGCTTACGCCAGTTGATGGCTCGGGTGCGTACGGAACGGATGAGATTTTGTACTTCTTCTAACACTAGGGGAATAAACCGCAGCGCCAGGGTGAGGGTAAGGGCAATTTCGGTCACCGGTAGCTTAAACCACTTTAGCGGCGACATGAGCTCTTCTAGGGCAGCGGTGATTTCTTCTGGAGCCGTGGTCAACAGAAATAGGTTGGTGCTGTAGATCAGGGTAAAGAGCAAGGTGCCTACCTTAACCGCCAACTTGAGCGATTTTTGGGTAATTTGCACCCAGTGTAGGTCGACCAGGACGTAACGGTAGGAGGTTTCGGGTAGGGTGCCGATGGCTTCTAGATCGAAATCTGCGATCGCATCCGGTGTCGGCCATCGAGGCTGGGTAACCACCGCAATGCCATCGGGCATCACCATAATGAGCAGCGAGGCCAGGGTAAACAAAATCAATAATCCCCCCATTTGCTGTCGCCATACCCGCCAGGGAATCCGGGCTGACAGCGTCAGCAATGTGAGAATCGCCACCAGGGCCAGCCGCCAAGCCATACTCGCCAGCACCGGGGTCAGCAAAAAACTCAGCAGCCACGCCAGCTTTACCCGTGCATCAATCCGATGCAGCCAGGTTACCGGCTGCTCAAGATACAAACCTATCGGGAGAGAACGGAGAAGATCCATAGGGTGGAGGATTAAACTTTGGTGGCCCGGTTGGCACTGTCACGATCCATGTCGCGAATCTTCTTGCCACGCCACAGAATACGAATGGGGGTCCCCTCGTAACCCAGGTTTTTGCGAAACTGGCCTTCGATATAGCGGCGATAGTTATCGGTAAAGAGCTTACCCGCATTGACAAACAGGGTAAACGTGGGGGGCCGCACACTCACCTGGGTGCCATAGTAAATGCGCCCCTGCTTACCTTGGCGCGTGGTCGGTGGGGAATGCCAGCTAACGGCATCTTCGAGGACTTCGTTGACCACGGCGGTGCTGACACGACGGCGATGTTGGACCACGGCTTCATCAACGGAATCTAAGATATTGGGCACTCGCTGACCGGTGAGGGCACTGACGTAGATCCGGGTGGCCCAATCTAAAAAGTGAATCTTGCCCCCTAACTTTTTGTCGTACTCATAGATGGTGTGGCTATCTTTTTCAATGGCATCCCACTTGTTCACCACAATGATGCAAGCTCGACCGTCATCCTCAATCCGTCCGGCCAGCTTTTGATCTTGCTCCGTCATGCCATCGAGGGCGTCAATCACCAGCAGCACCACATCGGCACGACGAATGGCCTTAAAGGCCCGGTTGATGCTAAAAAATTCGGGACCGTAGTTGACATTCTTTTTCTTACGAATGCCAGCGGTGTCGACGAGGCGATAAACCGTTTCTTTGCGGCGAACCACCATGTCGATGGTGTCTCGGGTAGTGCCAGAGACATTGCTGACAATGGCTCGGTTTTCACCCACAAAGGCATTGAGCAAACTAGATTTACCGACATTGGGCCGCCCCACGATGGCCACCTTAATTTCGTCATCTTCGACAATTTCGTCGGTAGAGGGCAAATGGGTCACCAGCTGATCGAGCAAATCCCCTGTGCCATTGCCATGAATGCCTGAGACCGCATAGGGTTCCCCTAAGCCCAGTTGCCAAAAGTCAGCGGCCTGGACCAACCCCTGATCCTCTGACTCACATTTGTTAACCGCCAGCAGTACCGGCACTGACTGCTGCCGTAGCCAAGAGGCAATTTCCCGATCGCTTTCGTTGGGGCCTTCTTGACCGTCAACCACAAAAATTGCTGCCTTGGATTCGGCCAGGGCTAGCATGGCCTGTTCACGAATGAAGGGCAGGAACTCAGTGTCGTCATCAAAGACCAAACCACCGGTATCCACCACCATAAAGTCGCGATCTTGCCAGAAGGCCGGTTGATAGGTGCGATCGCGAGTCACCCCGGGCTGGTCATAGACAATCGCCTCCCGCGCCCCCGCCAATCGATTGACGAGGGTAGACTTGCCCACATTGGGACGACCAATAACTGCAACGATGGGCAAAGCCATGGGGAACCGGCGAATAAAAAGCAGACGACCATTGTAACAATATGTGCCAAAAGGAATTTTTCCTTTCCCAAGGAGAGTCTAAACGGTTGGTAACGCCCACTCTCCAAACGCCTACAAAATGGCTTTCATGTCCGCCTTGGCTTCACGGCGTAGCTGTTTGGAAATGCGAAATAGCTCCTGACCCGTGTGCAGATAGCTGTCGTCGTAGGTAAAGGTAAACCGTTCAATCTCTTCGATGCCATCTTCGAGCTGGTTGAGACAGTAATAGAGATTGGCGGCCACCTGGGCCGTTTGGGACGGGTTAGGCATGGACTTAAATTTTTGCTTGGCCTTTTCCAGGGACTCGCGGCAGTCTTCTAGATAGGCCTGAAAAGCTTCCATCAGCTCATCATCAAAGGGATCGGCGGAAAGACTGCGCACTTCTGCCTTGAGGGGGCTAATGATTTTGCCAATCAGCCGGTCAACGGGGTTGTAAACGCTGCGAATCCAATGGGTGAGGGAATCATCAGCGGCTTTGTTGGCCCGACGCCGCTTTTGGTACTGGGCACCAATGTCACTGGCATTTTGCGATCGCACCCGGCGGGAATCGTAGCGTTTGCGGGCCGCTGGGTCCCCCAACACCTCATAGGCAGCATTAATCTGAGCAATCTGCTCGTGATCCCCCGGCGCATCTCCCCGGCTGTCGGGATGGTACTGCTTGGCCAGGCGACGATAGGCCTGTTTAATATCCGATTGGGTGGCCGATTCGCTCAGCTCTAAGACTTGATAGTGGTTCGACGTCGCCATGGCCAGGATAGAGAATCTGACTTTATTTTATGGGGAAAGAGTAGATAGTTTTGGACTTTGAGCTTGAATTTTGAGATTTCAATAGCTAGGGGCATTGCATGCAATGCCCCTACGGCTGTGGCGATAGTCTATTTGGGTGAAAATGACTTACCCACACACCTCACCCTTTAGCGGGCTGGCAGACCGGACAGTAATAAAATCGACGGCTGCTGGCAAAGTCCTTCACAATGGGCGTCTCGCAAACACGACAGGGGTAATTGGCCCGACTAAACACCCAGTGACGATACTGGGAGCGCTTTTGCCCTTGGGCTTTGAGCTGGTTAGCCAGGTCTAGATCGTTGGTAATGCCGCTGTAGCGATAGGACTGATAGGGAATGGCAATGCTGGCCTCAGCCAGGGCCTCTAGCTGAGCATCGCTGCAATCAACGGGGCGCAGACGGGGGTGAATGCGGGCTACGTAGAGAATTTCACTACGCAGATAGTTACCGATACCGGCGAGAAAATGCTGGTCTAAATAGAGGGTAGTGAACTGACGGCGCTGATGCTTCTTAGCGGTGAGCAATTCGAGCACATGGACCGGGCGCAGGTTAGGGCTGAGCACGTCGGGCCCCAGCTTACTCAGAAAGGGGTGAATGGGGATCTGCTCAGGCGTGAGCACCTCAATGTCTGAGGCGCTGTAAAGGAGGGCAGATTTTTTTGAATTATGAATGGCAAGACGCAGCTGCCGTTTGGTAGTGGGGTAGCTGTGGGCTTTGCGCACCATCCAAACGCCATACAGCTGGTTGTGGCTATAGATGCTGAGGTCGTTATCAAAGTGAATGAGTAGCGCCTTACCCCGAGTCTCAACCTGGCGCACAGTCTGGCCAAGCAGCTCACATTCATAGGGTTTGAGATGCTCAAAGGCAAAGAAGACTTCGCTGGTAACTTTGGCTTTGACCGCCTGCTCAATCTTATCGGCGGCTTTTCGAATTTCGGGGCCTTCGGGCATGGGGGAATCGTTGCTGATTTAGGGGATACGCCAATGGGTGAGATACGGTGCTGGCCAAAAGTTTGCCGCTGAGCCCGCGCCGGAGGTCAGCAACGCCAGCAATTTATTGCAATTTATTCTTTATGCCACAGCTTAATTGTTTTATCAGAGCTGGCGCTGGCCATAAACCGACCGTTGGGGTGAATTGCCACCGCAGTAACCGAATTGCCATGATCTGCAAAGGTTTCTACGAGCTCACCGGTTTTGGTATCCCAGACCTTGATGCAGCTATCGCCGCTGGCGCTGACAACGGTGCGCTGGTTGGGTGCGATCGCAACCGAATTCACCTCACGGGTATGACCTTTCAACGTATGGATCAAATTCCCCGAGCGCAGACTCCATAATTTAATACAGCGATCTTTACCCGCACTGGCAATCAAGCGACCATCCTGACTAATGGTGACATCATTCACCGCATTCAGATGTCCTGGCAAGACCCGAAACACCTCGCCAGTCCCCAGCTGCCAAAGCCGAATTTTATTATCCAACCCGCCGCTCACCACCAGCTCTTCATCCGGGGAAATGTCCACACAGCGAATCATCCCAACATTGCCCGACAGCGCCTTCATCAGCTTGCCCTGCTCCAGGCTCCACACACCGACGGTGCGATCTTCGCTACCACTAACCAAAACCGACCCACGCTGACCAATAGCCACCGATGTGACATCGTGCCGATGCCCCTTCAACACCCGCAGCAGGTTGCCGCCCCCCGCATTCCAGAGTCGAATGGTGTCGTCATCGCTACAGCTGGCCAAAACCTGGCCCCGGGGGCTAAACGCCAGACCGTTAATACCCCGAGCATGCCCCGTCAGAGAGGTCGTCAGCGTACCGGTTTGGATATCCCACAGATTTACCGTGTCATCCCAGCCCCCACTGGCCAGCATCATAAACCTGGGGTTAAACGCCACCGTTGACACCCAAGATTTGTGCCCTTTAAGGGTGTGGGTACAGACCCAGTTAGACGGGCCGCTCCGAGGCCCCGATGACTGAGCCTGAGTCGTCATCCCCCCCGTCGAAAATCGTCCCTTCGATAACCCAAACGATGACCCTGCCGTCGGTGTCCGCCCCAAACTGGTGGGCCCAGAGAGTTTGCCCGAGACTGGTCCAGACTGGCCCTTAGACACAGGGGCAGACGACCGGTTTGACGATATGGACTGCCCTGTCGAGACTGGGCCAGAACGTCGTCTATTAGGATTGGCAGGATTTACCCCCCTCTGCCCTGACCCAGGGTGTGCCGCAGGTCTAGAGCCCGTTTGCCTAGCAGGTGGGGCCGTAGGGGGGTGCTCCTGCCTAAATTCAGGACTTAGCTCCTGGCGGCTCAAGCGATTACTCACAGTCCGGCTCACACTCTGGCCAGAACTAATCGCATCCGACATGGGTTGCTCTTCATCCGCAGACCGCTGTCGGGTCCACCCCGGCACTGAACGATGATAGTCAGGCAGAGCCTCTACTTCTTGCAATACTTCCGCTGCCGATCGATAGCGCTCATTAATAAAATCCTTGAGCATTCGATCCAAAATAGCCGCTAGTTCAGGAGTAGCCGTGCGTCCCGCCGCCAGCACATGCTCCTGCCAGAGCCACCGCCCTTCGAGGGGGCTATAGAGTTTCTCCGGCTTGCGACCCGTAAACAAACAAATGCAAGTGGCCCCAAGGCTATAGAGATCGCTTGAAGGATACGCTTCTCCACTACGTAGCTGCTCAATGGGGGAATATCCTTCCGTACCAATGCGCGTACCCGTTTGCTCCTGTTTATCAGCAAGGGACGCCTCCAGCTGCTTAGCAATGCCAAAATCAATCAGGACAGGCTTATTGTCCTGCTGCCGGCAGATAATATTAGTCGGGTTAATATCTCGATGCACCACATTGCGATCATGAATAAACTGCAGCACAGGCAGCAAATGATGCAACAAATTGCGGATTTTGGCCTCATCAAACGGCCCTTCTTTTTTCACCTCTTGCAGCAGCGTCCTGCCCTTAATTTCCTGCTGCACCAGATAAAAATTGCCCTGCTGCTCAAAATAAGCCAACAAAGCCGGAATCTGTGGATGCTCCCCCAAATCGTTCAGCCGGATCGCTTCCTGATTAAACAGGGTGAGGGCCTTATCAAAGGTTTTGTTACTCGACTGACGGACAAACTGCTTGATTACACAGGGTGTGTTGAGACGATCAACATCTTCTGCCAGATAGGTTTTACCAAAGCCCCCTTGACCCAGGGGTTTGATCGGACGATAGCGATTACGGAGCAATTCTGTCAGAGGACTGCCACAAGATTGACACACAGTGACCCCTTCAGGGTTAACCGGCACCAGGCAATCAGGATTTAAGCAACAGATCATCTCGACAGACAGGACAGTTATGGGTGACGCAAATTTGGGAACGCTACTCTACTTTACCTATCAACCCATCTTTAGGACGTGTGATTTCAGCAATAGGACGAGTAATTTCCTGGGAGCAAGGAAATATACCCTCAGGCCTTATTATTTCTTCACAAAAATCGACCTTCAAGCCCAAAAAGTCATCCTTTACGGATAATGAAATTAACGCGATGTTTCTATCCTATCGAGTCCATATGACCCTGGCGTCTTCCTCTCCATCTGCATCTAACGCACACAAAAAATCCAAGGGTCTACGTCGAGGAGCTGTGCGTCCAGCCAAGGAGCTATGCAGTGACTGTGGCCTTTGCGACACCTCCTATATTCACTACGTTAAAGACGCCTGCGCTTTTATCAATCAACAGGTGCCTGAGTTAGAAGCTCAGAATCATGGACGTAGCCGCGATTTAGAGAACGAGAATGATGTGTATTTTGGTGTCCATCAGCAGATGATGGCCGCTCGCAAAACTGAGCCCATCGCCGGTGCTCAGTGGACTGGCATTGTTAGCTCCATCGCCATTGAAATGCTCAATCGCGGGCTGGTTGAAGGGGTGGTCTGTGTGCAAAACACCAAAGAAGATCGCTTTCAGCCAATGCCTGTCATTGCCAAGACTCCAGAGGAGGTCTTGGCAGCTCGGGTAAACAAACCCACCCTGTCTCCTAACTTGTCAATTTTGGATCAAATTGAACAATCAGGGATGAAGCGGCTGGTAGCCATCGGTGTTGGCTGCCAAATACAGGCACTGCGGGCCGTACAGCATGAGCTAGGTCTAGAAAAACTCTATGTGTTGGGGACCCCCTGCGTTGATAATGTCAGCCGTGCAGGGCTGCAAAAGTTTCTTGACACCACCAGCCGCTCTCCAGAAACTGTGGTGCATTACGAGTTTATGCAAGACTTTCGGGTACATTTTAAGCACGAAGATGGCTCCATTGAGAAAGTCCCTTTCTTTGGTCTTAAGACCAACCAGCTCAAGGATGTGTTTGCGCCATCTTGCATGAGTTGTTTTGACTATGTAAACTCTCTCGCGGATCTTGTGGTGGGCTACATGGGAGCTCCCTTTGGCTGGCAGTGGGTTGTTGTGCGTAATGACACAGGCCAAGAGATGCTGGATTTGATCACAGACCAGCTAGAGACTCAGCCGGTGATGTCCCAGGGCGATCGCAAACAGGCCGTTCAAAACAGTATTCCTGCCTATGACAAAGGGGTGACTCTGCCAATGTGGGCAGCCAAGCTGATGGGTGTTGTGATTGAAAAAGTTGGCCCCAAAGGTTTGGAGTATGCCCGGTTCTCCATTGATTCGCACTTTACTCGCAACTATCTCTATGTGAAACGCAATCATCCTGAAAAACTGGATGAGCATGTGCCTGGCTATGCCAAACAAATTGTTGAGCAATACACGTTGCCTGACGAGTAAGTTGTTGGCCCTATGAGAATTCTGTTGGTTGATGATGAGGTAGAGCTGACTGAACCACTGAGTCGGGTGCTCAAGCGGGAGGGATATAGCGTGCAGATAGCCCATGATGGCGAAATGGGTTACGACTTGGCGGTTGATGGTGAGTTTGACCTACTGATTCTGGATTGGATGATGCCGGGGTTAAGTGGATTGGAGGTATGCCAGCGGTTAAGAGACCATCATTTTACAACTCCTGTTCTTTTTCTCACGGCCAAAGACACTCTGGATGATCGGGTGGAGGGGCTGGATGCTGGCGCAGATGACTATTTAGTCAAACCGTTTGAGCTAAGGGAATTGTTAGCACGGGTGCGGGCCTTGCTAAGACGTCCTCCGATCCGAGAAGAGACTCGGACAACAACTCTACAGTACCAAGATCTAACGCTAGATAGCACCAATCAAATTGCTAAACGAGGCAGCGATATTCTCCCCGAACGCACGATTGAACTATCTGAAAAAGAAGCTCAGATCCTTGACTATTTGATGCGACATCCGGATCAGTTGCTGACTCATCAACAGATTTATGATGCTGTCTGGGGTACGAGCACTCAGCCTAGTAGCAATGCCCTAGCGGCTCAGATGCGTTTGTTGCGACGCAAGGTAGAACATAATGACGAGGTGATTTTAATCCATACAGTGTACGGCAAAGGGTATCGATTTGGCTCTCCCAATGATCGTTACTAAATCACGAGTACTTAAAAGGAAAGACTATGAAGGTTCAAAAAATTGCGGCTTTTTCGGATGGAAATATGGGTGGAAATCCTGCTGGGGTTGTAATCTCTGAGCAGCATCCTAGTGATATAGAGATGAAGAGAATTGCGGCTGAGGTTGGTTTTTCGGAAACAGCATTTGCGGCACCTGTTAACGATGCGTTTCGAGTACGTTATTTTTCTCCAGAATCCGAAGTCCCGTTTTGTGGCCATGCCACCATTGCCCTGGGGGCAGCGCTTGCCCTCAAACAAGGTGACGGGATATTTCCATTGATACTAAACGAGGCTGAAATCACCGTTGAAGGTTGCCAGCAAGATGGAGTGATTTCAGCTGCACTGCAATCGCCACCCACACGTAGTGCGGAAGCATTACCTCAGCTAGTGGCAGACACCCTGGAGTTATTTGGGTATACCAATGATGATTTAGCTCCCAATATTCCACCAGCTCGTATCAATGGTGGTGCTGAGCACCTGGTGTTAGGACTGAAAACGCGAGAGGCGCTTGCTGCCATGCAGTATGATCTGGCAGCGGGTCGAGAGCTGATGAATCGAGAGGGCTTAGTGACCATTACATTGGTGTATGCAGAAACGCCACGACGGTTTCATACCCGTAATCCGTTTGCCTCTGGTGGCGTCTATGAAGATCCGGCCACTGGGGCGGCAACTGCTGCGTTTGCTGGTTACCTGCGGGATCTTGGATGGCCCCACGAGGGTGTGATCGATATTGTGCAAGGGGAAGATATGGGGATGAGATCGCTACTCAAAGCAGAAATATCGCCAGAACCCGGCAGCTCGATCCGTATTTCTGGCACAGCAAGACTAATGGAATCCTGATGGTCTCAATGACTGATTGCATAGGACCCATGAATTTACTGGCGTTGCTGATCCTCGGGATGATTTTATCTGCAAGAGCCTGTCAAATAGCGTGTCTAACCGATCGGTTCATCCTCCAAATCAGCAACGGCAATTTACTTGAGTAAGCTTCGAAAATTTGGAAATAAGCTTGTAAGATACTGCTGTACAGCTTTGACATCACCACATAATCGACCTTTCCCCTGACCACTATCGCCATGGGTGTTAGCCTTAAATATCTCAGTATCATTCTCAAAAAGAGTAAGATATTCAATCTTGCCACCGATGGTTTTGGGGGCCACCTCATTGTCAGATGCTTCCGTAATCTGACTCTTTTCAATGATATCTAATGCCGCTTGAAATTCAGATGGCGAAAGCTGAACTGTAAGTTCATTAAGCTGTGTGCTGTAGCTATTGACAACAACATTGGCCTCGTCAGGCGTAACAGAGATCGTATAGCTTCTGTGATACCGAGGCGGGACAGATGCATCGCGAAATCGATAGACAATTTTAGTAACGGGCATAGGGTCTAAATCGAGACACAATCAAGTCGTTAAATATTGCTGTATGTCTCGATTCTAGCTAACCGACAAGATCTAGCTAACCGACAGGCTATCCATCTTAGCGATTTGCTAGGAAAGTCGCTTTTAGCGCTTATTCAGTTGCGGGCATATCATCGCCGTGGTCCATGCCACCATGGTCCATACCGCTATGGTCCATCATCAGTTCCATACTGGTGGGACCAGCCGCTTTGATGCCCATGGAAACCAAACCAGAGGTTAGCAGCCCCATGGAAACTAGCCCCGTGGAAATCACACCCATGGAAATAACGCCGATGGAGACGATGCCATGAGAAATAATCCCAATCGCAACAACACCATGGGCAGAAACGCCAACGGAGACAATACCGCTTGAGCAAATCCCCATGGAGAAGAGCTTCTTTTTTGGTGGGGCGAATGGGGTGGAGGGGGTACTATCTGTCACGGATCAATCCTAAAAATACCCCAGTGATGTTAATTCGCCAGGTTGTACCCTGTCAAAAGACGGGCTGTCATAGAAGCTAAAACTCTTGTTGATCAACCCTTAACGCCGCTGCTGATTTCGCTGGGGACGATGTAGCGCTGCATAACAATAAAGAAGAGCA
>ERZ1740067.527-NODE-527-length-30080-cov-46.887993_pt1 | contig 30080 bp, 25 predicted proteins | sample MGYA00581736_ERZ1740067 | MGnify/ENA primary metagenome ERZ1740067 (study PRJEB43018, sample SAMN04849236) | marine metagenome | isolation source: floating plastic debris | place: Pacific Ocean | collected 2008-08-27 | study: EMG produced TPA metagenomics... | reverse complement strand
GGCATGGGCTGCTCGCGCAAGCGGGTCGAGGATGCGCGCTTTACCCAAGGCAAGGGCAATTACGTCGATGACATCAAGCTGGATGGCATGTTGTTCGGCGACTTCGTGCGCTCTCCTTATGCGCATGCCCGCATCATCAGTATCGACACTGAAGCGGCACTCAAGGTGCCGGGCGTTCTGGCTGTGCTCACTGCCAAGGATCTCGAACCGCTTGGCTTGCACTGGATGCCGACCCTTGCGGGCGACAAGCAGATGGTGCTGGCCGACGGCAAGGTCCTGTTCCAGGGTCAGGAGGTCGCCTTTGTCGTGGCCGAGGACCGCTATGCCGCGGCCGATGGAATCGAACTCGTCGAGGTAGACTATGAAGAGCTTCCCGTCATCGTCGACCCTTTTGAAGCCATTCAATCCGATGTCGTGCTGCGTGAAGATCTGGTCGTCGAAGACGGCTCCGTCCCCGATGGTGCGCATGGGCCCCGGAAACATCACAACCACATCTTCACCTGGGAAGTTGGCGACAAGGACGCCACCGAACAGGTGCTGGACGAGGCGGACGTGGTGGCCGAGGAAACGCTTTACTACCACCGCACACATCCTTGTCCCTTGGAAACCTGCGGCTGCGTCGCCGCTATGGACAAAATCAACGGCAAGCTGACGCTTTACGGCACCTTTCAGGCGCCACACGCGATCCGCACCGTGGTCAGCCTGATCTCCGGCATCGAGGAACACAACATCCGGGTGATATCGCCCGATATCGGCGGCGGCTTCGGCAACAAGGTGGGCGCCTATCCGGGCTATGTCTGCTCTGTTGTGGCTTCCATCGTCACCGGCAAGCCGGTGAAGTGGATCGAAGATCGGATGGACAACCTCATGACCACGGCCTTCGCCCGCGACTACCATATGAAAGGCAAGATCGCCGCGACGAAAGAGGGTAAAATCACCGGCCTTTGGTGTCATACTATCGCAGACCACGGCGGCTTTGACGCCTGCGCGGATCCCACAAAGTTCCCCGCGGGCTTCATGAACATCTGCACCGGGTCCTACGATATTCCCGTCGCATATCTGGGCGTCGATGGGGTGTATACCAACAAGGCGCCGGGCGGGGTCAGCTACCGCTGTTCCTTCAGGGTGACTGAGGCGGTCTACTTCATCGAACGCATGATCGAATTGCTGGCGATTGAACTGAACATGGACGCGGCCGAACTGCGGCGTATCAACTTCATCACAAAAGATCAGTTCCCCTACACTGCCGCCCTGGGTTGGGAATACGATTCAGGCGACTATCATACGGCCTGGGACAAGGCCTTGAAGGCCGTCGATTATGAAGGGTTGCGGGCCGAGCAGGCGCAGCGGGTGGAGGACTTCAAATCGGGCAAAACGCGCAAACTGATGGGCGTTGGCCTCAGCTTCTTCACCGAGATCGTCGGCGCAGGCCCTGTGAAAAACTGCGACATCCTTGGGCTTGGCATGTTCGACAGCTGCGAAATTCGGATCCATCCAACGGGTTCGGCGATTGCGCGGCTCGGCACGATTTCACAAGGTCAGGGACATGCGACAACTTTCGCGCAGATCCTCGCTTCCGAAATCGGCCTGCCTGCTGACAGCATCACGATTGAGGAAGGCGACACGGACACCGCGCCCTACGGGCTTGGCACCTACGGTTCACGCTCTACCCCGGTGGCCGGCGCGGCGACCGCGATGGCTGGGCGCAAGATCCGCGCCAAGGCGCAGATGATCGCGGCGTATCTTCTCGAAGTCCATGATGATGACGTGGAGTTTGATGTGGACCGGTTTGTCGTGAAAGGCGCGCCAGAGCGGTTCAAGACGATGAAGGACATCGCGTTTGCCGCCTACAATCAGGCCATTCCGGGGATTGAGCCGGGGCTGGAAGCGGTCAGCTACTACGACCCGCCCAACATGACCTATCCTTTTGGGGCCTATGTTTGCGTGATGGACATCGACGTGGATACCGGTGTGCCTGAGATCCGCCGTTTCTATGCACTGGATGATTGCGGTACAAGGATCAATCCGATGATCATTGAAGGGCAGGTGCATGGCGGTCTGACCGAAGCGCTGGCCGTCGCATTGGGACAAGAGATCGCATACGACGATCTTGGCAACGTCAAGACCGGTACGCTGATGGACTTTTTCCTGCCGACCGCATGGGAGGTGCCGAACTATGAAACCGATCACACTGTCACGCCCTCACCGCATCATCCAATTGGGGCGAAGGGCGTAGGAGAGAGCCCCCATGTCGGGGGCGTGCCTTGTTTTTCGAATGCCGTGCATGATGCATTCCGCGCCTTTGGGCTGCGTCACAGCAACATGCCACATGATCATTGGCGGATCTGGAAGACCGCCAATGATTTGGGCCTGCACGGCTGAAGGCAGGGGTAGGGCGGGGTTAACCCCGCCTGACCGCAAAGAACATGACCTGGTCCGATCTCCAATCCTCGCTCGCCACGCAAAACTATGTGGCCTCCGATGACCTTGCCGTCGCCCTGCATCTTGCCTTGTCACTTGAACGTCCGCTTTTGCTGGAGGGGGCGGCGGGCGTGGGGAAGACCGAGGTTGCCCGCAGTCTTGCGGCCGCGCGCGATACAAAACTCATCCGTTTGCAATGCTACGAAGGGCTTGATGCGGCGCAGGCCATCTATGAATGGAACTACCAGCGACAGCTTCTGACGATCCGTGCCGCAGCCGAGGATGGTGAGACCGGTAAGGCGGTCGAGGCGCGCATCTTCAGCCGCGACTTTCTGCTGGAGCGTCCGCTTCTGGCTGCCATCACCCAAGACACGCCGCCCGTTCTTCTGATTGATGAGATCGACCGGGCAGATGAGGAATTCGAGGCCTATCTTCTGGAAATCCTGTCGGACTTTCAGATCTCCATCCCTGAACTGGGTACGATCGCAGCCAATGCGCGGCCCATCGTGATCCTGACATCCAACGGAACGCGTGATCTGTCGGATGCCCTGCGCCGTCGTTGCCTTTACACCTACGTCGATTATCCCGACCGGGCGACCGAATTGTCGATCCTCAAGGCGCGCTGTTCCGCGATTGAGGCCCGCCTGGCTGACCAGATCGTTGGCTTCGTCCAGACCCTGCGCAAAGAGGAACTGGAGAAAACTCCCGGCATAGCCGAAACCCTTGATTTTGCGGCAGCCCTTATGGGTTTAGGCGTCGCGGATCTGACAAAGGATCCGGCGCTTTTGCAATTGACCCTGACCACTTTGCTGAAAACGCAGGCCGATCAGGCGCAGGTGACGACAGAAGTCGCACAGCGCCTCGCCGGGAAAGCCGCATGAACCGGGCGACCAAATTCGCCGGGCGTGATCCTGGCCCTTCCGCCCGAATGGCGGGCTTTGTGGCCCATCTGCGCGAAAACGGTCTGCGACTTGGCGTGGCTGAGACGGATCTTGCGCTGAAAGCCCTGACCCATGTCGAGGCCGCACGGCCAGATCAATCCCGCTGCGCGCTCAAGGCGGTTTGCACGGGCTGCAAGGATGAGGCGGATCGTTTCGATGCGCTGTTCGATAGCTACTGGATGGATGCGGGCCGGGTTCGGCAAAAGGTGATGCCAAAGCCGTCCCAAACACTGAGCGACGATGTCCGATCGTCACGCGACGCTCAAGGGGAAGAGGCCAGCAGCAGCGGGCAAGCACAAGCACCCGACGCAGATCCGGGCGAAGCGAACAGCGATGGGACCGGCAGGCTGATCGCGACGGAGTTGCGCAACCTCATGCGCACAGATCTGCGCGAACTCGTACGCCCTGAGGATATCGATGCGGCGGAAACCTTGGCCCGCAAGATCGGCGTTGCTTTGCGCGACCGCCGGTCACGCCGTCGCATCGCGGCCAAACGCGGAGACCGGCTGCATTTCCGCAAGACCATCCGCCGCAGCCTCGCCACCGGCGGAGAACCGGTGCGCCTTCTCCACAAACGCCGCCCCGAACGTCCTGTCAAGATCGCGGCACTTTGCGACGTGTCTGGATCGATGACCGTCTACGCAAAGGTTTTTCTCGCCTTTCTCGCCGGGCTCATGCGTAGCGATCCCCATGCGGATGCCTATCTGTTTCACACCAGGCTGGTTCGCATCACCGAAGCCCTGCGCGACAAGGATGCCATGCGCGCGATTGGACGCATGTCGCTTATGGCCGATGGTTTTGGCGGTGGCTCAGAAATCGGGCCGAGCCTGCACCGGTTCGCCACCACTTTTGCCAAACGTTTCGTCGATGGCCGGACGGTCGTCCTCATCCTTTCTGACGGTTATGACACCACGCCCGCGCATGTGACCTCGGATGCGCTGGCGTCCTTGAAAAAACGGGGGTGCAAGGTGATCTGGCTCAACCCCCTGAAAGGCTGGCGCGACTATGCGCCCGTCGCCGAAGGCATGGCGGCGGCCCTGCCGCATCTCGATCTCTTTGCAGCGGCGAACACGCTGGCTGATCTGGCCAAGCTCGAACAGGAGCTTGCAGCGCTATGACCCCGGCCGGGATACTTTCTGATAACCTTGCAGATGCAGCACAGGACCTGCGCACCAAAAGCGAAGCGTTCGCCTTTGCCACCATCGTGCGCACAACTGGTTCAACCGCCGCCAAACCCGGGGCCAAGGCCCTGATCGGGGCGGACGGGACGATCCTTGAAGGCTGGCTAGGTGGCGGCTGCACTCGGGGCGCAGTGAAACGCGCCGCCCTTGATGCCATGTCGAAGGGCACGCCGCAGCTCGTTTCGGTCGCCCCGGAAGACCTGCTTGAAGAAAAAGGCGTGCGTGCAGGCGATGAGATCGACGGCACCCGATTTGTCCGCAACGGCTGCCCCTCGCGCGGCAGCATCGACATCTTCATCGAGCCCTATGTGCCGGTCCCGCTTCTGACCGTGATCGGCGCATCGCCCGTGGCGCAAGCCCTATCGCAGCTTGCACCGGGCTTTCACTGGTCGGTTGGGCATGACGTCCCCGAAGGCTCGGATCGCGCTTTTGTCGTGATCGCCACCCAGGGCCAGGGCGATCTGGATGCCTTGAAGGCTGCCCTGACCGCCGCCCCGCGCCACATCGCGTTCGTGGGCAGCCGGCGTAAATTTGCGACGCTTGCGGTCAGGTTGCGCAATGCAGGCCTTGCCGATGATCAGATCGCTGCGGTCAAAGCGCCTGCGGGCCTCGATATTGGCGCCGTCACGCCCGAAGAAATCGCACTTTCCATTCTGGCCGAGCTTGTCCGCGTCCGCCGCGATGGCGCACGCGGCGCAGAGAACGATGGCTGAGATCGGCGCGATCCTTCTGGCCGCAGGCCTTTCGCGCAGGATGGGTCCTCAGAACAAACTGCTGTTGCCCATCGCCGCTCGGCCGATGATCCTTCATGTGGCCCAAACATATCTGTCGGCTATCGATGGCACATTGACGGTGGTTGTCGGACATGAGGCCAATGCCGTGCGCGCGGCTCTCTCCGATCTGCCCTTGAACATGGTCGAAAACCCGGATTTCGCAGATGGGCAGCCCACTTCCGTCGCCGCCGGGTTGCGTCACGCCCCTGAAGCCGACCTATTGCTGATCGGACTTGGCGATCAGCCCCAATTGACCCCTGCCGACATCAAAGGACTGATTGCGGCCCATAAATCGGCGGACCTTACGAAGATTTCGATCCCGGTTCAGGGCGATGTGCGCGGCAACCCGATACTTATCCCGGCATGGCTTCGCCCTCGGTTGCTGGAAGACCCTGACCGCCCCGGCTGCATGCACTTCATCCGAAAGCATCCCGAACACGTCCAGCGGCTGACGCTTTCTGCCGCTGGTTTTTTCGCCGATATCGACACACCCGAAGTCTATGCGGACGTGCAAATGACGATGCCCACATGACCCGTCTGCTCCGCCTTGCCAGAAGATGGCGCCTTAAATGCGCGATAAAGCCCGAGCAGGCTGACAACATTCGATTTCCCTGTTGCTGACAAAGGACCACATCAATGGAACTCAAAGACGAAATCAGGATCGATGCGCCAAAGGACGAAGTCTACGCCGCCCTCAACAATCCCGATTTGCTCAAACAGTGCATTCCGGGCTGCGAAGAACTGATCAAGCATTCCGATACCGAGCTTGAAGCGAAAGTCGTCCTGAAGGTCGGCCCGGTCAAAGCGCGGTTTTCCGGAAACGTGACCTTGAACACGGAAGGCGCACCGGACGCATTTTCGCTGACTGGCCAAGGCAACGGAGGCGCTGCGGGTCATGCCAAGGGCGGTGCCGATGTGACCCTGACCGCGGATGGCACTGCCACGGTCCTGACATATGATGCCAAGGCCGATGTGGGCGGAAAGCTTGCCCAACTCGGCAGCCGATTGATCCAAGGAACGGCCAAGAAGCTGGCCGCGAAGTTCTTTGCGTCCTTCGCGGATCTGATGGAGTCCGAAAAGGTGACTTAGTTCGCTGCCGGCGGGCCGTCCAAGCTCGGCTCAGGTTGAATGACCTGCCTTCTCGGACGGGTCTCTGGGTTTATCAATCGTCAACAAACCCGACGGTACGCAGCGTTAAGACGGCACATGCTGGCATTGGCACTGACGCAATACCGACGTGATACCGATATGGTACAGATAGCGGTTCTGCCTTGTTTTGCCGGGTTAAGAGGTCGCTTCGAGACCTTGCTCGAAAAGAGCGTGCTAACCGTTGCGTGCACGGTGCCGCAAGTGGGTTGGACGATCTGGTATCTGGTCATGGCCCCTTGATTTGGCTAGCCTTGGTTCCAAACAACAACAGGGAGAGACCGATGCACCATATGCGCGCATTCCTCATCGGCACAGCCACCGCAGCCCTTCTGGCCGCAGGGGCGTCGGCCAAGGATGATATCACCGTCGCCATGCAGCTTGAACCGCCGCACCTTGATCCAACCTCGGCGGCGGCGGGGGCCATCGATTCAGTGCTTTATTCCAATGTTTTCGAGGGATTGACCCGATTCATGGCCGACGGCTCCGTTGCACCAGGGCTCGCCCAGAGCTGGGAGATATCGGATGACGGGCTGACCTATACATTCACCTTGCGCGACGGGGTTACGTTCCATGACGGTTCCGGCATGGACGCCGAGGATGTGAAGTTCACCTTTGACCGGATCCTCGCTGAAGACAGTGCAAATGCGCAAAAGGCGCTTTATGGCGGGATTACGGCCGTTGAAGTGATGGATCCCCAAACCGTTCAGATGACATTGGCAGAGCCGAACGGCAGCCTTCTTTTCAACCTGGCATGGGGTGATGCGGTGATCGTGGCGCCTGAAAGCATTGAGAACATTAAACAAAACCCCGTTGGAACAGGTGCGTTTAAGTTTGTCGAATGGAAGCAGGGCGACAGTATCAGTATCGCCCGCAACGATGAGTATTGGGGTGACGCGCCCGCATTGAATTCTGCAACGTTCAAGTTCATCTCGGATCCGACTGCGGCTTTCGCGGCCGTCATGGCCGAGGATGTGGATGTGTTCACGGGTTTTCCGGCCCCTGAAAACCTGCCGCAATTCGAGGCTGATCCTCGGTTTCAGGTCCTTGTCGGGTCCACCGAGGGCGAGACGATCCTAAGCACGAACAATGCACGCGCACCTTTCGACAACCCCCTTGTCCGCAAGGCGCTGGCCCACGCCATAGACCGCAAAGCGATCATCGACGGCGCCATGTACGGCTATGGAACGCCCATCGGGACACATTTCGCGCCGCACAATCCGGCCTATGTCGATTTGACGGGTGACACCGCCTATGATCCAGAAAAGGCGAAAGAATTGCTGGCCGAAGCGGGGCTGGCCGATGGCTTTGAGACGACTTTGCACCTGCCGCCGCCTTCATATGCGCGGCGTGGTGGAGAGATCATTGCGGCACAACTCGCCGAGGTTGGCATTAAGGCTGAGATCACGAATGTGGAATGGGCGCAGTGGCTTGAAACGGTGTTTCGCGGGAAGGATTTCGGCCTGACCATCGTAAGCCACACCGAGCCCATGGACATCGGCATCTATGCCAATCCCGACTACTACTTTCAGTATGACAACGCAGATTTCCAGGCGATCATGACGGAATTGAACGGGACCACCGATCCCGAGACGCGCGACGCTCTTCTGGCCGACGCGCAACGCATGATCGCGGCTGACAATGTGAACGGATTTCTGTTCCAGCTTGCCAATCCAACTGTGGCCAAAGCTGAGGTGCAGGGTCTTTGGAAGGACGCGCCAACCCAGGCAACTGATCTGACCGGCGTAAGCTGGGCAGACTGATAACAGGGGCGGGCGACACGCCCGCCTTACGCCAGTTCTGCCATGATGTCTTTGGTTTCGCGATAAAGCCGCTTGAACTGGTCATACCTGTCTTCATAGATCTGGTGGCGTTCAGCGGCGATGTGCCTTGACACGTGGTTCCAGTCAGCAATGTGATTGCGGCTTACGACCCCGATTGCGCAGGCGGCGAGGAATGCATCACCATAGCTGGCGCCGACCGTTTTTTCGCAAACTTCCTGATCTATGCCCGTTATGTCTGATGTGGCCTGTAGCCAAAGTTGATTTTGAGTGCCGCCACCAACAGCCAACAACCGGACGGGCTTTTGTCCGAGACCTCCAAAGGTATCGGTTAGGTGGCGCGTCCCATAGGCGATCCCTTCGATGAGCGCGCGATACATATCGCCGCGCGTGTGGGTCAGGTTCAGCCCGAAGAACGTACCTCGCGCCCGGGTGTCGTGGATCGGTGTGCGCTCGCCTGAAAAGTAAGGCAAAAGCAAAAGGCCATTGGCCCCGGGTGGCGATGTCGCAGCCTCTTCGGCGAGAATCGGGAAGGCGTTTGCTGGCTCTAGATCGCGGGCAATTGTGTAGCGGAACCAATGGGTGAGCGTGCCGCTTGTTGCAAGGCCCGCCATCGAAGCGTGTTCGCCCGAAAAGAGCCACGGCGCATACCAGATCCGGGGATCTGTGACCTGTTGCCGTGTGCGCAGAACTGTGAAGATGGTTGAGCCATACATCATCATCATGTCGCCAGGTTCTTGAACGCCGACCGACAAGGCTTCGGCAGCGGCATCGATTGTGCCGGTTGTCACGGGCGTGCCCTTTGCAAGCCCCGTGGCTTCGGCGGCTTGGGCTGTGATGTGGCCTGCGATCTGATCCGACCAGAGCAATCGGGGCAATTTGTCCAGCGAAACGACGTCATCCGCAAGATCATCCGTCCAGGCGAGCCGCTCTGCATCGTATAGAGGTGTGAAGTTGGCGGCTGTGAAATGGTCGATCACGCTTTCGCCTGTCAGACGCCGGACGAGAAAACTGTTTGAGGAGTAGATCTTGTCGACCTGTGCGAAGATCTCTGGCCTATGACGTCGCAACCAGAGGATTTTTGGCCCGACAGACTGGGAGGTCAGCGCATTGCCGCAGCGTGCGATCATTGTCGCTTCGCCAATCCGCTCGGTTAGTTCGTTGACCTCTGCTTCAGCCCGGCCATCCACGCCGTAGAGCACGGCGTTCATCATGGGCTGGCCCTCAGCGTTGACGGGTAGCATACAAGGCCCGATGGCGCTGCACCCAACAGCTTTGATGTCGCGCGGACCGATCCCGCTTTGGCCCAGCAAGTCCCGGCAAACATGCACGAAATCGCCCCACCAATCCTCTTCAGCCCGGTGTTCGGCCCAACCCGGTTGTGGCACGATCAGTTTGTGGCCTCGGGCCGCCTGTGCATGCACTACACCGTTGTGATCCACCAGCACACCCTTGGTTTCATAAGTGCCGATGTCGATGCCAAGCGTGTAGGCCATGTCGGTCCCCCTCTTCCAGCGGTCAGATTAGGAACACGGTGCTTTCGTGGCAAAGGGAAACTGCGTTAGGTTGAGGGCAATCAAAAGGAACATGCCATGCTCAAGACACGTCACTGGGACCGCCTCAAGAATGGAGGGCTGACCTTCACGGAATTGGGCTTTGGTACGGCACCTCTGGGCAATCTCTACAAGGCAATTTCGGATCGAGCTGCACGCGCCACGTTGGATGCGGCCTGGGCGGGCGGTGTGCGGTATTACGACACCGCACCACTTTATGGGCTGGGCCTTTCGGAAACACGGCTCAATGCGTTCCTACGAGACAAACCGCGAGATGAATACGTGCTGTCCTCAAAGGTCGGGCGGCTGATGCGGCCCTGCGCGCCTGAGGATCGGACAGGTCTTGGGAAATGGTTCGACGTGCCGCAGCGACAGGAGGAATACGACTATTCCTATGACGGTGTGATGCGGTCAGTCGAGTTCTCGATGGAGCGTTTGGGCGTCAGCCGGATCGACATTCTTTACGTGCATGACCTTTGCATCTTCACCCATGGCTCCCAAGAGGCATCGGATGCGCGGGTGGCAGAATTCTTCGATGAACGCGGTTATGACGCGATGGTAAGCTTACGTGATCAAGGAGTGATCAAGTCGATCGGCGGCGGGATCAACGAATGGGAGGTTTGCCAAACCCTAGCCGAGCGGGGTGATTTCGATTTGTTCCTGCTGGCTGGGCGCTACACTTTGTTGGAACAGACGGCGCTCGATACCTTCCTTCCCTTATGCCAAGAGAAGGGAATCGGAATCGTGACTGGCGGACCCTACAATTCAGGCATTCTGGCGACTGGCGCCAAGCCAGGAGCATACTACAATTACGATCCCGCGCCGCAGCACATCATCGACAAGGTCAACCGGATCGAGACCGTGTGCACGGCGCACGGGGTCGCGATGGTCGATGCGGCATTTCAGTTCCCGCTGCTGCACCCGACGCATGTGTCGGTCATTCCCGGCGGTCAGGGCGTTACCGAGATGGACGGCAATCTGAAAGCTGCCGAGTCGATAGTTCCTCAGGCGCTGTGGGCAGATCTGAAAGCCGAAGGGCTCATGCGTATGGACGCCCCGACATGAGGATCGACGCGCATCATCACCTTTGGCAGCCGGTCCGCGGTGACTATGATTGGATGCCGAAGGACATCGAGGTTCTGAACCGGCCATACGCCCCCCGCGATCTGGTGCCACATCTGAACGGTCAGCGGATCGACGGAACGGTGTTGATCCAGGCTGCCGCGAGCGTTGAGGAAACCGAATACATGTTGGGCCTTGCTGATGCGACAGACAGCATCAAAGGGGTTGTGGGTTGGATCAACTTCGAACAACCCAGCCACCTGCATCACCTCAAGCGTCTGGCCAAACACCCTAAATTCAAAGGTGTGCGGCCAATGATCCAGGATATCCCGGATGTGGACTGGATGTTGCGGGACGACGTGCAATGGGCGTATCGCGCGCTTGTCGATCTTGATCTAACGTTTGACGCCCTTGGGTTTCCGCAGCACATCCTGAATTTTCTGACACTCGCCGAACGCTATCCCGACCTGCAGCTGGTTTATGATCACTGCATGAAACCCCAGATCCGCGATGCGATGGCTGGCGAAGACGTGTTCAGCGAATGGGCTGCCGGGATGTCGCGTTTGGCTGGCGAAACGGAAGGGTGCTGCAAGTTTTCCGCGTTGTTGACCGAGGCAGATATCGGCTGGTCGATCGATGATATTCGTCCCTTCGCTCTGCATGTTTTGGCGGCCTTCGGAGCGGATCGGGTCATGTGGGGGTCCGACTGGCCGGTCTGCCGCGTGCGGGCCGAGTATGATGTATGGTTCGAGGTTGCCGAGGCCCTAACGGCACACCTGTCCGAAGAAGAGCGGGCCGATATCTTCGGTGGCACTGCTGCGCGGTTCTATCGTCTGGCCTGATCTTTCAGAAATGCCTGCACTTTGCCCGGTGTGATGCAGTGCCGGTAGCCGATGTCCGTAGAGACGTGCAGGGCTGCAGCGGCCTGAGCGTAGCGCAGGCTCCTTTCGATGCTGTTCGTCGCAAGGGTGCGCGCCGCAAGGGCGCCGATGAACATGTCACCCGCGCCGTGGGTCGATAAGACCTGCACAGCGAAACCGTCGTGATGGGCGCCTTGATAATGCACTCCGTCTGCGCCCAGGGTAACCATTCGATCAGGGCCTTCAGTCGCATCATAGGTCTTTGCCTCTAGCCGATTCAGAATTAAAAGATCAACGTTCTCAAGAAGACCGGTCACAAAGAAGCGCGCCGGGGCGGCATTCAGCCAGACCCTTGCGCCCGCTTGCTTTGCCTTGTGGGCCACGGATTCATTTACCGGTTCGGGAATTTCATTTTGAAGCAAGACAAGCTGCGTGCCCACTGGAATGCTGATCGCATCTGGGTCAATGTTCAGGTTGGCGGCTGATACAATCACCGCCCCGTAATCGCCATTCTCGTCGATTATGGCGGCACTCATCCCGCTGGGTCCGGGATCCTGCTGCAGAAGGTCGAGGCCGATATGCGTCTCTTGCAGTCGGGCCTTCAGGGTGCTTCCAAACTGATCAGCGCCAATTCGACCGGCAAAGCTGACGTCTGCCCCATGTCGCGCCGCTGCAACGGCCTGATTGCCGCCTTTGCCGCCAAAGACATAGTTGACCGATCTGCCCGCAACCGTCTCATCCAGCGCAGGCATACGTGGAGCACGCAGCACGACGTCAAGATGCAGCGATCCGACCACGAGAATACTCATCAGCCCAGCATCGCGGCATGCACGATCCGTGTGGCAAGGGCGGCGTCCTGCCGGCTGATGGCATCCTCAAGTCTCACGTTATCGACCAGCCGCCCAGCCAAGGCGCGGAGCTTTTCAACCGCTGCGATGTTGGTTCGGGTTTCTGCTACAGGATCAAGCCCGGAATGATCTGGGAACGTATCGAAATAGATGCAACCGTCATAGCCAGTACGCGCAAGCTCTACCAAAAGCTCAACGGTTTGAATGGGATGCACGGCGCCGACCATCAGTCCGTTGTCCCATTTGCCGTAGCCGTCATTCAGATGCACGCCGAGGATGCGCGAATGTCGAGCAATCAGGGCGGCTGCAAAGGCTGGCATTTCGTCTGCATAAAGCACATGGGCGAAATCGATCGTGACGCCTGTGTTGGGGCGGTTCAACTCCCTTATCGCCAGAAGGGTCGTGGCAGCATCAGGCATCAGAGAATAGGCGCGAGGGTCGTTGGGCTTGTACTCGATGGCGATGTCGATGTCCGGGTTGTGGTCCGCGACTTCCGCCATGGCCGCGATTGTATCATCCCAAGCGCGTGCATAGTTTATCTGAAAGGAATAGTCGAAGCCGTCCTGCCCCATCCAGAGCGTCATCAGCTTGCCACCCATCTCAGCCAGTGCATCGACACATCGCTTCGTATCATCAATCGCTTTGCACCGTGTGGTGGTGTCGGGATGCGTGAAGGCGCCAAGCTTATAGCCAGGATCGGTGTAGTACCGCATCGCCAACCCATTGAGGATCATGCCGTTATCGTCCAGCGTGCGGGCCAGATCCGTCGGGCTGTCGTCGATGAAATGATCTGGATAGTTCAGATCCGCAGCGTTCAGACCCGCCGTGGCGGCGCGAGCTAAAAGATCAGATGTGCTGATCTTGTTCTTGCCCGGCCAATACGTGTCCGCATTTACTTTGAAGGCGTTGAGGCGGGCAGCATAGCGCAAGTCTGTGTCGTTACTCATAGATCAACCAAGCCACATGCTTGGTCAGAGCACCAGAAAAATCGCTTAGGGAACGGGCCGGTTGCGGCTAGCATGAGTGACGTAAGGTAATGAGGGGGGCGGATTAAACTCGATCAGGGAGGATAGAATATGGATATCGCGTCACCGATGGGTCGCGTGCAGACATGGTTGACCAAGTTCGAACAGGCGCTGGTCGGCCGTGATATTGAGGCGGTCAAGGGTCTCTTTGCCAAGGAATGCTATTGGCGGGATTTCGTCTCCTTCACTTGGAACCTGAAAACGTTAGAGGGTCGTGAGGCAATCGGCGAAATGGCCGAGGCGATGCTGGATCAGGTCAAACCAACCCAGTTCCAGCTTGAGGGAGAACCGACAGAGGCCGATGGCGTGACCGAAGCGTGGATCACCTTCGAGACGGAGAAGTTTCGCGGCAAGGGGCACATTCGGCTGAATGACGAAGGTTGCTGGACGCTGTTGACAACGGCGCAAGAACTGAAAGGTCATGAGGAGAAGAGGGGCCGTGCGCGGGACCAAGGGGTCGTACATGGGGCTGATAAGAACCGCGAAACCTGGGCCGAACGGCGCGCGCGTGAAGAGGCTGAACTCGGATACAAGACGCAGCCGTATGTTGTGATCATCGGCGGTGGGCAGGGTGGCATAGCGCTTGGCGCGCGGCTGCAACGGCTTGATGTGCCGACAATCATCATCGAGAAAAACGACCGGCCGGGTGACAGTTGGCGTAATCGCTACAAATCACTTTGTCTGCATGATCCCGTTTGGTACGACCATCTCCCCTACATGCCGTTTCCCGATGATTGGCCGGTCTTTGCGCCCAAGGACAAGTTGGGCGATTGGCTGGAAATGTACACCAAGGTGATGGAGCTGAACTACTGGACAAAGTCGACTTGCAAATCGGCAAACTATGATGAGGCGGCGGGCGAGTGGACGATTGTCGTTGACCGAAATGGTGAAGAAGTCGTTTTGAATCCGCGCCAGATGGTGCTGGCGACAGGCATGTCCGCAGTGCCCAACATGCCTGATCTGCCGGGCATAAACAGCTTCAAGGGTGATCTGCACCATTCATCGAAACACCCCGGACCAGATGCGTACAAGGGCAAAAAGGCTTTGGTCGTGGGGTCCAACAATTCATCCCATGACATCTGTGCTGCTTTGTGGGAAGGCGGTGTAGATGTGACGATGATCCAGCGGTCTTCCACCCATATCTCGAAGTCCGACACGCTGATGGAATTGGCTCTGGGCGGGCTTTATTCAGAGGATGCGCTGGCCAACGGGATCACGACGGATACGGCGGATTTGATATTTGCTTCAATCCCTTACAAGGTTCTACCGATGGTTCATGGGCCGCAATGCGAAGAGATGAAGAAACGCGATGCGGACTTCTATAAGCGTCTCGAGGATGCCGGTTTTCAACTGGATTTCGGAGCTGATGAGACAGGGCTCTTTCTGAAGTACCTCCGGCGCGGATCGGGCTACTACATTGATGTAGGCGCGTCCGAGCTGGTCGCTGATGGGGAGATCAAACTGGCGCACGGGCAGGTGACGGAGGTTACGCCAGACGGTCTGAAACTGGACGACGGGACTGAGTTGCCGGGCGATCTGATCGTTTTTGCAACGGGCTATAGCTCAATGAACGGATGGGCAGCACAGTTGATCAGCCAGGAGGTCGCGGACAAGGTCGGCAAGGTGTGGGGGTTGGGATCGGACACGCCCAAGGATCCTGGCCCATGGGAAGGCGAGTTGCGGAACATGTGGAAGCCCACCCAGCAGGAGGGCCTTTGGTTCCATGGCGGCAACCTGCATCAGTCACGTCACTATTCGCAGTTTCTGGCCCTGCAATTGAAGGCGCGGCAAGTGGGGATGGAGACACCGGTCTACGCGCTGCAAGAGGTGCACCACAAATCGTGATTTTGAGAAGATTGACTCCGGTTCGTCTGAATCGGAGTTAATTCCTTGAAAAAGCTTGGAAACCGAGATCTGTTTTGTGTCGGTGTAACGGCGGTATTGCGTAAGTGTATGGGACCGACATGCGCCTGGTTAACAGCGCAGGTTCTTGTCAATGCACTTCGAACGGTTCGAGCGTTTCCCAGTTGAATGTTACCCCAGTTCCGGGCGTATCCGGGGCAATGGCCGTGCCGTCCCGGATAACCAGAGGACGCGTCGTGTAGCGGTCGATAGGGAAGGAATGCACCTCGAGCCAACCGGCGTTTTCCTGTGCCGACACGAGGCTGACGTGAAGCTCTTGCATCCCGTGGCTGCAGATGGGCACCTCATGTTGCTTGGCCAGTTCGGCCACCTGAAGCCAGCCGGTGATGCCGCCGCAATTGGAGGCGTCCGGTTGGATGTAGGCGAGATTCCCTTTGGAAAGGGCAATCTCGAACTCATGGATGGTGTGAAGGTTTTCGCCCTGGGCGACGGGAATATCACCTTGCGAAGATACGATAGCGTATCCTTGGTAGTCGTCAGGTATGATCGGCTCTTCGAACCACATGAGCTTCTGGCCCGCAACCGCGCGGGCGAGTGATATCGCCTGATCTCGGGTCATCGAGTAATTTGCATCGATTGCGAAGCCGGCATCGGGTCCGATCCGTTCGCGTACTGCGCAGATGCGTTCCACATCCATCGCTTCATCAGGCTGGCCCACTTTGATCTTGACCGCATTGAGACCCGCATCAAGGTAGCCCTGTACGTGGTTCAGCAGTTTCGGGAGAGGATAGGCGAGGTCAATGCCGCCTCCATAGGCCCGACAGCGCGTGCCCGCCGCCCCGGCCATTTGCCAAAGCGGTTGATCTGCGGCCTTGCAGCGCAGATCCCAGAGGGCGATGTCGATGGCGGAAATCGCGAAGCTGACAATACCGCCGCGCCCCACATAATGCATATGCCAGTGCATCGCGTCATTCAGTGCCTCGGCATCCGTGCTGTCTTGCCCGATCAGAAAGGGCGCAAGGTCATGGGTGATCATGGCAGCGGTCGCATGTCCGCCACGCCCGCCATTGTAAGTGTAGCCCGTGCCTTCGCGGCCATCTTCCAGCGTCACGGTGGCGGTGATGAGGTGAAAGTGGCTGTGATTACCGTGTTTGGCATCCACCAGCACCTCATCCAGCGGCACGTTGAAAAGCCGCGCCTTGACCGATTTAATCGCAGTCACTGACATTCCGGTACAGGTGTCTTCACGGTACCGTTTTCAAGATGTTGCAGCAGATTGTCGACTGTGAGCGCACCCATGGCCGCACGCGTTTCCACAGTGCCGCTGCCGACATGGGGCAGAAGGACAGTGTTTGGCAAGTTGCTCAGGGCTTCTGGCACATGCGGTTCTGCCTCGAATACATCGAGACCTGCCCAGCCAAGTTTGCCTGATTGCAGGGCGTCGATCAGTGCTGTCTCATCCACGACAGAGCCGCGGCTTACATTGATCAGGGTGCCTTCGGGACCGAGCGCCTCGATCACCTCAGCATTGACGATTTTGTTGGTCGACGGACCGCCCGGCGTTATGCAGATCAACACATCGGCGTCGCGAGCCATGTTGGTCAGGTTGTCATAATAGGTATAACTGACGTCTTTCTTGCTGCGGGAATGGTACAGGATCTTGGTGCCCCAAGGCGCCAGCTTGTCCGCAATCGCCTGCCCAATGCGGCCAAGACCGAGGATCCCCACGATTTGATCGTCGGCAGAGCGGGTCAGCGGCGCGTTGCCCTGCTTCTCCCACTGGCCAGACCGGACATAAGCGTCGTCACGCAACACCTCGCGGTAGCAGGCGAGCATCAACAAAACGGCGGTGGTCGCGACCTCGGCATTCAGGACATTCGGCGTATGCGTTACCATGACGCCCCGTTTGTTCGCCTCAACCGTGTCGATCGCGTCGTAGCCCACGCCGTAGCAAGAGATCATCTTCAGGTTTGGCAGCGAAGCCATGATCTCGGGCTTAACGCCGTCATGGCCGTTCGTGGCGACATGGGTGATCTTGTCGCCAACGGCGCCTAAATCGGTATCGGCAAGCCTGTGGATGGTGAAGGCGGCTTCCAACCGTTCCATCATTGCGGGCGTCGCGCCGCCGATCATAAGAAGATCAGGCATCGTCTCGCACCTCTTGGCGTTGCTGGCCCAGGCCCTCGATGGTCAGTTCCATAACATCACCGGATTTCAAATAGACCGGGTCGGGCTTTATGCCCATGCCGACGCCTGGCGGCGTGCCGGTTGTAATGACGTCGCCGGGATGCAGCGTCATGAGCGAGGAGAGATGCTCTATAATCTCGGCCACGGTGAAGATCATGGTCGAGGTGTTTCCGGTCTGCATTCGCTTGCCATTCACGTCCAGCGACATGGCAAGATTCTGGGGATCGGGTACCTCATCACGCGTCACAAGGTACGGACCCGTAGGGCCGAACGTGTCGCAGGATTTGCCCTTGGTCCATTGGCCGGTGAGTTGTGTTTGGAAGTGACGTTCGGAGACGTCGTTGACAACGCAATAGCCCGCAACGTGGTTGAGGGCGTCTTCTTTGCTTACGTATTTCGCAGGTGTGCCGATGACGACGCCAAGCTCGACCTCCCAATCGGTATGGGCGGAGCCGCGCGGCATGATGACATCGTCATAGGCCCCGACGATAGCGGAGTTCGCCTTGAAGAACAGTATCGGGTGCTTTGGGATCTCGGCGCCTGTCTCAGCGGCATGGTCCGAGTAATTCAGCCCGATGCATAGGAACTTGCCGATATTGCCTACACAGGCACCAAGACGCGGGTTGCCGTCCACGGCAGGGAGATTGGCAGGATCCATCGCACGGATCCGGTCCAGGTTTGCATCATCCAGCATCATACCGGTGATATCGGTCACATGGGCCGACAGGTCCCGCAATGTGCCGTCCGCATCCATCAGACCGGGCTTTTCCTGTCCCGCTTCACCATAACGCACAAGTTTCATGAGCTGTCCTTCTAGTGGTTGTCGCGCGGCATGAATTTCCGCGAGATGTCTTGATATTTGTCGGCCCCGTCGAGGGTCATGCCCTGGTCGAAGCGCCCGACTTTTTCGCGGAAGATCTCTTGCCAGGGTGACTGACTTTCAGGCATGGGCAGGCCGCCATTCAGCGTCGCACGGCGTTCTGCGAGTTCCGCATCGCTCAGCATCATGTCGGCGGTGCATTTGCGAAGGTCGATCCGCACGCGGTCGCCAGTTCTCAGCAGCGCGAGGCCGCCGCCGTCCGCCGCCTCTGGCGAGGCATTGAGTATTGAAGGGCTCCCGGACGTGCCGGATTGGCGGCCGTCGCCGATGCAGGGCAGGGCCTCTACCCCCTGTTTCAAGAGGTATGAAGGTGGCCGCATATTCACGACCTCGGCGCCGCCGGGATAGCCCCGGGGCCCTGCGCCCCGCATGAAAAGGATGCAGTTCGCGTCGATGTTTTCTGCCGGATCGTCGATGCGGTTGTGAAAGTCCTCAGGTCCATCAAAGACCACCGCGCGGCCTTCGAACGCATCGGGATCATCGGGGTTAGACAGATAGGCCTTGCGGAAAGTGTCCGAGATCACGCTGGTCTTCATGATCGCGCTGTCGAACAGATTGCCCTTGAGGTTGATGAAACCCGCCTGTGCCTTGAGTGGATCCGAGATCTGCTTGATCACCTTCGTGTCCTCGGACCTGACGCCCCTGCAATTGGCGGCCATCGTCTGACCATTCGCGGTGATGACGTCGGGATGGGGCAACATATCCGCCGCGATCAGCTCTCCGATCACGGCGGGCACTCCGCCTGCTTGTTGGTAATCCTCGCCCAGATATTCACCAGCGGGCTGAAGGTTTACAATCAGCGGCACGTCGTGCCCGATTTTCTGCCAGTCGTCGTTGTCCAGAGGGACGCCAAGATGCCTTGCTATTGCGTTCAAATGGATGGGTGCATTGGTCGACCCACCAATGGCAGAGTTGATGACGATCGCATTCTCGAACGCCTCGCGCTTCATGATGTCGGAGGGTCGAAGATCTTCCCATACCATGTCGACGATCCGCTTGCCGGTTTCATAGCTCATCTGGCCACGCTCGCGGTAAGGGGCCGGGATCGCGGCTGACCCCGGCAGTTGCATGCCCAAGGCTTCGGCCAGCGAATTCATCGTACTGGCCGTGCCCATCGTGTTGCAATAGCCGACCGAGGGTGCCGACGAGGCCACAAGTTCCATAAAGCCGTCATCGTCGATCTCGCCTCGGGCCATCATCTCACGGGCCTGCCACACGATTGATCCTGATCCCGTCCGTTTGCCCTGAAACCACCCGTTCAACATCGGGCCGACAGACAAAGCGATGGCAGGGATGTTAACAGTCGCCGCAGCCATCAAAAGAGCGGGCGTGGTCTTGTCGCAGCCGATGGTCAGCACAACGCCGTCAAGCGGATACCCGAAAAGTGTTTCGACCAACGACAGATAGGCCAGGTTTCGGTCCAGCATCGCGGTGGGGCGTTTGCCGGTCTCCTGGATGGGATGGACCGGGATCTCGAGACAGGTTCCGCCGGCAGCGATGATCCCGTCACGCACGCGTTTCGAGAGCTCAATATGGTGCCGGTTGCAGGGGGAGAGGTCACTGCCCGTCTGGGCGATGCCGATGATGGGTTTGCCCGATTGCAGTTCTGCCCTTGTCAGCCCGTAATTCAGGTAGCGTTCAAGATAAAGCGCGGTCATCTCCGGATTGTCGGGGTTCATGAACCATTTTCGCGACCGCAGGCTTTCGGGTCTGACCTTGGTCATCCTGACCATCCTCCATCGATAATGTGGCCTTGGCCAGTGGTGAAGCCGCTTTCGTCGCTGGCGAGGTAAACGACGAGGGCCGCGATTTCCTCGGCCTTGGCGATGCGGCCCATGGGTTGGCGGGCGACGAATTGTTTTTTAGCCTCGTCATATCCACCGACCTTTTCGCCCAGTGCATGAAGCCGATCTTCAAGCGAAGGGCTTTCGACCGTGCCGGGGCAGATCGCGTTACAGCGGATGCCATTAGTGATGTAGTCGACCGCCACAGACTTGGTGAGGCCCAGAACAGCGGCTTTGGTCGTGCCATAGATGAAGCGGTTTGGTGCGCCGATTACCGATGAACAGGCGGACGACATGTTGATGATCGAACCGCCCCCGCGTTCGAGCATTCCGGGGAGTGCGGCGCGGATCGTGCGGAACATAGAGCGGACGTTCAGATCGAAGGCAAAGTCCCATTCGTCGTCCTGTGCGTCCAGAACATTGCCGTGATGCACAAAGCCCGCACAGTTGAACAAAACGTCCGGTTGGGCGCGTTCAACACCCGCTTTTATGCTGTCGTCGTCGCGCGCATTAAGTTCGAAAATTTCGATATTTTCGTGATTCTGGTCCCGAATCGTTAAAAGCGCATCCGTATTAATGTCGGTCGCAAAAACCTTTGCGCCCTCTTTTGCCATGGCCAATGCGCTGGCCCGACCGATGCCTTGACCCGCCGCTGTCACCAGCGCACGCTTTCCACTAAGTCTTTGACCTGTCAAGATTTCCCTCACTTCACGGACTTCGATAGCAATCAGGTTTTTTGCCCGAGATCTGTCCGCATCTCCCTGTGGTCTTCAAAAAGTTTTGCGATGGGCTGGCCCGCCCCTCGCTTTTCGTTAGCGTATGACACAACGCTGACTTTGACCACCGCTATGCGGAGGTGCATGCGGAGAGAGGGACGATCACGTGACCGAAAAACGAAAGATTGCGGTTCTGGGAACGGGGCTGATGGGGGCGCCAATGGCGCGGAATCTACTAAAGGCGGGCCATACGGTGGTGGTCTGGAACCGGAGCGCGGACAAGGCTGAAGCGCTTGCAGGCAATGGGGCGCAGGTGGCGGCAAGTCCGGCGGACGCCGTCTCTGGGGCCGATGTCATTGTCACGATGCTCGCGGATGGCTTTGCGACCGGGCCGCTGATCGAGGACAGCGTGGTTCAGGCGGCTGTGTCACCCGGGGCGGTTTGGGTCGACATGTCGAGCGCAAAGCCCGAGCATGCGCGGGAACAAGGCGCGGTGCTTGCTGCGATAGGCATCGCGCATCTGGACGCGCCCGTCTCAGGCGGCACCAAGGGGGCCGAGGCAGGGACATTGGCCATCATGGTGGGTGGCACAGAGGAAGCCTTTGCCAAGGTGCGCGATGTGCTGGAAGCCATGGGCCGTCCGGTGCATGTCGGGCCATCGGGCACCGGGCAGCTTTCCAAGTTGGCCAACCAGACAATCGTCGCCGTCACGATCGGAGCGGTGGCCGAGGCGATGCTGCTGGTCCAGCAAGGTGGGGCGGATCCGGCTGCGGTGCGTGCAGCCCTCAAAGGCGGGTTTGCGGACAGCACGATTCTGCAACAACATGGCGAGCGGATGACCGAAGGGAATTTCGAACCGGGCGGGCTGACGAAGTTCCAGATCAAGGATCTGGACAATACGCTCTCCGAAGCGGGCCGTCTGGGGCTGTCTCTGCCCTCTACCCAGGATGTGCGGGATCGCTTCGTTCATCTGATGGAGAAGATGGATGGTGGAGAACTGGATCACTCTGCACTCTACCTTGAACTCAAGGCCCGCAACGGGATGATGTCATGACCGGGACGTTGATCCTTGGCGGTGGCGGAATGATTGGCCAGAAGCTGGCCCACCGGCTGGGTGGCGATGCGGACCTGAAGCTGTTCGATATTGGCTTTCCTCCGGACAGTCCTGCTATGACCAACCAGACAATCGGCAGCCTGACGAATCCCGCGCAGATCGCACGGCTGGCAGCGACACGGCCCGATGTCATCTACCACCTTGCGGCCATCGTCTCTGGCGAGGCAGAGCAGGACTTTGAAAAGGGTTGGGACATCAATATGATGTCCATGTGGCATCTGCTTGAAGCCCTGCGGCAAGAGCATGTGGCCAGCGGCGGCGACTATCGTCCACGCATCGTTTTCACGTCGTCCATCGCGGTGTTCGGAGGACCATATCCCGAACAGATAGAAGATGTGTTTTTGTCAGCGCCGCAAACCAGTTACGGGGCACAGAAGGCCACGGCAGAGCTCATGCTGGCCGACTTCAGCCGCAAAGGATTTGTCGATGGGGTGTCTCTGCGCCTGCCGACGATCTGTGTACGGCCCGGCAAGCCGAACAAGGCGGCATCGTCCTTCTTCTCGGGGATTATTCGGGAACCGTTGAATGGGCAGGAGGCGATCCTGCCCGTGCCCGACACGGTGCGTCATTGGCATGCCTCACCACGTGCCGCCGTCGGTTTTTTGATCCATGCGGCGGGGCTGGACACCGCGCGGCTGGAAGGGCGGCGGGCGCTGAACCTGCCGGGGATCAGTTGCACCGTGGCGGACCAGATTGAGGCATTGCGCCGGGCTGCAGGTCAAGAGGCGGTCGATCGGGTCAAGGTGCAGCTAGATCCGGATATCATGAAGATTGTCGAGGGCTGGCCGCGCGATTTCGATCCAGCGCGAGCATTGTCGCTTGGCTTCACGGCGGAACAAAGCTTTGATGAAATCATAAGCGTTTATATGGAAGAGGATATGCCTTCAGGTCGCGACTGATATCTTGTCGGACGTCTGTTCCGGTATCAGGTGGCGCGAGAAGTGTTCGTGGATCCGCCGCCGCATTAGCCCCGGATCGCCTTTCACGGCCGCTTCGAGGATATTATTGTGTTCCTTGATATTGGCAGCGAGGTCCGTCAGCATCTTGTCGGCCTCAATGCGGATCTGACGGTAGCGGTTGTAGACGATGAGATGCATTTCGATCAGCACGTCCGAGCCGCAGGCCGAGATGAGGGTCTGGTGAAATTCCAGCTCAGCCTCGCTCCAAAGCCGGGGAAGTTCATCGACCATGCCAAGGGCGCTCATCCGGCTTTCGATATGCGACAGCTTGTGGTGGGCGGCGGTCAGGCGCGCTTCCCATCCGACGCCACCGTTGATGATCGACGCGCAAGCACCTTCACTTTCCAGCATGATCCGCATGCGGGTGATATCATCCTGCTTTTCCAGGGACCGTCCCGGCATCCGGAATCCGCGTTGTTCCTGAAATTCAACCAGCCCTACCGCAGAAAGACGCAGCAGACTTTCCCGAACGGTGCTGGCTGCGCAGCCGTAATCCTTTCGGAGAACCTCGGCTCGCAATTTCATGCCATGCGGGAACTCTCCGCTGATTAGTCGACGCTGAAGATCATAAAAGACATCAAGATCGTGGCTCAAGCTTTCCCCCCGGACGATCGCGGCGCAACCGCAATTTCGATATTGCCATAAAATAACGAAATTTCCAAAAATCCAACTTTTTTGTTGTGGGATCGACTTTGTTGCGCCTAACCTTGACGCAGCGTGACAAGAACAGGGCCAAGCTGCCTATATCTGAATGAAACGCGCAACAGAGATTGGGAGGATCAAATGAAGGTAATGAAAACGGTAGCGTCCCTCGCTGCCGCATCCGCGCTTGCGATTGGGGCTGCCGTCAGTGCGTCTGCACAGACAACCACCCTGCGCATTCAGACGCATTACGCGCCTGAGACCGTGTCCGGCAAATTGGCTGCGCAGTACATGGAAGACGTGCAGGCCATGTCGAATGGCGAAATTCAGATCGAGATGTTCTATTCGTCTTCGGTCGTCAAATCGGTCGAGACTTTCGACGCGGCGGCCACGGGCATTTTGGACTGCGACATGACTGGCGGCGGGTATCAGACCGGCAAGAACTCTGCTTTCCAATTCGTGGGCGACATCATGGGCGGCTACGACACGCCTTATCAGCAGTTGAGCTGGCTTTACTTCGGTGGCGGACGCGAGGCGGCGGCTCCGCTATACAACAAGTATGGCATGGAATTGATCGGCTGGTGGGTTTACGGTCAGGAAAGCTTTGCTTCGTCCAAACCCATCGAGAAGGTGGCGGACTTCAAAGACTGGAAGTTCCGCTCGCCCCCCGGCATGGAAACCAAGATCTTCGAAAAGCTGGGTGCGAAGCCTATCGTGATGGATTTTACCGAGATCTTCACGGCGCTTGAAACTGGCATCATCGACGGTGCGGACGCGTCGGGCTTGTCGAACAATGTGGGCCTTGGCCTTTACGACATCGTCAAATATGCCAACTTCCCCGGTTTCCATTCGATGCCATCTGACCACCTGGCCTGCAACAAAGCCGTCTTTGACGCGATGCCTGCGCATCATCAGAAGATCATGAAGGTGGCGATGGAAGCGCTGGCCCTGCGAACGGCGCTGACGTTTGAAAAGGCGAATGCAGAAGCCGCAGCGCAACTGCGCGGGCAGGGCGTGACGCTGTCGCAATGGGCACCGGAAGAGCTGCAGAAGTTCCGCAATGCGGCACAAGCCACATGGCCGGAATTCGCAGACACGCCCGAGGCCAAAGCGCTGGTCGAGTCGCATCTCGCTTACCTCGAACAACTTGGGCTCGTTTCCAAGTAACCTCTAAAATGGCCCCGGTCGCCGGGGCCATTTCACCGACCGATCCGCGCCATTTCACAGGCGCCACTAGGAAAAAACAATGCACGAAAAATCCGGCAGCCTTGTCGAGTGGATCGTTCCGCTTGGCTTCATCTTGTGCGCAAGCTGGGTGGTTTGGCACATTCCGGCCTTTACGCTGGATTGGGTGCCGCCTGATGATCCGTCGCAATTCGACAAGCTGAGTGCACTTTTCAAGCGCAATGATGTATCGCCCGGCATGGCGGGTGTGTTTGGCGGGTTTGCCGATATCATCGATTGGGGTGCGCTGATTGGCGTGCCGATCTTCGCCGTTCTGGGCATCATGACGGTGCGGCGCGCGCCGATGGAATTCGAAAGCTGGAAGGCGGCGGACCGCTTGTCAGTCTTTATTGGCCGGGTCACCATGATGCTGGTCGTTCTGCTGTGCAGCGTCATGCTTTATGAGGTTTTCGTGCGTTACGTTCTAAACGCAGCGACACTTTGGGCGAATGAGTTGTCGCTTTGGATCGCCGGGTTCATCTTCCTCTTCGCCGGGCTTTATGCGATGCAGCAGCGCAGCCACATCCGCATTTTTCTGCTGTATGACGTTTGCCCGCGCTGGCTGCAGCGGACGTTTGACTGCATCTCGACCGCGCTGATCTGCATCTTTGCCTTCTTCCTGATCTATGGTGGTTACGGCGAGGCCTTCGATAAGTTCTACCGCTGGGAAACGTTTGGCACGGCCTTTGACCCGCCCATCCCGGCGACGATCAAGCCCGCGGTTCTGTTCGTGATCGGCCTGGTGGCCGTGCAGTCGGTGATCAATCTGATCTCGGACTGGAACGCGGAACCCGTAATGCACAGCGCCGCGGACGATATCGACGAAGACGAGTTGCGTCGCCTGCGCGAAGCGGTTGGGCAATCCGGCACGAATGAGATGGATGTGACACGCGGGTCGATCCAGTCTGACACCGGGAGACGCGACTGATGGATGTCGGCACGATTTCCCTTGTCCTGATGCTTGGCCTGATCGTTCTGCTGGCCATCGGTATGCCACTTGGCTTTGCCTCGGCCTTCATGGCGGTCGTCGTTCTGTTCATGAAGTTCGAACCTGCGGTGCTCATGGACATCACCCTCTGGGGCGAAGGGTTTCTGACCGGACGACCGGGCAGCGGGCCGCTGAACATCCTGTCGCAACGGATCTATGGCGACGTAATGACCAGCTATGTGCTGATCTCGATCCCGCTCTTTATCTTTATGGCAGCGCTTCTTGAACGGTCCGGAATCGCCAAGAGCATGTATGACAGCCTGAACATCTGGCTGAACCGCACGCGGGGCGGTATCGCGATTGTAACGTCGATCATGGCGGTGATCATGGCGGCCATGTCCGGTATCATTGGGGGCGAGGTCGTTTTGCTGGGCCTGATCGCGCTGCCGCAAATGCTGCGGCTGGGCTACAATCAGAACCTCGCCATCGGCACGATCTGCGCATCCGGATCGTTGGGGACGATGATCCCGCCCTCGATTGTTCTGATTATCTATGGGCTGATCACGGAAACCTCGATCAAGGCACTGTTCACGGCGGCCTTTATACCAGGCTTCCTGCTGGCTTCGCTTATCATCCTTTATATCATCATTCGTACGCAGTTGCGGCCAGAAGATGCACCTTTGCCCGACGCCATTCCGGGAGAGCCTGAAGGTCGCGAAAAGTGGATGATGTTCAGCGGATTTCTGTCTGTGATGGTCGCGGGGGCCTGGACGTTTTTCGCGATGCGAGTCCTCTTCTTTGAATATACTGGGCAGAACGCTGCGCAGACCGGTGATCCGATCCGCTTTGGCACGATGGATTATCTTCCGTGGTTTATGGGAACGGTTGCGGTTGCGCTGGCCCTTATCTTCCTGGTGTTCGGGCCGTCACGCACGGCGCGGGGCTGGTCGATGGGCAAGGGGCTGGTGCCGCCAATCGTCATCATCGGTGTTGTTCTAGGATCGATTTACATGGGGATCACGGGGATCACCGAAGCCGCTGGGATGGGCGCCCTGTCGGTGCTGGTGTTGGCGATCCTGCGGGGCGAGTTTTCCTTTGATCTGCTTTGGGACGCGCTGATGCGGACGCTGAAATCGACCGGCACAATCATCTGGGTGACCATTGGTGCGACGGCGCTAGCCGGGGCCTATACGATCGCGGGCGGCCCGACCTATGTGGCCAACCTGATCCTTGGCACGGATCTTCCCACGATGGGTATCCTGCTGATCATGATGCTGATCCTGCTTTTTATGGGGGCATTCATGGACTGGGTTGGGATCGTGCTGCTGATCATCCCGGTTTTCCTGCCCATCGTACAGCGACTGCCCATTGAAGAGATCGGAGTCATCGGTCAGTTGGAGCCGCGTTATCTGTCGGTCTGGTTCGGGGTACTGTTCTGCATGAACATGCAGGTCAGCTTCCTGTCACCGCCCTTCGGGCCCGCAGCATTCTATCTGAAATCCGTCGCACCACCCCACATCTCGCTTACAGATATCTTCAAGGGTTTCCTCCCATTCATCGGCATCCAGCTGATCGCGCTGTCGGTCCTCCTGATCTGGCCGCCCATCGTTGAGATACTGCTGAACTGATGCAACCCTTCGTCCGCCTTGATACCTCTGACAATGTGGTCACCGCGACCCGGGCGTTAGAGGCGGGGACAGCCGTGGATGGCGTGGCCACCGGCGCGTTGATTCCGTCCGGACACAAGGTGGCTGTTGCGCGCATCGCGAAGGGTACGCCCGTCCGCAAATATGCGCAGATCATCGGTTACGCCCTAGAGGATATCGCGCCGGGCGATCATGTTCATACGCAGAACGTTGAGTTTCGCGCAACCGACGGAATCTACGAGTTCTCGACGGATTTGCGTCCTGTGGAAGAAGCTCCGACCGATACATTTATGGGATATCGGCGGGAAAGCGGCGCGGTCGGTACGCGTAATTACATCGCAATTGTCACCTCGGTTAACTGTTCGGCCACGGCGGCCCGGATGATCGCGGAGCATTTTACGCCGGATATCCTCGCGACCTATCCCAATGTCGACGGTGTCTGTGCTTTCGTGCACGGAACGGGCTGTGGCATGGCGGGCGATGGTGACGGGTTCGAGGCGCTGCAACGTGTGATGTGGGGCTATGCCAAGCACCCCAACCATGCGGGTGTGCTGATGGTGGGTCTGGGATGCGAGATGAACCAGATCGACTGGCTGCTCGACGCCTATGGGCTGAAGCAAGGTCCGCTGTTTCAGACGATGAATATCCAGAACGTCGCTGGTCTGCGCCGAACAGTCGAGATGGGCATTGCGAAGATCGACGCGATGCTGCCTCTTGCAGATGAAGCGCGCCGAACGGAATGCCCGGCCTCCGCCTTGAAGGTGGCCCTGCAATGCGGTGGATCGGATGCCTGGTCGGGTATAACGGCCAACCCGGCCTTGGGTTATGCGACCGATCTGTTGGCGGCGCAGGGCGGTACAGGTGTGCTGGCCGAAACGCCCGAGATCTACGGGGCCGAACATCTGCTGACCCGCCGGGCTGCGGACCGCGCCACCGGAGACAAGCTCGTCGGGTTGATAGAATGGTGGGAGGATTACACCGCCCGCAACAGAGGATCGATGGACAACAATCCCAGCCCAGGCAACAAGAAGGGCGGGCTGACGACGATCCTGGAAAAGTCTCTGGGGGCGGCAGCGAAGGGCGGAACGACCCCGTTGACCGGTGTCTACAAATACGCTGAACCTGTGACGGCGAAGGGCTTCACCTTCATGGACAGCCCGGGCTACGACCCTGCCAGTGTCACGGGCCAGATCGCAGGTGGATGCAATCTCGTTTGCTTCACGACGGGTCGCGGGTCAGCCTTTGGATCGAAACCCGCACCGACGATCAAGGTCGCGACAAATGGCGAGATGTTCGCGCGCATGATCGAGGATATGGATGTGAATGCGGGCACGATCCTGACCGAAGGGGTCAGCGTCGAGGAGAAAGGCCGCGAGATTTACGAGATGTTCTTGCGTGTGGCGGGTGGTGAGACCACCAAGTCCGAAGCGCAAGGGCTTGGAGACTACGAATTCGTCCCTTGGCAGATCGGGGCGGTGATGTGACCCGCCTGCTGGTCATGGGGGGCGGGTTGATCGGGGCGCGGCATGCGCAGCTGATCAAGGAACATCCCAGTACGACGTTGGTCGGTTTGGTTGACCCGGATCCCAGTGCTGCCCCGGATCTTGAGGCCCCGCGTTGGGCTGCATTGCAGGATGTAGAAACAGATGATGTGGATGGCGTCCTGATCGCGACGCCTACGCCTTTGCACCTGGCACATTGTCTTTCGGTCGCTGAACGCGGTTGGCCCATGCTGGTCGAAAAGCCACTGGCTGATACTCTTGAAACCGCAGCGGAGTTGGTGCAGCGGGTCAAGGTGCCTGCTTTGGTCGGCTTCCATCGGCGGCATCATTGCAAGGTCAAAGCGCTGCGGCAGAAGTTGCAGGAAGGGGCAGTCGGTCAATCCCTCTCGGCCAGCCTGATCTGGGCGATGCGCAAGCCCGACAGCTACTTTGAAGGGAATTGGCGGTCCTCCGGCGGAAGTCCGGTGATGATCAACCTTGTTCATGACATTGATTTGCTGCGCCATCTCTTTGGTGAGATCGTTGAGATTTCCGCCTTTGCGGGCCCAGTTCTGCGAGGTAGCGGGCGGGTTGAAACAGGCAGTGTCATCCTGCGCTTTGTCTCTGGTCCAACGGCCAGCATCAGCTTTGCGGACACCGCGCCGTCGCCCTGGGGGTTCGAAGCGGGGACAGGAGAGAATCCGAATATCGGCACGACAGGCGAGGATATGCTCTGGATCACGGGTACGGATGGGGGGATTGCCTTCCCTTCCCTGACCGTCTGGTCCGGGTCGGATTGGAGCCGCCCCGCAGAGAAACAGCCAGCAACGATCATGGAAGACCCGCCGCCCTTGGTCGCGCAGCTTGATCACTTTATCGACGTCGTCGAAGGACGTGCCGAACCAATGATCAGCTTGCAGGACGCGACCGAAACGCTGCGCGCCGCACTCGACATTGAAAGCCGACTTGGGCGCGCTTTGCATTGTCCGGACGACATATTGAAGGATGGTGTATGAATGATTTTTGAGGGACCGAACGCCCCGGAATTTGTGAGGATTTTGGGGA
>ERZ1740067.526-NODE-526-length-30083-cov-6.420141_pt1 | contig 30083 bp, 24 predicted proteins | sample MGYA00581736_ERZ1740067 | MGnify/ENA primary metagenome ERZ1740067 (study PRJEB43018, sample SAMN04849236) | marine metagenome | isolation source: floating plastic debris | place: Pacific Ocean | collected 2008-08-27 | study: EMG produced TPA metagenomics assembly... | reverse complement strand
GCTTCCCGCCAATTCGTTGGCCGGCCGCCGCATCCGCTACGAGCCCGAGGCGCCCGACTACTTCGGCGTCCTGACCGACTCGACGTTCGTCGATGTGCTCGACCAAGAGCTCGCGCGAGCCGACCAGCTCGCGCTGTCGTCGGCCAACTTCGTCCCGCGTTGCACGGAGTTCGTCGTCGAGTGGTCATTCGGCCAGACCGCGAACGGCCAGCTCGTGTGGTACGGCGTCGAGCAAGACACGAGCAGCCCCGCCGACGACATCCCGGATCAGCTTCGCCAATACACCCCCGACCTCACGCAAGAGGAGGAAGGTTACCGACCGTTCGGAGGTCGCGGGGTCGATGACCTCCCGGAAGACGTCGAGGATTATCGCCCGACTCCCGATTTGATCTACGGCACGCCGCTGCCTTTCGGCACTGGCCCCGCCACCGCTACGTTCGGTTTCATCGATCCCACCTTCAACAGCGCCACCGCCGACGACCTCGTGATGCCTTGGCCCTGGCCAAAGCTCATCCGCGTGACCGTTACGATTGCCGACGAGATCGATCCGACGATCGAGCAGACCTTCCAGTTTGTCCTTGAAGCGCCGGGCACACCCGACCCCGAGTGAGTGACTGACTGGGTGACCCAAGCACCGGGCCGCGCGAGAAACGCAGGCCCGCATCCGCTCCGCGCTGGCATGTGCCGGCATCGCGGGGCAAGGGCGCACGCCGCGCCCGGGAGTACGACCAATGACCAGCGTTCGTGAGTCCATCCGAAACGCGTCCGCCACGCTCGCCCGCTCAGCCGCTCGCCGTGCGCTGACCTCGCGCCGCCGAGGCAACTTCTTCATCCTCGTCGTCGGCACGCTAGCGATGCTCGCGGTCATCACCGTGATCTACGTCTCGGTCGGCCGGGCTGATCGCCGGACGGGCGCTGCCGTCCAGCAGGCACGCATCGCCGAGGACATCGCCGAGCAGGTCCGTGACTATATGCTCGACGTCATCGCGCGCGATCTGTTCTTGCCGGTGCCCGTCCAGTTCGACGCCAGCGGCACTCCCACGGCCTACGCTCGCGAGGCGTGGGACATCCCGACCACCAACTCCCTTGTCACCAGCCTCGCACCCGGCGAGACGAACTTCCCCGGCGCCGCCTTCACCCTCTTCGACCCCGCCGGCGTCGGCGACGACCCCTGGCTCGCGTCCACCGAGCCGACCTACCTGGCCCTCGGCACCCACGCCAGCGAAGCGGTCGATTACTCGCAGCGATGGCGCGATCTCCGCGACTGGAAGCACATTTCGAACTTCGCGCCCAACGGCTTGTTCGTGAATCTCGCAAACCTCCGCGGCACGGAAAACGAGAACAACTTCGACGCAGCCCCCGGCTTCGGCGAGAACACACCAACCACCTATCGCATGAGCGATCGTCTGTCCATGTACGACGCGAACGACGCCTCCGTCCTCGGTGACTCGGCCGACCCCGTCTTCCCATTCATCTCTCCCTTTGATTCACTTCGAGGCACCGCCAACCTCGACCCGCGTTTCCCCCGCGACTTCACGATCGACCAACGCTTCGCCTTCCGCCCCATGGAGGACGACCTTGATCCCGGCGACCCGCTGCACATCGACAACCAGTGGGCCGACGCCGACGGCGACGGCATGGCCGACAGCCGATGGTTCGAGCTCGTCGACGCCTCGTCCCCGCTCAACGACGGTCTGCGGTTTCTCCTCGATAATCGCGATGACCTCCGTTACTTCGTCGCCGCCCGCGCCATCGACCTCTCGGGCCTGATCAACGTCAACACGGCCGGCGATTTCGTCATCGCCGCCAACGGCGACCGACTGCCCGTCGGCCTGACCCCAAGCTCGGTCGACCTCCGCCGACTCCTCGGCATGTCCGACGCCGCCTACCTCTGGTTCGGACCCAGCGGCTCGGCGATGGGCTACGGCGAGCTGTACCCCGGCTTCACAGACGAAGCGGACGAGCCCGACCTCGGCGATCGACGCGAAGAGGACTACCGCGGCTTCCCGGCCTCTACCTTCTACGACGCGGCCGCGGCAGTGGGCGCGGATCTTGAGAACTCGGGCACATTCCTCGGCGTCGCGCCGCGACAGTACGGCCGATACTGGACCAACCGACTGAATCAGGGCGGCACCGCCGCCGATGACCGTCTCGACCCCGCGAACCGCACCATCACCGCGAGTGAAGACCAACGCAGCGATGCCTACGCCCGTGTCCGAAGTGGTCCCGGCGGCACGTTGTTCGATGCGGCCGGCCCATCGTTCACGACAGTGCCAACCTTCGGCATCGGCGACCTCACCGAGCTCCTCCGCTTCCGCGCGTCCAACGACCCGACCCGCACGACCCAGCTCGAGCGTGCCTTCGCCGACCCCTTCCCCGGCTTCTTGGGCAACAACCAACCCAGCCTCGGCCTGCTCCGCGACAACCGAGGCCTTGACCTCGAGCTCTTCCGCCGGGGCGAAGAGAACGACGCCCGCGTCCCCCGCGAAGAAGCGCTCATCCAGTTCGCCATCGACCCACGCCAACGCCTCACCACCCGCAGCGGCGCCCGCCTGATGGTGCCCGAGCTCTTCGCGGCTCCTGCCGCGGGCGAGACACCGATCGCGCCCAGCATCACCGCAACGGGCTCGCTCGCGAAGTCGCTGCGCAGTCCCGACGCCTCGGCCCTCTTCACAGAGATCGCGACCACACTCTCGCCCACCGCGGTCTGGCCCGACGCAACAACCTTCGAGGCCGATCGCTTCCAGATCTATGGCTACGCGTCCAGCGAGGTCGCCGTGCGCCTGGCAGCCCATCTCACCGCAAACATGATCGACTCGCGCGATCGAGCGGTGGACAGCGATGAACTCCCAACGATTCTGACGCTTGCGCTCACAGATGATGCCGTGGACCGTGATCTGACGAACGAGTCGTGGGCGGGAGAACGCCTGACCTCACCGGTGCGAGCGACCGCGCCGGCGCAGCTCACAGATGTGTACGCATCAACCGCCAATGCCTTCGTCAACGTCTACGGCATCGAGGCGCAGCCCTTCATCTCAGAGATCGCGTCCTTCTGGATCTTTACCGATGCGCCCGCGGACAACAGCGGAAACTCTTCGGGAAGCCGAGACGAGGAATGGATGCTCGATAACTCGGACCCCATGAACCCCATCCTCATGACCGGCCCGGTCACCATCGAGCTCGACGTGAGCACCGACGACTTCCTCATGCATGGCGTCGTTGTCCAACTCGCCAACCCGTTCTCCGAAGACATCAACCTCTCCAGCTCCGTCTCGAGCGACGAGGCGACACCGCTCGCCGACGAGGACGACTTCGAGTACTACATCGAGTTCGAGGGCGTGTTCTACAAGCTCGTGAATCTCCAAGCGTGGCAGGCCGACGAGCAGTACCCCGCCGTGCTGCGGGCCGGCGAGTCGCGAAACGTGGTGCTCATGAGCGAGAGCCCGTTCGTGGGCGACCTCATCGATCAGCGTTTCCAGGACATCGACGACGATTACACCGCTACAGGTAGTGACGTCGTTGACGTCTTCCCCGGCGTCGAGTTCGCCGAGAACGGCTTCGGCCTCTCCTGGCTCAAGAGCCAGTTCAAGATCATCGACTCCATCGCGGGAGCAGGACAAAGCGAGCCGATCATCGCCGTGCCATTCACCCCGACAAGCGGCTCGGTCTTGAACCCGCTCCCAAACGACCGCGACGGCGTGCTCGATTCAACAATTGACGACGAGGTTCGGCTCTGGCGCGCAATCCGCTCCGGCGCGAACGAGGACGTATCCAACGAAGAGATCAACGACTACCTCGCCGACCGCTTCCGCATCCCCGCCGCAGCCGGGTTCGATCGCCTCGCAAGCGCGTCGACGACCCATTCCGGCACACTCTCCTTCGGGCAAGCTGGCCCCGACCCATCGAGCGGGGATTACGACGACGCCGAGGTCGAGGACAACACCGGCGCAACGCTCGTGCTCAGCACGCGCGTGAATCGCCGATATGCCATCGACGGCCCCGGCGAGATTCCGCTCTACGCACTCGAAGCTTCCGACGCCGCATCGGCTCTCGCCAAGGAGTCCGAGCCATCACCGGACGGGGACGACCGCCCGGACTACGACAACCCCAATGGCTGGAACATCATCTGGGGTGACTTCCTGCTCAATACCATCGAGGAACGCTTCCTCGTTGACGCAGGCGGCGGCGCGGGTGTCGGCTTCGGTGCGGAACTCGCCATCCGCGATATCACGCGGCCAGCCGACGATAAGTCGGGCGCGGCCCCGTCTAATCTCTCGGCCGACCCCTGGGCCGCCCTAAAGGTCGAGTACCGCCCCCGCGACCTCGCCTTCAACGAGTTCCTCGACGCGGCAAACACGCAAACCAGCCGAGAGTTCGCCACAACGCGTCTCGTCAACGTGCTGCTGTCCACGCCCGCCATCGGCGCGTGGTACTACCCCGCGGTCAGCGGCGGCGGACCCGACCAGTGGACCACGCTCGGCGAGTCCATCGCGATCGCCTTGGACTTCGAGCGGCCGATGGCAGAGGTCGCTGGCAGCACGCCGATGGTGCCGATCATGGCAGAACTTGGCCGACGCGACGACGCCGTTACGCCTGCGATCCGTCCGCAACTTGAGAACGCAAAGCTCGTGCTCAACGACTTCGTCCCGTTCATCGACAACGACGGTTCGGACGGCTTTTTCACGCCGAACAGCACCGATGTCGCAACCGGGCTCGGCATTCCGATCGCCTTGGGCCTTGTCGATCGCTTCACCATGCTCGATGACGACGATGTCTCCCAGACCCGGCCCGTCCAAGGCCTCATCAACATCAACACCGCGCCGTACATGGTCCTGCGTCAACTACCTATGTTCGCTCCCACGCCAGTCTCTTCCGGAGGCCTTCTTACCGCGGGCTTCAACGAGTGGTGGTGGCCTACCACGAGCACGAACCAGCACGACGCGACGACCGATGTCGCTGCGGGCGTGATCGCGTACCGCGATCGCTCGATGGCCGGCGTGTGGCAACAGCCGACGGGCAACTCCGAACTCGACTTCACCTCGTTGAATGCCTTCGACCCGACGATCGAGACCGCCCGCGGGTACGCCGCCGGCATTCCGGGCCTTCGAGATCGCGAAGGGTTCCGATCGGTGGGCGAGCTGCTCATGGTCCGCAATGGCATCGATGACGCCGACGGCTCGGGACCGCTCGCCTTCCAATTCTCCGTCGACCGGCTCGGCCGCGACAACATCAATGTTGCCAACGCCAGCACCGATGCGAACCTCGCGATCGCCATCGAGGGCAACGTGTACGACGACGGCAGCGGCACCTCCTTTGACCCCGACAACCTCATCGACGACCGCGACGAGCAACTGGCGATCCTGTCCGCAGCCGCCCAGTCGGTGACGGTCCGGAGCGATTACTTCGCCGTCTGGTTCGTCGTCAGGGGCTACAGCGAGGCCGACGTCACGGGCCTGGAGGACCAAGACCCGATGATCCCAACGGTCAACCGCCGATTCCTGATGATCGTCGATCGCTCCAACGTCACCTCGCCCGGCCAGAAGCCCCGCGTGCTTTCCTTCGAGGAAGTCCCCGTGGTCGGCACCTTCGGCTCGATCGGGCAGTAAATCGCGAGGTCGCGAACTCGCGATAGGGCAGCGACGCCAGCACTGGATACCATGCTGCTGGCTCCCGGCTCGTACGTGGTGCCTGTGCAGGGTGTAGCTCAGCTTGGTAGAGCGCGTGCTTTGGGAGCACGAAGTCGCAGGTTCGAATCCTGTCACCCTGATTGTACCGATCACCCCGGCCGGCCGTCAGCACGATCCGATTCTGACGCATCCAAGACCCAGCGTGGCCCGATTCCGTGCTGCGCCCGGCGACACCCGTGTCGAGCACCACCCACCCCAGCACGCCCCTTGCCACAGAGCACACCGGCGTAACTTCGCGCGCGCGAAGCCTGCTCGCCGTTCGCATCCTCGGCGCCGGTGCACTGCTCACGCTCGCGCTGCTCTCCTTTGAGTGTGTGCTGGTCGTTCGTCTGTACAACGCCTTCCGAGACCTGACCACCTCCGAGGTCCACCTCCAAGAACTCCGCGGCGAGGTGCAGTACCTCGACGAGGTATTGACCAGCTCGGCGCGAATGGCTGCGGCAACGGGCGACCTGACCTGGCGTGTGCGCTACGACCAACACCAGCCCATCCTGGCGGAGCGCATCGAGGAAATGCTCGCGCTCACACGTGATCCATTCGAGCGTGCCGCGGGCCAGCGCATCAGCGCGGCGCACGCCCGACTTGTCGCGATGGAGCGCGAGGCGTTCGCCCTCATCGCGCAGGGCCGAGCACCGGCCGCCCGCGCTCTACTCGAAGGCGGGCAATACACACGAAACAAGCAGCAGTACGCCGAGGGCATGAACGAGGGTGCAACCGCGATCTCCGACCGCCTCGCCGGACTCCGCGGCGAGTATGGCAGGCGCGTCGTCGCGGTGCTCGTGCTCACCGTGCTCAGCCTCGCCTTCCTGATCTCGGCATGGATCGGCGCCATCGTGCTCGTGCGTCGGCATTTGGCAGTGCTCGCCGATGCCGCCGACGCCGCGGCCCTTCAGCGGATGGTGTTCGACTCGACGCGTGACTGCATCGTGCTCTTCGACCCCGCCGGCGTGATCGTCGCCGCGAATCCCGCCGTGACGCTCATCCTCGGACACGCGGCCGATTCCCTTATCGGCAAACCGATCGACCAGACGCTCATCCGCTCGGGCCTCACACCCGAGCCCTCGGAAACGCCCCAGCCGCTCGCAGTGTCTGCGGCCGACGGCTCGGACGTGCCCGTTGAGGCGACCGTCTCACGATCCACGATGGGTGCCGGCAAGACGGTCTACGCGGCCGTGCTCCGCGACCATCGCGAGCGCGACCTCGCCGACCGCGAACGCAAGCGCCTGGAAGCCGAACTCCGCCAAGCACAGAAAATGGAAGCACTCGGCACGCTCGCCGGCGGCATCGCCCATGATTTTTCCAACCTCCTCGCTGCGATCACGGGCTTCGCCGAGAACGCCCGCGCGTCGCTCCCAGAGCACCATCGCGCCCATGCCGCACTCGCCCGGCTCGACGAGGCGGTCACGCACGCGACCGGCATGACCCGCTCGCTGCTGACGTTCTGCCGAACGGCGCCCGCCGCGCGCACGCCCCTTGCTCTGCGGCGCGTTGTGCACGACACCGCCCGCCTCATCGCGCCCTTGCTCCCGAAGCGCATCGAATGCCTCTTCGACGTGCCCGCCACCTCCGCGTCGAGCACATGGGCGATGGGCGATCCGGCCCAGCTCCGCCAAGTCGTCGTCAACCTCTGCCTCAACGCCCGCGACGCGATGCCGGGCGGCGGCACGCTCACCGTGTCGCTCGATGCCGACGACGCCCAGGTTCGCCTCTCGGTGCGAGACACCGGCGAGGGCATGACCGACGAAACGCGCGCCCGCGTCTTTGAGCCTTTCTTCACGACCAAGGACGCTGGCGAGGGCACCGGGCTCGGGCTCGCGGTGCTCCACGGCATCGTGATCGACCACGGCGGGACCGCTGCTGTCGATTCAACCGAGGGGCACGGCACGGAATTCATTGTCACGCTACCAAGCATCGATCCACCCAAAGCCCCGCCAGCAACGTCGGCCCAAGGCTTGCGAGTCATGCTCGCGATCGAGGACCACTATGAACGTGCGATCCTTGCCTCAAGCCTGCGTCGCGAGGGGCATATTGTCCTGACGACGGTGCCAAGGAGCGATGACAAGCCATCCGCTGATCTGTGCATCACCGACGGCGCGGCCGATGCCGCAACGCCCGCCGAGAATCGCGTGCCCACCCTCGTGCTTGCTGATACCGTGCACGAAGGAGTGGGCGATGCCGCAGCCGTTGTCGCCCGGCCGTACAGCATCGGCGACGTGCTTGCCGCGGTCGAGCGCGTGTTGCCCGCCGAGTAGGAGCGAATGCCGATGCCAGATTCTGCCTCCGACACACGCGTCCTGCTTGTCGACGACCACGCGATGGTGCGGCAAGCTCTCTCCGAGCGTCTCGGCCGCGAGCCGGGGTTCACGGTTGTCGCCACAGCCGCGAACGCCGACGAGGGTATCGACGCTGCCAAGCAGCACAAGCCGGACATCGTCACCTTCGACATCGACATGCCCGGCCGGATCTGCTTCGACGCCGCGATCGCGATCCGCCAGTCGCTCCCCGCGGTCAAGATCATCTTCGTCAGCGCGTTCTTCCACGATTCCTACATCGAGGACGCGCTCAAGGCCAAGGCCCACGGATACGTCACCAAGGGTGAGTCCCTCGAGACGATCGTCACCGCCCTCCGCGAGGTCGCGCACGACGGTGTCTACTTCTCCGATGAAGTCCGCGAGCGTTTGGTCATGGACGCCGGCGGCGTGCGCCTCGCGCCCGACGCCCAGACCCGCGTCTCCGTGCTCACCGATCGCGAACGCGAGGTGCTCCGCTACCTCGCCCGCGGCCTGAGCAAGAAGGAGATCGCGTCGATGCTCAGCCTGAGCGTCAAGACCATCGAGAACCACACCGCGAACCTCATGGTCAAGCTCAAAATCCACGACCGCGTGGAGCTCGCACGCTTCGCAATCCGCGAAGGGCTGGCCGAGGCGTAAGTCGGTCGGCGTCTGATCCAGCAACTAAAAGCCCGACGCACCGATTCGGGCGTCGCCGGGCCGCACGCGAGTTCGGACCTCCCAGGGCGAGGACCCAACCCCGCCTATCCTCCATGACGAGCGGGGCGATCGAACCACCCCGACAAGCCCGCACGTGGTTATACGTTTCACCTCGCCGCGCGCATTTCGCTCACCGCGAAGCGAGGTAAGACGCACACAGCCGGGCCGCCGCGTGGTATCGTCACGCCCCATGTCGCCAAGGCCCACGCCAACCGAGACGTCGATCCCCGCCATCAAGGCGCCGCCGCCGGTCCGCGACAATCCGCTGACCCGCTCGCTCGCGGGCGTCCTCGGGCTCGGCTTCCTGGGGCTGATGCTCCTCCTCTGCCTCGGCACACTCCCCTATACACTCGGATCGGTCAGCGATGTCGCTGGCAGCCAGGCGAGCACGCCTCGCTACAACGCGGGCCAGCCACGCGAGGGGCGAATCCCGCCCGCGTTCTGGCCCAAAGACGACCAGGCGATCCTTCGGCTCAACAGCGCGGTCGCCGCAAGCACCATCGAGCAGGTCGCCGCCGAGCTCAACATGGAGCCCGACGCGCTCGTTGCCCAGACCGAAGGCCCCGCCGCCGACGCGCTCCGCGAGCACTGGCCCACGCCCATCCTCGGCACCGACGTGCTCGGGCGCAGCCTGCTCGTCCGCTCGCTCACGGGCGGGGGTATCTCGTTGGGCATCGGTATCGCCGCCGCACTCATCTCCGTCTTCATCGGCACGCTCTACGGCTCCATCGCCGCGTACATGGGCGGCCGCGTCGACGCCATCATGATGCGCGTCGTCGACATCCTTTATGGTCTCCCGTACATCCTCCTCGTCGTGCTCCTCGCTGTCGCTGGCGACGCGCTCGTCGAGCAATACATCGCCAGCACCGGCACAGACCTCTCGCGACTCCAACGCTCGCTGATCGACGTGGGCATCCTGCTCGTCGCGATCGGCGGCGTCAGCTGGCTCACCATGGCCCGCGTCATCCGTGGCCAAGTGCTCAGCCTCAAAGCTCGCCCGTTCGTCGAGGCCGCACGAGCGGTGGGGGCCCCGGGCAGGCGCATCTTCTTCCGCCACCTGCTGCCGAACGTGCTCGGGCCCGTGATCGTCTACGCGACACTCACCGTGCCGCAGGCGATCCTGCAGGAGTCGTTCCTGTCGTTCCTCGGCATCGGCGTGAAGCCGCCCCTGCCAAGCTGGGGAAATCTCGCTGCAGAAGGGCTTGGCGAGCTCAACACATTCCGCAGCAACTGGTGGCTTCTGTTCTTCCCGTGCCTGCTGCTGGGCACCACGCTGCTCGCGTTGAACTTCGTCGGCGAAGGCCTACGCGAAGCGCTCGATCCACGCCGCGCCTGCCGGTAGTCGCCAAATCGCAACATCGGCCTGTGAACCCGCCTCCAGACCTCGCGACGGGCGACCGGCTTGGGTATGGTGGTGCCACCTCGGCCCGCCGCCGCGAGGCGTCGCCCGCGCGGAAGCTCGCCCCGGAAAGGGACACTGAAGATGTACAACAAGTTCGGCCTCAAGGACTTCGTGATTCTGCTGGCGGTGCTCCTCGTGGGCGTCGGCGTCGTGCTCGCGATGATCCAGGACGACCGCCGCTTCGAGCAGAACCGAGACCTGCTCACCAAGGTCGGCACGCTCGAGAAGCAACTCGCCCGCGTCGAGCGAGCCCTCGAGAACGGCGTCGTCGCCCGCGCCGCCACCGGCACCCCGGGCACCCCCGCAGCCCGCGACGAATCCTGGGCCCGCCCGGGCGTCGGGATCGCCTGGCAGCCAGTCCCCGACTACACCATCGACCCGACCGAGTTCGACGACTATGAGCCCGGCGGTGAGTTCGTCGAGATCTTCGAGGCACAGATGCCCAAGATCATGCCGCACCTCGCCCAAGACGTCTACTCACGCCGTATCACCGATCTCGTCTTTGATCGCCTCGGCGACTACAGCACCGACACCAAGACCCTCGTCGGCTCGCTCGCTGAAGCATGGCAATACGACCCCGATGGCATGTGGCTCCGTGTGAAGCTCCGCGAGAACGCACGCTTCCACGACGGCGAGACGGTCAACGCCGACGACGTGCAGTTCACGTGGATGGACTTCATCTTCAACCCCGAGCTCGAGACCGAACGTGTCCGCTCCATCGTCAACAACGTCGAGGACGTCAAGGCCGTCTCGGACAAGGTCGTCGAGTTCACCTTCAAGTCGCCGCTCTATTCCAACCTGAGCGTCGCGCTGCTCTACGACATCCTGCCCAAGCACTTCTACGAGCGGTTCACGCCCGCGCAGATCAACCAGTCCACGGGCCTGCTCATGGGGTCGGGGCCGTTCCGGGCCGAATCGTTCGATCCATCCGATCAGTGGTCACCCGGCACCGACTTCGTGCTCGTTCGCAACGAGTCGTACTGGGGCGGCGGCAAGCCGGCGCTCGACCGTCTCCGCTTCCGCACAATCACCGAGGACCTCGCATCGTTCACCGCGTACAAGAACGGTGAGGCCGACATGATGAGGCCGACCTCCGCCCAGTTCACCGAAACGCTCGCGAACGATCCGGATTGGGAGCAGACCAACCAGTCGCTCAATTGGGTCAACATGCGATCCGGCTACTCGTTCATCGCGTGGCAGTGCGGCAAGCGCAACGGCGAACGCCTCACGCCCTTCCACGATCAGCGCGTGCGACTGGCGATGACCCACCTCCTCGACCGCCAACTGCTCATCGATGACGTGTCCCGCGGTATCGGACAGATCGCAACTGGCCCGAACAACTCGACCTCTCCCGCCAGCGCCCCCGACGTGATCCCTTGGCCCTACGACCTCGCCAAAGCACGCGAGCTGCTCGCCGACGCGGGCTGGGTCGATCGCGACGGCGACAACATCCTCGAGAATGAGGCCGGCGAGGAGTTCGAGTGGGAGTACACCTACGCCGTGGGCAGCGACAGCACCGTCCAACTCGCCAACTACGTCCACGCCCAGTGCGCCCTCGTCGGCAATCGCATGACCCACAACCCGCTCGACTGGACGATCTTCGTCGAGGTGCTCAACTCACGAGACTTTGACGCGATCTCACTCGCGTGGTCGGCAAGCTCGCCCGAGAGCGACCCCCGTCAGATCTGGCACTCGGCGTCCATCGAGAACCAAGGCGACAACTTCACGCAATGGGCAAGTGCCGATGCCGACCGCCTGATCGACAAGGGCCGGGCCACGCTCAGCGATCCCGAACGCATGCTGGTCTGGCACGAGTTGCATCGCGTTCTGCACGAGGAGCAGCCGTACACGTTCCTCCGCGAGATTCCCTGGCTCCGATTCGTGAGCGGCGAGTTCAAGAACGTGAACCCGTACTCCAAGGGCCTCGAGCAACGCGAGTTCTACGCCGTCCCCATGTCAGGCATCTGACACACCCTCGCGCCGCGGGCACGACGCCGCGGCCGAAACAAGGGCCACGACATGGGCACATACATCATCCGTCGCTTGCTGCTGATGATCCCCACGATCATCGGCATCACGTTCCTCATCTTCATGCTCATCGCGCTCAGCCCGGGTGGCATTGGCGCGGGCCTCCGCGTCGCCGGCGGACAGATGGAAGCGACGAGCCGGGCACTCCAAGAGGCGTACCTCGAGGACCGCTACGGCCTCAACGATCCCGTCGTCGTCCAATACGGCCGATGGCTCTCACGCGTCAGCCCCGTCAAGTTCGGCGAGCGCGAACAGATCGCGCCCGATGGCTCGCGCCAGCGTGCTCCCCGCGCGATCGACCCGCCCGTTGGGTGGCAGTGGATCACCGACGACCTTGCACCAGCGGCCGCCGAGCCATTCGCATGGCCCGATGACGCAACCGAAGAATCTAAGGACCGCACATACCGCCGCCAGTCGAACGCGTACGCCCAGGCCCGCGCCCGCTCGATCGCAGCCGCCACCGAGTTCGAGCAAGCACTCTCGGCATACCTCCGCGCCGTTGACCTCGACAAGTTCGTCTTCGGCACAGGCAAAGTCCGCCCCGCCGCGATCAAGAGCCACACGCCCAACCGCGATCTCCCCGAGTGGCAGACCGCCCAAGCACTGGGCGAACAAGCACTCGCCGAATACCAGGGCGCGATCGACGAACGCCAGAACAAGATCACGATGCTCCGCGCCAAGCCCTACCGCGAGGCGGGCGTGCCGATCATTCCCGGCACGCTCTCGGTGGCGATGCCCGACCTCGGCGTGTCGTTCGCCCGCTCGCGGCCCGTGAGCACGCTCATCGCCGAAGCCCTCCCGATCACGCTGCTGCTCAACGTCATCGCGTTTGTGCTGATCTACCTGATCGCGGTGCCCTCGGGCATGCTCGCCGCGGCACGGTCGGGCACGGCGATCGACGTCGGCCTCGGTGCGCTCTACGTCGCGCTCTGGTCGTTCCCGATCCCACTGGCCGGCGTGCTTGCAATCGGCTTCCTCGCGAGCAACGACTATCTGGGAGCCTTCCCAGTCGCGGGGCTGCACGACTCGGCCGCCGACACCTTCGCCTTCCTGCCAACCTTCTCCGAGAGCGGCGCCTTCCAACGCGGCTACCTCCTCGACTCACTCTGGCACGTCTGCTTGCCTGTGCTCTGCCTCGTCTATGGTGGGTTCGCAGTGCTCAGCAAGCAGACGCGCGCCGCGATGCTCGAGAACTACAACGCCGACTATGTGCGCACCGCCAAGGCAAAGGGCGTCGCACCCCGCGACGTGCTCTTCCGCCACGTCTTCCGCAACAGCCTGCTGCCGCTGATCACCATGTTTGTCTCGATCTTCCCCGCGATGCTCTCTGGCAGCGTGGTGATCGAGCGGATCTTCAGTGTGCAGGGCATGGGCAACCTCGCGATCGAAGCGATCAACCTGCGCGACCGCGAACTAATCCTCGCAACCACGCTCATCGTTGGAGCCGTCAACCTGCTCGCGCTCCTCCTGGCCGACATCCTCTACGCGCTGGCCGACCCGCGCATCTCCTACGAGTAGGGCCGAGCACCGACCATGAGCGCCACCACACCCAATCCGCCCGAATCTGTCACCGGCGTCCAACTCGCCCAAGGCATCGGTCATCAACCCGCCAAGGGTTTCTGGGCCGACGCGTGGAGCCAGGTCCTCAAGCGGCCCGCCGCTGTCGCGAGCATCGCGTGGATCGCAATCGTTGCCGTCTTTGCGATTCTCGCACCCTTCATCGCCAGCGGCCACCCGCTCACACAAACCATCGACGGCCAAACTACTTCTCCCCTGATCGACAACCTCTCATCCGCCGACGTCCTCCTGCTCATCTTCGGCATCATCACCGCCGCCATGATGCTCCCCAAGCGTGGTGCCCCCCGAAGCAAGCGAGGCGCAGCCCTCGTGCTTGCGGCGATCCAAGCCGGCGCGACTGTCATCCTCACGGCAGCGATCCGCTCATGGTTCGAGCGACGAAGCGCACCGCAGTTTGCCCAAGACGCCGCCGCGGCCGCGGCATTCCCGTACGCCCTCCCGATCGCGATCGCCTCGCTCCTCGCGATCCTGTTCCTGATCGCCAGCCGACCTTGGCAGTCGTTTGCCGCCAGGCTCGCATGGGTCGCGATGATCGCGGTCGTCGCCGCGGGCGTGATCTCATTCAAGTGGACCGAGCCGCTGGAGCGGTTCGACTACCGCGAGCGAGAAGCCGCGGGCATGATCGACGCGACATACACGCTCATTCCCTTCTCGCCAGGCCAGACCAGCACGTCCCTCTTCTTCGAGCCCCCCGGCACCACGCTCGGCGAGGGCCTCGGCGAGCGAGCCGCGGGCAGGCTCCCGCCGGAAGACGCGGGCAAACGCTTCATCCTCGGCACCGACGCTCAGGGGCAAGATGTTCTCACGCAGATGCTGCACGCATGCCGGCTGTCGATCTCGATCGGCCTCGTGTCTACGAGCATCGCCGTCGTCATCGGCGTGACCATTGGCGCCCTCATGGGGTACTTCGGCGGCTGGGTCGACCTGCTGCTGTATCGGGTGGTCGAGATCTTCATGGCGATCCCGCTGCTCTTCCTCTTGATCGTGGCTGCGGGCGTGCTGCCGCGAAACACGTATGTCATGATGATCATCATCGGCTGCGTCACGTGGACGGGCGCTGCGCGCTTCACGCGCGCCGAGTTCTTCAAGCTCCGCAACCAAGACTTCGTCCAGTCCGCACGATCGGTCGGCCTGCCGCTGCGCTCGATCCTCTTCCGCCACATGCTGCCCAACGGCGTCACGCCCGTGCTCGTCGACGCGTCGTTTGCCATCGCCGCAGCCATCCTCATCGAGGCGATCCTCTCGTTCCTCGGGCTCGGCCCGGTCAACCAACCCTCGTGGGGCCGGCTGCTCTCGGACTCGACCAACGAGACGGGCGTCTTCAAGTGGTGGCTCGCGATCTTCCCCGGCGCCGCGATCTTCCTCACCGTCCTCGCGTACAACCTCATCGGCGAGGCGCTCCGCGACGCGATCGATCCCAAGCTCAAGAAGGCCCGCGTCTGATGACTAGCCAAACTCACGCCGTCGACGACACCAAGCCCATCCTCGAGGTCCGCGATCTCGCTGTGTCGTTCGATAACGGCAAGGGTCCCCGCATCCAGGCGGTCGATGGCGTTCGCATGTCGATCTATCCGCGCCAGACCCTCGCCGTCGTCGGCGAGTCCGGCTGCGGCAAGTCCGTCACCGCGATGAGCAGCCTCCAACTCGTCCCCCGCCCGCCCGGCCGATTCGATCGCGGCGAGATCCTGCTCCGCGGGCTCGAGGGCGAGGTGAACCTCCTCACGCTCTCCGAGTCGCAGATGCGCGAGATCCGCGGCAACGAGATCGCCATGATCTTCCAAGAGCCGATGACCTCGCTCAACCCGGTCTACACCGTGGGCGATCAGATCACCGAAGCAATCCTCCTGCACCAGCCGGTCAGCCCCGGCGAGGCCCAAGAGATTGCGTTCCAAGCGATGCGCGATGTGGGCATTCCCGAGCCCGAGCGCCGAATCAAGGCATATCCGCACCAGTTCTCCGGCGGCATGCGCCAACGCGTCATGATCGCCATGGCCCTCGCATGCAAGCCCCGCCTGCTCCTCGCCGACGAGCCGACCACGGCGCTCGACGTGACGATTCAGGCGCAGATCCTCGAGCTCATGACCGATCTGAAGCAACGCCTCGGCATGGCGATCATGCTCATCACCCACGACCTCGGCGTGGTCGCCGAGCAGGCCGACGTCGTCTGCGTCATGTACGCCGGCCGGGTCGTGGAGTACGGCACCGTCTACGACGTCTTCGAGAACCCCATGCACCCCTACACCCGCGGACTCCTCGCGAGCATCCCGAAGGTCGGCGAGCGCAAGGACCGCTTGGTCACGATCCGCGAGATCGTCGAGGACGAGGCCCAGTTCACCGCGCTGCCCGGCGCGGACAAGGGCGTCCGTCCGTGGTGGCCCTGGCACGACGCCCCGAGGGACCTCGCTGCCAAGCCCGGCCCCGCGGGCGACTATGAGCTCCGCGAGATGGTGACCGACCACTGGGTCGGCCTATGGCGCACCGAGGCCGTCGCTGCCGAGGGCGAGGCAACCCGCCTGCCCGACCTGGCCTTCCGCAAGGAAGCCGCCGAGCCTGTCGCGTAGCTTCCCGAGTACAACGCCATGCGTGTCCTGCACCTCTTCGATCACGGCTTCGCGACCCACGAGCACGCGATGCGCACCCGTCTCGAACTCGGGCTCGCCGACGAGGGCGTCCGCGTTTTCTCCGCATTGCCCGAGAGCCTTGTCGATGCGTCCGCCGACGCCGACGAGTTGTTCTCCACGTCGCTGCACTACCGCAGAGCGGGACCATTCACCACCCGACGGAGCCGAGCTGCGGCACTCATCGCGTCGCTCGAAGAGCGTGCGCCGAGCGGCTCGAGCGAGCGCTCCGTCGACATCGTCCACGCCTTCGGCGGGCTCGTCTGGGAGATGGCAGTCGAGATCGGCCGCCAGACCGGCGCCGCCGTCGTCTGCGAAGTCTGGCGCAGCGGCCTTGTGCAGCGTGCACGATCCATGCGCTCCCTCGCGGGCCAGGGCGTGCCCGCGGCCCTTGCTGTGCCCGCCGACGCGCTCGCCAAAGAGCTCCGTGACCTCGCCGACCTGCCCGTGCGTGTCACGCCCTGGGGCGTCTCTCGCCCCGCAGCCGATGAAGATGCGCCCGCCGACAGCACCTTCACGCTGATGATCGCCGCGACCGGTCGAGATCAGCCCCGCCTGCGCGCGGTCATCGAGGCATTCGCGGTCTTCTCATCGAAACACCCCGGCTCGCTCGCGTTCATCGACGGCGCCGCGGCCGACCGCGCGCCCGTCTGGGCTTGGATCGAAGAGCTTGCCCTCACCGACCGCGTCTCGATCGTCGGCTCGTTCGCCGAGGGCCGCGACCTCGTGCTGCGTGGCTCGGCGCTGCTCGCGCCCGAAGCGCTCGGCGAGTACCGCAGCTTGCTGCTCGACGCGATGGCATCGGGCGTGCCGATCGTCGCGGCTGCCGACCCGCGGGTCGATTGGCTATGCGACAACCAAACCGCCTGGACCACCGAGGGCACCACCTCCGACGCCTGGGCCGATGCCCTCGAACAACTCGTTGCAACGGCGGGCACACATCGAAAGCCCGCCAACGACCTCATCGTGTCGGCACGCGAGTACGTCGCGACCAACCATCGCATAACGGGCCACGTCGCCGCGGTGCTCGGACTGTACGAGTGGCTGCTCGCCGAGCCGGCCATCCCCTTCGCGACCGCCCGCCAGCTGTAATCCGCCCGGGGCAGCCGCTACAACCCGTCGCCAGCGTCCGAAAAACCGCCGTCATGGTGCCGCCGACCACGATCGGCGCGTTTGTGACACTTCGGCGTTGGCCCAGCGACCAATTTCGTGCAAACTGGGTCAAGTCCATGCAGGGCATGCACTTGCGCGTCGCGGCGGGTTATCCGCGGGCGAACTGCGGGGTCCGTGCAATCAACCACAGATCAGTCGCCGGCTCACGCTCGGCGCGGGGCGCCAAGGAGAACACAGACATGCTCACGATCATCAGCACCGCCATCGCCGCGACCACGCTCGGCGCACCGGGCCATCACTACACCACGTACTACCCGACCCGCAACGACGGCCGGCACCTCGCCACCGCGCGCCCCTACCCCGCCAACATCGTCGACTCGACCGCACGCCCGGGCTTCAACGGCCGCGTCTGGATCGGTCGCGAGATCGTCGGCGGCACCGCCCCCACGTGGCGTGCCGATTGGTGCTCGCAGGGCCCAGCCGCTTACGGTGCACCCGAATGTAACAACGCCGTGGTCTACACACGCGTCAACACGCTCACGATCCCCGTCAACCCGTGGTGCGAACTGAGTGTTCGCGATGGTGATAAGCAGTACGAGCGCGGCCGCGTCCAATGGCTCAAAGAGCAGAACTACACCGGTGGCGTGCGCACCTTCGTGCACCCATCCCGCATCGTCGTCGCCAACGAGTACCACTCGCACGCCTCGCACCGCCGGCACATCACGCCCCGCGCAACGATCCGTCCGATCCACCCCGTGACGCGACGCACGCCGGTGCGTGTCGACTCCAGCGGCGTTCGCTGCGTGCCCTTCGCCGGGCAAGACATCCGCATCGTCAAGCCCTGCCAGCCCAATCGCCGCATCTCGCGGCTCGTCGTCGCCCACTAAGACCCAGGACTGACAGCTCAGACTTGCAACCCCGGCCCCAGCCGCGACAAACGCCGCATGGGCCGGTTGCCATTCAATCCAGATCGCATCGCCGCGAAAAAGAAGAAGTCGTCGAACGAGCCGATTTCCGTTTCCCAGCTCGCGGCACAGATCGGCAGGGCGATCGGCGACGGACTTCCCACCAAGGTGCATGTCGTCGGCGAGGTGTCCGGTTTTCGCGAGCGGACGCACTGGTACTTCGATCTCAAAGATCGCGACGCGGTCGTCAACTGCGCCGTCTGGGCATCCGCCGCGAAGCGGCTTTCGGTCAGGCCCGAGAATGGCAGAACGTTCGTCGCGACGGGCCGCGTCGAGCACTATGCCAAGGGCGGCCGGCTGACGCTCGTGATCACATCGCTCGAGCCGCTGGGCCGCGGCTCGCTCGACGCCGAGTACCGAGCACTCTGCGATGAGCTTCGCGAGCGGGGCTACTTCGATCCCGGACGCAAGCGCGATCTGCCAACGCTGCCGAAACGTGTCGCGGTCATCACGAGCAGGAGTGGGGCGGCCCTGCAAGACATCCTGCGCACCGCCGAGCAGCGATGCCCGGGCGTGCCGTGGCTGATCGTCGACTCACGCGTGCAAGGCGACGGTGCCGCCGCAGAGCTTGTCGGTCGCGTCCGCACCATCGGCTTCGATCACAAAGCGCTGGGCGTCGATGTCATCCTCCTTGCCCGTGGCGGCGGCTCTCTCGAAGACCTCTGGGCCTTCAACGACAAAAAGCTCGCCCGCGCGATCGTCGAATGCCCTATCCCGGTTGTCACCGGCATCGGGCACGAGAGCGACACGACCATCGCCCAGCTCGTGGCCGACGCTGGATGCTCCACCCCGACGCAAGCGGCCGTGGTGTTGCTGCCCGATGTCGAGGAGTTGCTTGAGCAACTCGGCTGGGAAGAGGAACGGTTGCAGCGCGCGCTCGAACGCCGTGTCAGCGAGTCGGGCGCAGCGCTGGATCGTGCCGCCGGATATCCGCTCTTTGCCAATCCCCAATCGGTCATCGATCGAGCACGCCGCGATACCCATCACGCGGCTCTTTTGCTCTCACGCAGCCTCGGCCGCCAGGCCCGCAACGCGCGTCGTCAACTGGACACGCTCGCGACGCGGCTCGATGCGCACCGCCCACGCGAGGCCCACGCCTCGCCGGTTGCCCGCGTCGATCTCGCTGGTGCTCGGCTCGCTTCGGCGATGCGTCACGCCGTCAGCAACGCGCAGGGCCGCGTCTCGCGAGCCGACGCGGCGCCGGCCTTGCAACGCTCGATCTCGCGCCGGATCGATCACGTCGATGCCGTCGCCCGCGAACTGCGGGCCGTCGGGCCCGCCGAGGTCCTCGCCCGCGGATACAGCGTCACGCAGCTCGCCGACGGCACGGTGCTCCGGTCTTCGCAGAGTGCCGCCCGCGGGGCCGTCCTGACCACGTTGCTCTCCGACGGGCACGTCACCAGCACCGTGGGCGGCAACACACGCCGGCGGGCCGGCACGATGACCGCCGCTGGGCAGATGGACCTCTTCGGCTCCAAGGACTACCTTGCCGATCATGGCCGAAACACCAGACAGCCCGAAGAAGTCCAGCCCGAAGACCCCCAAGCCCCGCAAGAAGGCGAGTGCCAAGGCGGCGGGTAGGCCCGCGCCGCGCGTCGACGGCACGGTCTCCTTCGAGGACGCACTGGGGCGCGTGGAAGACCTGATCGTCCGGATCGAGAGCGGCGAGATTGGACTCGAAGAGTCCCTCGCCCGATATGAAGAGGGCGTCGCGCTCATCAAGCGATGCCGAGCGATCCTGGACGTTGCCGAACAGCGCGTCGAGGAACTCGCCGACGACCTCGAAGGGCAGGACGACACCGCGTGAGCTATCCGATGTTCGTTGTGCTCTCGGCGGTCGTGCAAGTGGTCTTCGCCGCGGCCTTCGGCGCGTGCGTCGGCTCGCTCATCAACGTCTTGGTCTACCGCCTCCCGCTCGGCCTGGGCGTCGTCACGCCCCCCTCGCGATGACCCAACAGCGAGACGCGACTCACATGGCGTGAGAACATCCCGATCATCGGCTGGCTTGCCTTACGAGGCCGATGCCGATTCTGCCGAAGCCCGATCTCGAGCGAGTACCCGCTCGTCGAGGCGTTTGTCGCGACACTCTTCGCACTCGTCACGCTCGCATGGTTCGCGTTGCCCGCCGACACGCAGGTCTTCGGCGTTGCGATGGAGGCGATCCGCCCGGAGTGGACGCTCAACGGCTTCCCGAAGGTCTGGCCCGCGTACATCGCGATCCTCACGCTCGTGTCCTGCCTCGTCGCGATGACGCTGGTTGACGCGAAGACGTTCACAATCCCGCTTGTGCTCGCGTATGTGCCCGTTGTCGCAGCGGTGGTCTTTCACCTGGTGCTCGTACTCATCGCGGGCGAGCGTGGGCTACGCGACACCGCACCCGGTTACGACTGGATCATCCCCGAGCCCGGTCCATTCGGCTGGGCGCTGGCGGGCGTCGCGGCCGGCGGCGTGCTCGGCTTGATCGTCTCGTGTTGCCTGCTCGAGTTCGGCTGGCTCCGCCGGAGCTTCGCCGACTACGACGAGTGGGAAGCGACGGCCGTCAAGCAGGCCGAGGCCGAAGCCGCGGAGTCCGGCGTGTCCGAGCCGGTCACACCCGAGACCCTCTGGATCCAGTACCCGCACGCCCGCCGTGAGATGTTCAAGGAACTGCTCTTCCTCGCCCCCGCGATCGTGCTCGGCATCCTTGGCTATTCCGTTGGCCAGGCGATCGGTGGGCCGTGGGCGATCGATCCCGAACTCGGCGTTCTCGCCCCCGCGAGCGAGCTGCCCATGTGGGCCCGGGCCTTGGCGGGCATCGCACTCGGTTTTCTTGCTGGCGGTGCGGCGGTCTGGGCGATGCGCATCCTCGGCACGCTCGCCTTCGGCAAAGAGGCCCTCGGGCTCGGCGACGCCCACCTCATGGCGGGTGTTGGCGCGGTGCTGGGCTGGATCGATCCCGTGCTCGCGTTCTTCCTCGCCGCCTTCGTGGGCGTGGCCTCCGAGGCGGTCCGAGGTATCTTCGCCGGGGGTATGAAACGCATGATGCCGTACGGCCCCTACCTCGCGGCGGCCACGCTCATCGTCATGCTCGCCAAACCGCTCGTTGAAATAGTCCTCAGCAAGCTCGGACACACGACGATCAACCTCCCCTGACCGAACGCACGCGGTTCGGCCGGTCCGAGACCAAGCCCGGATGCCCGGCAGTGGGGGAGGGTTTCCGCTACGCTCACGTCAGTCGCCAGAACTGCGGCCGGCGTGCCGGGCGACCCGATACACGCACGAAGCGCCTCTTCTGGCGCTCCAGAACAGCTACCCGAAAGGACTCGATCGATGCCACGGTTCCTCCGCCTCACCGGCTGTGCCCTCGCGGCCCTCGGTGCCGCCGCAATGATCGGCTGCGAGAACAACACCGTCTCCGGCGACGTGCTCGCCACCGAGAACGAAGAGCTCCGCGTTCGCCTCGGCGATCTCGAGCGCCAGCTCCAAGACTGCAACGCCCAGCGTTCGTCGCTGCAATCGGAAAACTCCGAACTGGCCAGCTCGCTGCAAGCAGCGATGGACAGCGGGGCGTCTGCCGGCGGCGGCTCGGCCGCCTTCTCCGACAGCCTCGGCACCATCGACGGCACAACCGTCTATCAGTCCGGCGAGGGCATTGTCGTCGCGGTCGCGGGTGATGTGCTTTTCGCATCGGGCCAGGCGACGCTCAAGTCCGCCGCCCGCACCTCGCTCGACCGCATCGCCGATGTGATCAGGCGCGACTATCCGGCCAACGCGGTCCGCGTCGAGGGTTACACGGACTCGGATCCGATCCGCAAGAGCAAGTGGGCCTCGAACGAGCAGCTCAGCGCCGAGCGAGCACTCGCCGTCGAGAAGCAGCTTGTCTCTCGCGGCATCCCGAATGAGCGGATCTACTCCGCTGCCTTCGGCCCCGCCAAGGCCAAGGGCACGAAGTCGGCGAGCAGACGCGTTGAGATCGTCATCCTCGCCACGCCCGGATAAGACCGCACTCGCTGGCTGGATGGGCAAGAGCACATCTCTTCCCGCGACCATCAGAATCGTGCTGTGACCCGCAAGCAAAGGTGTTTCACAACGACCCTCGGGGCTTTCCCCCGGGGGTTTTTCGCGTTTTGCCGACGATTATCGCCCGAAGGCACCCCAACCGACCTTCTTATCGCATCCGCGGCCCGTTCGGGAAACGAAGCCCATTCCATCAGGCTAATGAAACGGAATTCATGACCACGATCTCTTCCCACATCCGACACCGCCAACTGGTCCATTCCGGACCTTCGGCGTACCATTCGGCCTCAGCCGGGGAGCGTGAAATGACTTCACGCGCCGGCGAGGCATCGAAGACGATCTCTCGATCCAAGCGGGCGACCAAGGGAAGGTCAGTGGCGCAAGCGACCGACACGATTCTGCAACGGGTAGCAGCCGGCGAAGCTGGCGCAGCGAAAGAGTGCCTTGACCGCTTCGGCGGCCTGGTCTGGTCGCTCGCCCGCAGGCTCTCATATAACGAGTCCGAAGCCGAAGACGCCGTGCAGGAAATCTTCCTCGACGTCTGGAAAAGCTCCGGCCGATACGACCCGGGCATCGCGTCCGAGACCGCATTCGTCGCAATGATCGCCCGGCGTCGCCTCATCGATCGTCGCCGTCGTCAGTCGCGCCGCCCCACCGAACAGGTCATTCCCGATGGCGCGACCATCGCGGGTGTGACCGCGGGCGAGCAGTACGAGCGATGCGAGGAAGCGAAGGTCGCAGCCGAAGCACTCTCCGAGCTGACCGAGGACCAACAGCGGGTGCTCAAGCTCTCCGTGTACCACGGGCTCAGCCACGAGAAGATTTCGCGTGCCACGGGTTTGCCGCTCGGCACCGTCAAGACACACGCCCGTCGGGGCCTGATGCGAATCCGCGAGCGCCTGGCGAACGACGAAGCTTCTTCGAACGCCTCGTCAAATGGAGGTGCCGCGTGAGCGATGCACTCCGCATAACCGACTTTGGAATCCTCGCCGACGCGGTGTTGGGACTCGGTGCCGACGACCGGGCCGGTGAGCCGATGACGGCTGCCGACATGGAAGCCTTCGAGCTTGCTGCTGCTGCACTTGATCTCGCATGCGAGAGCGGCGCGGACGAGCCGATGCCCGATCGCATCCGCGTGTCGCTCGATACCGCCGCCGAACAGTTTGCCGCAAGTAGCGTCGCCGATCGCCCCGAAGTGATCTCGCGCATCGGGCACTGGGCGACGTGGGGCGGCTGGCTGACAGCTGCGGCTGCTGTGCTGGTGTTTTCTTCGATGATCGTCAGGCCTCCCGCGATGAACCCCACGTCGGCGCCGACAGCGGTTCTCATGACCGATCGCCAGCAAGACGCACGGTCGGGCGAATGGAGCGACTGGGCACTCGGATCCGAGGGCCCGGAGATCGCAGGCGTCACCGGGGCGGTCGTGTGGAGTGAGTCCGCTCAAACCGGCTACATGCGGTTCAGCGACCTGCCGCAGCCCGCAGGCGATGACTCAGTCTACCAGGTATGGGTGATCGATAGCCGCGGCCTAGCAGACGCCGACGGCCGCTCCGAGCGTATCAGCGGTGGCACGTTCACAGCAGCAACCGCACAGCGTGATCCCGAGACGGGCGAATTCATCGTCCCCGTGATGCCTGCGATCAATGTGCAGGGCGCAGCAGCCTTTGCCGTGACGATCGAGGACGACGGTGGAACGTGGGTGTCTGATCTTTCCCGACGGCTTGTTATTGCCGAACTTGCCAGCTAGCTGCTCACGGCTGGCCGTCCGTGATTGAAGCTGCTAACGCCCCAGCCGCACCGGCCCGCGCATTGCATCCGGCGTGATCGGCGAGCCACCTTTCAGGACTCGAATCCGCCTCGCCCGGCACAGACGACGGCTCGCGTTGTGCACCCTCGGCATGAGATCGCGCCACCCGTCCTCATCGATCTGGCGTGCTGCTTCTGACGGGCAGATCGTGCCACCGCTGGCAGCACGCTCTCGCACTAGTTCCAGAATCACTTCTTCGATGTGCGCGTCGAGCGTGCCGCGTTTCTGCCGTCGACACTGATCGCTGCAATATCGCACAGACTCCCAATTCTGGCTCCACTTCGCACGCCACTCAAAAGATCGGGCGCACGTGACACACACCTTCGGTTCATGCTCCGAAGCAGGGTGCCTTGGCAGACTTCGGTCTCTTCGACTCGGCATAAACAAGGCATCGTGCAACGCGCCGCGTCGGATTCACCGCCACTGACTCAGCATCAGGCCGACCCGCTCACTCGCTTCCGAGCTCACGCACCGCCGCGATAACCTTGTCCGGATCGACTCGCTTGCGGAAGTCCTCATCGGCATAGACGAACTGCACGACACCCTCGCTGTCGATCACGAACGTGCCGGGGATCGGGAGCTCCCACGTCTGGGTCGCGTTGTGCTTGCCGAGATCGATGCCGTATCCCTTGTACTTGGTCTTCGTCTCCGAAGAGAGCGAGAAGCGCAGGCCGAAGGTGTCGGCGGCCGCGAAGCTCGCATCGGAATAGACGTCATAGGGCAGGTCGTACTTCTCTTCCGTCGCCGACGTGTACGAGGGCTTCTCGGGCGTGATCGCGACGAAGAACGCGCCCGCCTCCTCGAGCTCTTCGACGCGCGTGCGCCAGTCTTGCAGCGCCTCGGTGCAGAAGGGGCACCAGCCGCCGCGATAGAACGTCACCACGACCGGGCCGTCCTCCCAGAGCGAGCCGAGCGTGACCTCCTCGCCCGCGGCGGTGAGCACCACTGCGTCGCCCGATACCGTGTCGCCGACTGCTGGAACCGAAGGCTCTGCGTGGTCGTGGTCGTGCCCATCGGCCGCGAGCGCGACGCACGATGCGAGCGCCACAGCGCCGGACGCCGCGAGAGTGGGGGAGGTGCCGAGTCGGCCGATGGTGTCGATCAAGAAGTGTTGCATCGCGTTCGCTCCAGGTTTGCCGGCGTGATTACCACGCCCGGCCGGTTGTGTATGTGCCGCGGCCGATCTGATCGGCGATGGCCTCGATCTCAGGTGACGGCGGCCGATCGCCCGGCGCATCTAACGCCACCGACCGTACCGCCGCGTGAGCGTTCTCAACAACTGCACTCGACCTCAACGGGCGATGGCATTCCACGCCCTCTGCCGCGCACAGCAACTCGATCGCGACGACGCGTCGCGCTAGGTCGATCCCACGCCGAGCCTTTGCCGCGGCCCTGGGCCCGAACGAGTTGTAATCCTCAACCCCGGCACTCGTGGGGATATTCGCCGCCGTCGCCGACGACGCCAAACCTACCAACTCGTTACAGCATGCAGCCGCGGTGTACTGCGCGATCATCAAGCCCGACTCGACACCCGGCTGATCCGCGAGGTACGGCCGAAGCATCGACTCGGGCTCGCGGGCCGCGAGCAGCAAGAACACACGCCGTTCGCTAATGCCAGCGACGTGCGCCGTGGCGGAAGCGAGCGCATCGAGTGGCAGCGCGATCGGCATGCCATGAAAGTTCCCTGCAGACACCACGTCCACGCCGGCGGTGCCGCCCACAGCATCAAACACCAAAGGGTTATCGCTCACCGCAGCGAGTTCTCTATCCACTGACTGCTTTACATAACGCCAGCAGTCCAGCGCAGCACCGAGCACCTGCGGCACGCACCGCAGCGAGTAGGGGTCCTGCACACGCGAATCGCCCTCGCGGTGCGACGCGAGTATCTCGCTGTCCGCGAGCAGTTCTCGCATCGCGTCGGCAACATCGACCGGCCCGGCATGGCCACGGTGCTCGAGCACGCGCTCGTCTAGGCAAGAGTCCGTGGCGCGGTACGCGTCGTAACTCATTGCGCACGCGATGAGTGCCGCGTCGAACAGTTGCTGCCAATCGGCAGCAAGCAGCGCACCCTCGGCAGCCATGAAATGCGTGCCATTGAGGAGCGCAAGCCCTTCCTTCGCCTCGAGCTTGATCGGCTTCAGGCCCGCGCTGGCGAGCGCTTCACGCCCGCCCATCCGTCCGTTCGGTGTGTCGGCAAGGCCTTCGCCCACGAGCACCAAGCCAACATGGGCGAGGGGCGCGAGATCACCCGATGCCCCGACCGAGCCGATCGCGGGAACCACCGGAGTTACACCTGCGTTCAGCACGCCGATGAGCGCCTCGACCAACTCAAGCCGAACGCCCGACGCGCCCCGACTCAACGACGCGGCCGCGAGAAACATTGCCGCACGCACCGTCTCGACCGCGTGCGGCTCCCCGACGCCCGCTGCGTGCGATCGCACGAGGTTGAGTTGCAACGCTCCAAGCTGATCAGACGGGATGACCTGCCGCGAGAGCGAGCCGAACCCGGTGTTGATGCCGTAGTGCACATCGCCCGCGGCAAGCACGTCCTCAACGCGCCGGCGCGATGCCCGCACGCGATCAACCGCTCCGCCGCCCAGCGACACTGGCGAACCGAGCCTCGCCACATCGCAGCACTGGGTGATAGAGACCGAGCCGCCATCGAGCCGAACGCCTGACATCAACCACAAACCCCTCTCCGCTCCGCAGCATCCGTCCTACCGAGTCAAAGTCCGATAATACATGTTACGTAAAACATAGCCAAGCTGCCGAGAATAACGGCAATTACAGTCCGAAATCGCCCCGCCCGATAGCGGGCGGAATGACAATCTTAGCTTGCCCAGATGCCGAAGCGGTCGCCGCTGCCGCCTCGGACCTCCGGGGGCTTGGGGTTGCACCGCACGTCGCGGCCGATATGGTCCGCACGTTCGGGCCTGACTGGTGCCGCGCGAACGTGGACACCGTGCGTGCGAAGATCACCGCCGGCAAGGCTGGCCCAGGTCTCGCCGTGTCGGTCATCCGTGACAACGCCGCCGGCTTCGATCCAGAGGCGCACGCGGCCGAGCAAGCCGACCGCGAGCGCCGCCGACTGGCGAACGCTGAGCGCGTCGAGCGTGAAGCCGTCGAGCGGGCACGAGCTGAGCGCGCCGCCGCCGAGCACGCGGCCGAGTTTGATCGTCGGTGGGACCAGCTCCGCGACATCGACGACGACCAGCTCGGCCAGCTCCAACGCGACGCGATCAACGCGGCGATCGAGAACGCCGGCACACAGGTGGAGCGGTCACACTTCCGGCGCTGGTTCGATGCCGACCCGCGCACGCATCGCCAGCTCGCACAGCTCATCCTCGCCCAGCCGATGGCATGCTCGCTCGACACGCACGCCGCGGAGGTGGCAGCGTGAAGCGTGGACCGATCAACGGGACACACGCGCGGACGTGCCCAGCGTGCGGCCGTCGCTTTGTGCCGGCCGGTCCCGGCTACCGCTACTGCTCCAACTCGTGCGCACGAACGCGCCGCGCGAAGGCGGACAGGCAAGTTCAACGCGACCAACGCGCGCACTTGCTCACGAAGCTAGCGCGTGAAACGCCGCTGAGCCTGGACGACGCGAAGCGCATGCTCGACCGACACGACGCCGACCGCATCGCGCGGAACGTCGCTCACTGCAAACGTCTCAATGTCATCGTCCCCGCTGCCGTGTGCGCAGCGCTCGACGCCGACGTAGCCAAGCACGGGACGCCGCCGCAAGGCGTGCTGTTCGCGCAGCACCACCACTGATTGGAGATCAACGTGTACGACCCGCAACCACCAAAGCAACTCATCAAGGCCGGCGACCCGAACGCTGGCGCGAAGATCGCGGCCGGTCTCGCCCAGCAAGCCGCGCTGGACGTGAACATCGTTGTGACGTGCGAAGGCGAGCGGCCGTGTGAGGACGAGCACGCCGTGGTGCTCACCGTTTGCGGCGCAGACGGGGAACGCTCATCGGTGCGCCTGAGCGATCGAGAGGCATCAGACATCGCGTCCATCCTCATGGCGTCGGCCCGCACCGTTCACGAAGTGCGCGAATCGCTCGACAAGATCAACAAGGGGACCACCGATGCCGACTGACCAACCGAACACGCTCGACTGCTACCGCCGCGAGCTGGTGCAGCTCTGCGAGACAAGGGATCGCCGGCTGCGCGCCTCCAGCAACGCCGAGCACGTCGCGGCGCACACGGCGGCCGACGCGCTCACCACAAGCCACAAGGCGCACGACGTGATACTCGGGACGCTGATACAAACCGCCTCGCTCCACGTCATCGCCCAGCGGTCGATAGAGAACGGCCGACTTGCGCAGCTCGCCACCGAGATGGTCGGCGGATCGAGCGCCGCACTGATCGCGGGGCCGCACCAATGAACCTCCCCGCAGACGTGACGCGCTCGGCGATCGCCGCCGCGTCGATCGCAGGCCGCACGCTGGACTCCACGCCGCGCGGCTACTGGCCGACGCTGCGCCGCCTGGTCGTGGAGATGCACGCCAGCAACGACCCGGTAGAGCAAGCCGCGGCCGTCATGCTTGAGCGGCTGATAACCGAGCGCACGCCGCCGATCGCAGAACGGGCTATTGCAACACCTGATCCCGAGCTGATTGGCCCACGCGAAACCTAAACGGGAGCTAATGCGCGGGCGTTGCCAGTCCGATCATCCGGGCATGAGTGAGAGAGACGACGGGGCGGTCGGTGTCGAGGGCACCGACCTAGAGGCGATTCTTGAAGAGCTGGCCGAGGCGGGTGGCTTGTACGCCGCCGTCTATCGCATCGCTCGGGGGAGCCGCGAGGCGGAGTACCTGGAGCGCCTTGAGCTGAGCGCGGGCGACACCGAGATAGACATCCTGGAACGGACCCGCGAGGCGTTCGGATCGGGCCGCTTTCGCTACCAGATTCGGCGCGTTGGCACCAAGGGTGTGCTGCGCCAGTTCGAGCGCACGGTCGGCGGGCTCGGCGGCGCGTCCGAAGCTGCGCCCGCAGCGCCGCAGGCGTCGCCCGCCGATGCACTGCTCGCACAGATGCGAGACTCCAACGCCCAGTTGCTCGAAGTCTTCAAGGCGACGCTCGGCGCGCGTCCGGCTGATACCATGAGCACGCCGCAGCTCATCGAGCTGTTGACGAAGCGCACGCCCGCCAGCGAGCTGTCCGAGATGTTCGAGATGGTGCGTGACCTGCAAGGCGTCGCTGGCGGTGATGGCGACGGCGGCGGCGGCGGTGATGACACCGAGCTGGCCACCGCAATGGTTGGGCTGTTCGGCGAGATGATGGCGAGCCGACGCCAGCAAGCCCAGCCCGCCCGTTCCGGGGTGGCCCGCAAGAAGGCCCCTAGAACGCCCCAGAATCGACGCGAGGGTCTAGGCGACTCGGAACCCGACCAAGGGTCCGATACGGCGGGAGCGGCGACGGAGGGCGGCCAAATCGGGACGCCAGCGGCTACACAGGCCGCGCTTGTGCAAATCATCACCCAGGCAGCCCATGATCCCAGGGGTTCCGCTAGGTCTTACGCCCGGTCGATGCTCGCCGTCGCACCGCGCGAGCTGCGGGCGGCGGTGGCCATGCTCACCCAGCCGGGCACGCTCACGGCGAAGGTGCTGGCCGACCTCCCCGAGCTGGCCGGGTTCGAGTCGCGCGTGCTCAAGATCGAGGACGCGATCCGCACCGAGATCGCCGCGCAGGCGCAGACGGGCGGCGATGATGGCGAAGCGTGAAGGGCTCACACTCCGACTCGTGCCGGCGACGCGGCGCAAAGCCGACGCGCTCATCGTCGAGCTGAGCGCCGGCGACGCCGGCACACGCGAGCCGCTGGGCGTCATGGCGGCGCACGCACGAGCCGCCAAAGACGACGACCAGTTCAGCGAGTTCGTGCGCCGCTTCGC
>ERZ1740067.525-NODE-525-length-30093-cov-18.116919_pt1 | contig 30093 bp, 49 predicted proteins | sample MGYA00581736_ERZ1740067 | MGnify/ENA primary metagenome ERZ1740067 (study PRJEB43018, sample SAMN04849236) | marine metagenome | isolation source: floating plastic debris | place: Pacific Ocean | collected 2008-08-27 | study: EMG produced TPA metagenomics... | reverse complement strand
CCCAGATGCTAGCCGCACCTCGTAATCACATATCATTCAACGCACTACTGAGGTCATTCATGGATAGCCCGAACATCCCTTTCACCAAATGCACCGCCGAGCCTGACGGGCTGTGCCTGCACTTCGAGGACGAAGCGACAGCTATTAAGGCACTGCCCGGCAATGGTGACACCTACGGCCTATGGGAGCGCCGTGGTAATCGCCTGGTTCTTCGCACATCCCGAGAGGACCAACCAGGGGCCAGCCCGACCGAAGCCGGGCTGGCTGGCGATTAGCCGACGACCGTCACGAGGACGTGGCCGTTGTCGCGCGTTGCGCTTAGTCGGGGATACCGATTAACAACAGCCATGAACTCGGACTTGTCGTACTCGTTGGCGAACACCGCGACCAAGCCGCGCTCTAGCAGAGCGGTGACTTCGCCATGATGTTGTTCAACTAGCGTGACCGCCAAGGTCAGCTCAGGAGCCATAACCACCTCCAAAAAAGTAAAAGGGCATCAGTTTTTCGACTTGCTGGTCGTGAGTTGTCGCTGGGGCTCTCCCGTGGGCGCGTATCTTGCCCTCGCTTGCCGCTCCTTGTCCGGCTGGCTGTTTAATTAAATCTATTATCACCTGATTTATATCATGATGTAATCAGTAGATATACTGATTGTTATGCAGTTATTTATCATGATATAAATGGAGCGTAGAGCGCAGGTGATTTATGCCTAGGAAAGCACTCCCGCCTGAGAAGCGACGTAACAAGCCAGTCCAGGTTCTACTGACTGGCGAAGAGCATCAGGCGTTTGATGCCTGGTGTACGAAGCAAGGGATCACCATGAGTGATTTCATCCGAGATGCAATCTCAAAGCCAATCAAGGACGGGCAGAAACTGCTCAGCTAGCAGCCCGCCAGAATGTAACCCATGGGTGACAAAATCAGTCTGGCGTGAACCGTCCCTGAATGCGGACGCCCAGCACCGCAGTCACCGCTGCAAACGCTGACTGTACCGGGAGCAATAGCTGAAACTTGCCGGGCTGCCCATTAATGACGGCCCGACCTTCTGAGAGGTGGCCGACGCCTGTGGGCAGCGCCGTTACGTCGAGCACGTTGCCCCGTAATAGCTGCACGCTCAGGTCTGCGCCCGGCATCATTGCATCCTGGGGCCGCGCCTGCTCTGCGACGAGGTACGCGGCCAGCTCAACCGGCTCAGTTGTGGTCGTCGGGTTGTTGAACTCATCGGTCCCGCTGCCGGTCACCGCCTGAAAAGTGAGCGTTGCATTTTGAGGTAGCGCCATCAGAATCGTGCGGTGGTAGAGACTGACACGGACCCAATAAACGGTAATGGCAAGGCAACGCCCCCGGACTGCGCACACGGGTCGCACAGTTGCGCTGCCTCCGCTGCAAAGCCTTCAGGGATAGTGAGCCCAGCCGCTTCGCTCTGCCGGTCGAGCGCCCGCTGCTGTAGCAGCAGGTCTTCGATCACATCAACTAGGCCGGTAAACTTCGCGCCGTCCGCTTCTTTAAGCGTCTGGTCATTACGGTTCTGCCGAATCCACCGGGCAGCCGCATAGAACGGGCGATAGCAAGCCGCAGCGCCGCCCGCGTCCACCGCTGCTGACATGTCCAGCAGCTCTAATAAATACTGTTCATCCGATGCGGTTGCCGCAGCGCGTTCAAGAGCGCGGGCAAGGGCGGTGAATCGATTGGTGTACGGTAGCGCCATAGGTTCTAGATACTCCCGTCAGCGTTCCTATATGCGGCACTATTGACTGAGTACAGACTGCTCATGCCCCAGCTCAATGGCTGGGGTTTTTGTTTGGAACCCTGCGCCAGTAACACTTTCGGCGCATGACCTACGAAGAGGCCCTGGCGGCCATTAAAGGATTAGAAGGCGGCGCAGCCCTGGCGGCTGTCGTCGAGGGCAAAGTCAGCGGACTCGAAACGGCCAAGTCTGATGCAGTCCGCACCGAGAAGCAGGCCCGCGCTCAACGTCGTTCATACGCTGATGCCCTGGCGGATATCGGCAAGCAACTAGGCGTAGAGGGCGATACCGAAGCTGTCCTGGCAGGCGGCGAAGAGAAGGCCCGCGAGATCGTCTCGAAGCTGAAGACCTCCGATACCTCCATCAAAGATTGGGAAAAACGGGCTACGACCGCAGAAAGCGAGCTGGCCTCGCTCAAGCGCAAGTCAACCGTCAGCGACCTCGCCACCAAGGCAGGAGCTAATCCCGTGGTCTTTGAACAGCTACTGGGCGAACGGCTCGACAAAGTGACCGCAAATGACGATGGCGTACTGCTGGACGGTAAGCCGCTCAAGGATGCGATCGCAGCCGACCCCGCCCTCAAGCCGTACGCACCCGCACTCTTCCCCACCGCGACAGAGACGCCCGCACCTAGCCCATCGCCATCGCCCGCGCCGAAAAAGCTGCCGAGTACACCGCCTGGCGACGGTGACAGCAAGACCTTTGACCCAGTGGCAAGCCACGTCAAGCGCCGTCGCATCTCGCCCGAATCTTTGAACAAATAGACCCACAGCCAGCGCTGGCCGTTGCTGTAGGCACTGCCCACCCACAAAACGAATGACATGCCTGGAGTAACTTGGACCAGCTACGACATGCAGCGCCCCGACTGGGCGGCTGACGAATTTTCTGCACACTGCCTGCTCGCGGCGGGCACCCAGGTCGAGCTCAGCGAGTTTGGGTTCAGTGATGCCCAAACACTCACACTGTCCGGCACAGCCAGCGCTGGCTCGGCGGTGGCCCTAGCCCTGACCAAGGCCCTGGAGTATGACATCCAAAAGGGTCAGATTCTCGACTTCGGTTCAGACAAGTACCTGACGCTGACTCAGCGCGGCGAACGCGGTGATACGACCATCACTGGCGATCTCGCTGCCAACACAGCCGATGCTGACAGCTACGTCCATCCCGGCATTAGCGGACGCACCGTGGTGCGCTCCGGTCAGCTTGTGGGCCGTACCTACGCTGAACGAGCGGCAGGCGCAGGCTTTGGCGTAGCCGATGTGGCCAACGACGACGAGATTTATCTGGTCGCCTTCCAAAACGAGTATGCCGAGCAGGACGCTGGTATCACCCTCGTTCGCCATGACTTTCTGGTGTACGAAAACCGTCTGCCGGGCTGGGCTGAAATGAGCGCTGCCGAGCAGGCCAAAGTACGCGAGCTATACAACTGCATCACCTACCCCGCGTAGGCGATCACCCCCCAGAAGACCACCACGCGGAGTAGGACAGAATGAAAACTTTTTATGAGCTGTACGAGCAATTGCAGAAGGAGCGCTACTTTGAGCGCCTAGCGCTGGACCCGCTTGCACAGTTTGGCAGCGAACAGCAGCAGCTCCTGGGCGCACGGCTGATGCCCGAACGCCCCGTCGAAGAGAACAGCTACGAAGAGACCCAGGTCAGGTACCGCACCAAGCCCGCCCTGGATAACAACCGCTACAGCCCCACCCAGAAGCAGGACAACAGCGCCCTGATTGGTTCGTTCCGGGTGGACCTGGGCCACACGGACACCCGTAAAGACCTCACCGGCAAAGAGTACGAAGACATCGGCAAACTGCTGATGCGCGACGGCGACATGCAGGCGATCGCCAACGTCATCAACTTTGTTGATAAAGAGCTGGTGCAGCCTCACATCATCAAGAATGAGATCCAGCGCTGGCAAGCCTGGCTGCTCGCCTCAGTGACGCGCGAGACTGCTAACGGCGACATGCAGGCGATTGACTACTACCGCCCAGACGATCACATCGTCACGGTCCCAGGTGGCACCATTGCCACGCCCGCTGGTTGGCATGCTGACGGCTACGACCTGTTTGACGACATCGAAGCAGGCAAGGAAAAGCTGCAGGCGCTGGGCTACCCGCTGGTGGGCATGTACTCCACGCCCTACCTAGGCCGTGTCATGCGGACCAATAGCGAGGTGATCAAGCGCAACGGACGCACCATCCCGAACGACACTGCGCCCCGTGCCCGTGTCACCGAGTCCATTCTCTCTGTGCTGCTGGAGGAGGAGGATTACACTGGCGTCACGCTCTACAACGGCGGCTACGAGTCTGAGAATGGCTTTAAGCGCTATATGGACGTGGAGCCCGGCTACGACTATCTGCTGATGGTCGGCGGGACACAGCGCTCCTACGAGATGGCGTCTGAATACACTGGCGCGGTGAGCGACCCGAGCAAGTTTACAGACAGCTCCATCGTGTTGGACAACACCCTGGGCTACTACGCGGTCGGCAAGAACGCTGGCAAGAACGCCAGCGGACGCACCATCCACACATGGATGCAGGACCGCAAGCCGGTTGGTATGGCCGGTGAGTCCTACCAGACCGGTCTGCCCGTCATCACCGACCCGCAAGCGTACTACGTCATCCGCGTTCAGCGACCTGCATAGGAGGGGCTATGGCCTACGTGACCATCAAGCCCCCGCTCGCCCATTCGGTTGGCTGGCAGGGGTACGTTTACCTACCTGGGACCACCGAGGTTCCAGAAGATTGTGCGATCGCAATGGGCTGGCATAAGCCCACCATCACGCCGCCTGATCGTCCTTCGCATGACCTGCCTGCAAAGCCGCAGAGTCCCCAGGCCCTTGAGCTCATCAACAATGCCACCGAGGCTAGCGACATCACGCCGCTGCCCGGCATTGGAGCGGTGAGCGCTGGCGTTATCCTCTCGGCGCGTCCCTTAGATGGCTACTCCTCGCTGGAGGCCGTGGCCATGGTTGACGGGCTGAGCGCAGGGATTGATTGGGACGAGGTTGAGAGCTGGCTAGGTAACTAGCAATGCCCATCGACCTAACTAGCGACGTCACCACGGTGGCCAACACGGCCACCATTGACGTAGACACAGCCGCTGGCGATAACGACGGCAATGGCGTTGTCGCTGCCGCTGGCGGCGTTGTGCAGATATTTGGCAATGGGAACGGTAGCCAGTCTGCCGTTCAATACGACATCCAGAGTTGGGAGATAGAGACTGGAGCCCGGATTGAGGTAATCGGTTTCAATGCCGACATTATCCTCAGCCCATTGGACAAAGCTCGGTTTGACAATGCCGACTTTGAAATTGTCGGGATTGATCCCGCCTGGACTATTCAGGCCAATGTCCCCACCGCGCCGCTGTTCTGGATGAAGGGGTCTGAGCCTTCGCAGTTCTCGGGCTCTGGTGACTCGCTAGTTATCTCATCCAGTAGCCCCGATCTTTACCCAGGCATCTCGACAACATTCTCCCAGTTCAATTCTCGTTCAATGCCCACCTGGAACCCAGCACTCAACCTGCTGGAGTTCAACAATGACGGCATGCAGCTCAGCGAGAAGACCATTGGTTGGGTGTTCGTGGTTTTCAAGTCTGTCGACCAGTTCGGAGATATTCTGCTGGGCTCTAGCGGACGAACATCGCCAGCGTTCCGAATGAACCAAGGTGGGATAGCTGTCGCCGGTCAGTTTAATGCTGGAGCATCACCAACCAACGACCCAGACCCAGGCGAAGACTTTTTGGAGCTGATTCAGCCCTTTGGGCAATACACCAGCAATGGATCAGACAATTGGCCGGGCGGCAACCTATCGCTATCGACGCCTTACTTTATGGCGGCGATTGGCTCGCCAGGCGAACGTCGCATTGACCTATTTGGCGTGCGCGGCAATAACGCTGACCCCAGCCGCTTCAAGGTATGGGAGCTGCTGATCTTCAGCGTTGATGCCTCGTTAACTGAGGCCCAGATTTCGCTCATTCAATCTGACATGGCCTACAGGGCTGTCGCAGCGGGCATCGGCACTCTTGGCCAACTACTGGGGTCGGACCACGAGCATTACGCTCAGCGCCCTAGCAGCGGTGGAACACCTGGCGCTGTTAACTCGGTAAATGCACCGCCGCTCGTGCTGACAGTGACCGGGCTGCCAGCGGGTGGGATTTTCTCAATTTGGGACGACGAGGACGAAGCAGCAGATCCACAAAACCTGGGGACTCTGCTACAGACCACCAACCCAACAACGGGCGGCGCTATTGAGTACATCGCTGTTGCAGGAGACCCGATAGTTCTCCAATTTGTACCCAACTCAGGCGACAGCGCCCTCTATAAAGAACTGAACTTTCCCATCACTGTCACGCAGTCTCAAACGCTGGACCTGTCAAATTCTCTTGAACCTGAGGACAATCTCTAATGGCCACTCCCCAGCTGATTACAGCCTCAAATCAAGATACGCTACTGGTTGAGTCCACTCAGAGCCGAGCGGGCACACCTGACGGGAATATCTTCTTTGATACGGCAAACGACAGAATTGAGCTGATCACAGCCGAAGAACTTGCCAACGTCGACCTGGGCAGTGGGTCAGAGTCTAACCCGCTGACTAATGCGCTAGGAATTACCCTCCAGGCGCTCTACGCGTTCGAGAGACGGCGCCGAAACACCAACACCGCCTTGCGTAAATTCTTGCCCGGCGTCGATGGCGCGTTCCAAGACGCGGGCGCGTGGATTTTCGACAACGGTGTCAAACTGGCGGATAACGATCGCGCGAAGGTGCGGGGCTCAGGCTGGCGAGAGTTTGCCGCTAACGGCAGCATTGACCGCATCTACTTTGGTGTTCGTTCTCTGAACAACATCGAGCCAACATCGCAGCCTTACGTGCAGCTCGCGTCCAGTACGAGCGAGGCTGATCTACTGGCCGCTGCCCCAATCGATGCTAGCCGCCCTGGGCCACTCGACGAAGCGTTCCAGGTATTCGGGTCCACAGCCAACGGCGATGCAGGCGCGGGCGATTTCGACTTCACAACCAGCCGTATCCTAATTGCCAAGGTGCGGACCTTTGGCCTTACTCAAGGCGAGGCGACCAGTACGGGCTCAGGTGTTGGGCGGCTACAAGGTTTTAGCGCTGGCTTTGGTGTGGGTGAGAGCAACAGCCCAACATCACAGTTCAGCGAGGCCGATGTCTACGGCGGGGCCGAAGTCTCCCCATACACAGGGATTCTGTTCACGCGCCTTGCTAGCGCTCGTACAGAGACCGGCTTTGTCCAGTCTGACGGGCAATTCACCGACATCGTCTCCAACTCGGCAGGCGCAAGTCTGGCACAGATTCGAGCCCGGCTTGATGCGTTTATGCGTCAGGACACTGACATTGACCAGAACTCGAATGGGTTTCTGCCTAAAAGGACTGCGCCGCTCTACACCATTGACGATCAGGGCCGATTGGTCACCAGACAAGGACTGTTTATTGAAGGGGTTTTGACTGCTGACCGGCAGTCCATAGTCCAAACTGACGACGCGGGCAATCAAAAGACCTACCCATTCAATGTGCAAGTCGAGGTCGCTGTTTCTGATGCTTGGGTCAATGATCCAAACGGCTGGTATCAGTGCATGTTCAAGGACGGCGACGGAACACAGGACTTCGATACGTCCAGCGCTGTTATCGTCAACGACGCCAGTGGAAGCCCCGTTGTTGGGACATCGGCAGGGGCCACAGGCACGACGGGCAACTACCGCGTCATTTTCGCTTTTGACTACGACGGCAACAGCCAAGCAGGACTAACAGCAGGAACAGACAAAACACTGGTTTTCCTGGCCGAGGGAGACGGCAACGCCCAGGCCTCCGATGTCGAGATCAACGTGACGCGCCAGGCGGTTGTTAGCGCATCTGCGCTCAGTGAGCTGGAGGACAACCTGTAATGCCCATCTTCTACAGGCCTCATCACCTATCAATCGATATTGCCAAGCCGGATTCACAGCCCATCATCTCTCTCAAAGTCCAGCGACTGGAGATGGAGGGCGGTGCGGTTAAGGCCATAACAGGCCACCAAGGCAGGATTTACCGCAGAGCGATAGACATCCCAACCGAGACTGTGAACTTCCACGACCCTGTAACTGGACTGACCGGTTCCATCAGCGTTGCCGGTCTTGACTCAGTGCTAAAGCAGTTCAGCAACCGATGGGCGGCAGAATCTCTCAGCCTCCAAATAGACCCTGATACTGGTTGGCCCAGACAGCAGTGACACTGATTGAGCGTGAGGACTACCCCAACAGAAGGATTTACCTGTCCGTTGACTCGGTAGGCGTCAATCTGCTGCCCGTCGATATTTACAGGGAGCACAGGGAGCGTAGGCGCCTCAACGCGAGTGGCGAGCGTCTGTTTCTGCCAATGGTCTCAGCCTTTGGCAATCAACAGATCGGTAGCGGTAAGCGTACGCCGCGATTCACCGACCTTGCCAGTGGGGTCAAAATCATCCCCTACGACACCACGCACATTGTGCCGGTGAGAGGTGCGCTGATTAGTACGGCCGACGAATTAGAAGGCCCTGACCTCTTTGACAGGGCTGGCCTTGTTTCCGTCGTCGATATCGATTACCAGCCCCCGCAGGTTGAGATTATCACTGTCCCAACGGGGGGTGGGCTCAGTGCTGAAGACCGCGCGATGCTGCTGGCGCTATACCGCCTGCGTGGCCTCGATGTCAACGCCACCATAACGCGCACCAAGAACGGTAATACGACAACGGAGACGGATGGGGCTATCACGATCACCCACGACGTGAATCCGACAACTGAAACGGTCACTACGCGAAGGACCAGCTAGTGGCGATACTCGCGGACCCGCTTGCAATCGGCACTGAGGGAGCGGTTGAGAGCACGGGAGTTTTTGTTGACGCGCTGGCTCTAGCAACCATTGGCGTAGTCGTCGACGCGGCTGTCGCTGTCGCCGTCTACCGCCTATGCCTGTACCTGTTTGCGATTAAGCCTCACCCACAGACGACCCTCACCCTGAAAGTGCCACTTACTACCGCCCTCGTTGTACGACAAACACCCGTCGCAGCCATCTCGCTCAGCTCACCACCAGCGGCAACCCTGTCCCTGAGAGAGGCAGTAGCCGCCAGCCTGGCTGTACGACGGCACCCGTCGGTCACCATCTCGCTCAGCTCATCACCAACGACCTCACTGGAACTGGACTTATGCCCGTCGTAGCCAACCCGGACTCAACCTACTACGTGGGCGAAAAGATCAGCGGTTCGGTGCGGGTAACCGTTAACCCAGCCAGCGACCCACCGCCCATTGTGAGCGACCTCACTGGCACAACGCTGCAGATGATGGTCAAGGCCAGCATGGCTGACGCGGACGCGGACGCACTCGCGACCCTGAGCGAGGGCAGCGGGCTGACCGTCACAAGTAGCGCCGCCAATGAGTTCGTCGTCGACTTCGCAATACCCGGCAGCGCCACTGCAGGGCTAACCGTTCAGTCGACCAGCACTGTGGCATCAATCTTTGCTGAAATCAATGCCCTGTACACAGGTGAAACCGACCTGGATGTCTTGGAGATTTACGAATTCAAGATTGAAACTGCGCGGGTCCGGAAGTCGCTATAGCTCATCCTCGTCGCCGTCGTCTGCATCCTGATCGGGGGCCGGATCGGCATCCACGTCGGGCAGGACTGGCCTAGCCTCGGTACTCATCTCCTCGTCAATCAGCGCTATCTCTGCATCCACGTCGGGCACGTCGCCCAACAGCGCCATGGCCGTCGCCCGTGACAGCAGGCCCTTATCGTAGCGGGACTGGACGACGGCGCTCTCCTCGCCGCTCAGCTTGCCGGTGGTGATGCGCAGCGAAACGACCGCCTCTAGATCCTGGTATCCCAGTATTTTGAGGACCACATTCAGGGTATTTGCGATCGCACTTTCAATCGGTCGACGGAAGCCGCGCAGGTACAGCTCAAACTCCTGCCGCATCTGAATGCGAGACTCGCCCGAGTCGCCTGCAGCGCTATCGCTAAGGCGGTAGCCCTGGCGAAACTCGCGGTACACCATGGCAGTGTCCGCCATCACGCTGTCGAGCAGGTAGCGCGGGTCCACCGGCTGGCTCTGGAATAGTGACGGCGTGGTTAGCGCGGGGTCCATCTCGGTACCCGTGGGCACACCCATCTTGTAGCGCTCAACGCCTGCGCCGCGCTCCTCTGCGCCCGACGGTTCGAAGCGCTGCCCGCCCGGTACGCTGGGGTCAGGTACGTACCGTCCTGGCGGCATCGCGTTTAGAAAGATGTTTTCCCGGAATCCCGATAGCTCCTGATTTCGGAGCTTCATGGTCAGGCCATGGTTAATGCTGTTTTGCAGCCGTCTAGCCGACTCGCTGACGATGGGCCGGACACAAACGCCCTGCACCAACCAGCGCCCCCCAGTATCCAAACGCTCGTCGCCCTCCTCAGCCCCAACGCCACTAATAACGACGGCCTCGCCATCTAGGGTCTGCGTCTCCTGCACGTTCGCGCCGCTGTAGATGATTTTGTCTACGAAGCCATCGTCCGGGCTCCGCTCCACGGTGACGCGGCGATGGTCGGTGGCATGCAGGTGGATGCGTCGGACTGGGTCGGTCGCATCCGCGAACCGCTGCGGGGTCCACAGCCGCAGGTAGGAGTCGCCTTCAAGCCCGGCACATAGGACAAACTCAGACCAGGGGTCCGATTCGCGGGCCTCAAAGCTGTCGGCCTGCTGGTTCACAAAGTCCAGCCAGCGCTGCAGCGCCAGCTCAGCTTTGGAGTTCCCTGGGGCACGCTCACCGTCCGGCGTCTTCAGGTGCCAAGTAAACGGCTCGGCAATGAGGCCGTCCCGCCAGTGGTCGACGCAGGTGCGGACCGCGTTGTGCTGCTGGAATGCGCGTTCGAGCAGCGCCATTTTCCCGGCATAGCCCTCTGCGTCTGCGGGCAAGGTTGGGCCCACCCAGTAACGCCAGTGATGGCCGTCGTAGTAGTCCCGGTTGATTCGGGCCTCTTCGACGCGGCTGCGCTGCTTGCGGTGTTGGCGGTCATACCTGTAGCGGTCGCCGTGATAGTCGGTTTCGTAGGCCATACGCCCTGCTGCTTATCTGTGGCAGGGTGCCTACCAGCCCCGCAGCGCCACAGACGGCGGTGGCGTTGGGCGGCGCGGCTCTTGCCTAAAGCCAATCACGCACGCATCACCTGCGTCCGGGCTGCGGTGTAGGCGCTTGCGCGTCTTGGTCTTGTCCTCGATTTTGAGCTTGCCAGTACTGGTCTCTTCGTAATAGGTGCCAGACAGGTCATCCATAAGTTCATCTTCCCACTGGCCCAGCGGTGCGATCGCAACCTCGCCCTTGCGCAACGCTTCGCGGAGCATCCAGAAGTCCTCAGCCTTGCTGTTTTGGAACCGGCGCGGGTCGCGGGCGGCTTGGCCCCAGTGGACGCCATAGGCAGGGAACGACTGCTCTTTGAGCATGGCAATAACACCTGAGCCAAAGCCACGGTCCACGTGGATAAAGCCACCGTGCTGACGCAGTTGGGTCACGGCCATACCTGCTGCCCGGCTGGTGTCCTGCAGATCGCCCTTGGTCGCCTTCTTGTCAATCAGGTACAGGACCGGTCCGCGCCAGCGGGCTAGTGCGTGGAAGTCACCGCCGTCGCCAATGTCTTGCCCAAATCGCGAGACGAATGGCTGGGCCATTGCATCCCAGTGGGCTGGGTTCTCGTCGTAGCGGCGTCGGGCCGCCAGGAAGTAAGCGCGGGGGATAACTGACTGGGCAGCATCCTCAGGGAAATAGCCCTCCACCCGGGTCTGCCAGTAGACCGAGTCTTCGCCATACTGGGCCCGCGCTGCCTCAATCCAGCTAATCGACACCGCGCCAGGGATGATATCGCGTGGGCACCAGTCGGGCCAGTGCGCTGGGTCAGTGACCTGCCCATCTGCATCCAGCACAACCGCCGCGACCTCTGGTTTGAGTCGGTGCAGGCCGTCACTTTCGGGCGCGTAGGCCCATGACACGTTGGGGTGAACCCAGACGGGGATGCGGATGTGTGAGCGTTTGCACGCCTTCTCAAACGGGCCGCCCGCCTCAATGGGGTTACCGATGCGCAGGAACCGGTTGCCCGCGCCGGTGACACACGAAGATGCGCCCTCATCGATTTCGGAACTGATGCCGCAGGCCTCGTCCTCGATGACCAGTAAGCGCGGATGGTGTACGCCCTGAAATGCGTTTGAGTTGTTGTCATTGGCGGTGAAACCGTATGCTCGGGCGTCCTCAGTGAGTTGCAGAAACGTTTTGCCGCAATCACCGGGCAGTCCGAGCCGCCCATGCATCCGGCGCACCTCACCCCACAGCAGCTCTGTCACCTGGCGCTTGGTGGGCGCGGTGGTAATGGCGAGCCCATCCGCTGCAAGGACGTGCCACAGGATGAGGCACGCGGAGAGGAATGTCTTCCCGCATCCATGGCTGGCCTGAATGTTCGTCTCGCGGCTATCCCGCACCGACGTTGCGATCGCAACTTGCTCAGCGGTTAGCGAAACCCCTAAGACATCGCGGATAAAGCCCACTGGGTCCGTAGCGTAGCCAGAATAATCGATAGCCTCTGCCGTCGCAGGCTTTACCAACGCCTGCGACTTAGCGGTGAGCGGTGGGATGGGCAGTGGCATGGGCCAAGGTTCCGGTGCCTATGGACGCCCTGCGCCTTTGTCGGTCACCACCCAGGACCGGTTGCCCACTAGCATTCGCCCCAGGGCATTCAGGTGCACCAGCCCTTTGAACGCGGTATATGGCACGCACAGCGCCGCGTAGCGCAACGGCTGCGCCTCGTCGTCTACTGCACGCACGCACAGCGCCACGGCAGCCAGTGAGGCAACTGTGAGCGCAGAGGATAGGTCCAGCCAGACCGTGGCCCAGGCTGGCATCACGGGTGGGTGGAATGTGTACCAGGCCAGCAGCAGGTACACCGTCATCGACAGGTAGGTGAAGGCCTCGCGAAAGTACATCGAGTAAGCCCAATACGCCTTTTGCCGCCAGGTGAGGCGATGAGATCGCAACAGCCGGTGGACATGGGCCAACGTCACCTCAGTCCAGCCCTGAGCCCAGCGCGTTCGCTGCCGCCACAGTGGGCCCAGTCCAGTCGGCGCAACCTCACGCGAGATGATGCGTGGGTCATGGGCGATAGCGTGGCCCTGCTCGATGGCGCGGAGGCTGAGGTCGATATCTTCGGTCAGGCGACGCGAGTCAAATCGGAAGTCCTGCAATACGTAGGTCGCCCAGTAACAGTTCGAACCACCGAAGATACCAGTACCCAACAGGTTAAACCGGGACTGGTGGAGCAATCTGTAGATGTGGGCGAACTCATCACGAACCAGCGCGGGCAGCCACCCGTCCGCAGCGTTGGCCACCACGCAGCGCCCCTGCACTGCAGCGTAACCAGCGGCAATCCAGTCAGCAGCCAGCCCTGGGGCATACAGATCGGGTAGGTGGTCGGCGTCGAAAATGCCCACAATCGGACAGTCGATTACACCACAGTCAAGGACGTAATTAAGGTTTTCGGCCTTGCTGTGGCTATTGGGCACTTTCACCAGCTTTAGCCATGGCAGTTGCGCCAGTTCCACCTCAATGGGCAGCGGCTCGGGCGTGTTGTAGGCGAGCACGATTTGGGCGAACTGCCCGGTATAGTGCGCGTGCTCCAATGTGGCGCGGATTAGCGATTGTTCAGCGGGCAAGTAGGCTACAAACACCGCCGCAACGTCCCAATCAGCAGGACTTTTGGGCGGTGTTTGCGTGCGACGGCCGCACAACGACTCGGCCAGGACCGCGATCGCGACCAGCACGAACAGCGTTGACAGCAGCAGGTGATAGTAAAGAAGTAGGCCCACGACGAAGAGAGTTGAGGGCAGCAGGAACAGCGTGAGGCAGACACACAGACGGACCACAGCACCCTCGGCAGAGCGACGCCGCAGAGTTCCTGAGAGTGCTGGTTAAATTAGATAGATGACTTGACTAAAAACCATGTATCCGACGATTTTTTCCCAGGCATACGCAGAGATGTACGCAACCGTCAAAGCCGTCGACGAACCCGGCCCAGGCGGCGGACATCATCGCTATAACGTCCGCATTGACTCGCAGCAGTTCGGCACGTTAGACAAGCTTGTTGAATTTCAGGAAGGCTCGGTCAAAGAAGTCGGTGTCAACGGCATTCAAAACGAACATTTGCTAGCGATGGTCATCGACCGACTACAGGGCTTTCAGTCGGGGCCGTATGCTTGCCAAGAGAATGCCGTAGCGCTAACGAAGCTACGAGAGGCCATGTTTTGGCTGGAAGAACGAACTAAGGACCGGGCAAATCGTGGCGTTGAAGGCAAGAACATCGCTTAATTAGCGCTATCCTCAACCACCCACCCATCCGGCTTCTGCACCAACCGAATTCCGTACTTGGCCAGCGTTGCGATCGCAATATTGATGTCGCTATCCAGGCCCAAATATTTAAACAACTGCGCCAGCGCCGCAGGCTTGGGATGCAGCTTCACCTGGACCCGGCGATTAGAGTTCGCCTCGGTCTCGTTGAGCGTGTCAGACACCTCAGCAATGGCGGCGCGAACGTTGGGCGGCAGGTCCTCTATGTTGCGCAGTTCAGTGATGCCTGGGTGGGTCTGGACAATATCGGTGATGTCGCTAAAGGCAATCGCAGCGAGCTCGCTAAGGACGCGCTGGGCCGTGATGCCTGCCCGCTCGGTATTCTCTTTTTTAAGTTCTGAGACTCGCAGTGAGATGCTAGGTTTTGCAAGGAGGTCAGCGGCGCTGGAGCGAGCGCTGTCGTAGCTTGAGCTACGGTAGACGCGCATGTACGCCTGCGTCCCGTTCAGGCAGGCGGCGTACTCGATTGCAAAGCGTTCGTGGCGGTCGTTGTCTAGTGCTGGCATGTTTCAGGGTGCCAGTGGTAGAGTACAGGCGATCTCTCGACTGGATAACGAACAGATGCACACTCCCACTGAAACGGTTAAAGACCAAGTCGCCGCTAAGGCTCGCGAAGCAAAGCAGGCAATTGCGCGGCTAGCGTCCACAGTCAGCGACGCGATCGCGAATGGTGATATTGATGGCTGCCCCTGCGTATACGCGAGCATCACCGCATCAATGGCAGCGGTTGAGTCCGTGGAAGGATGTACCGCAGATAACCCATCCAAAGAAGAGTCGATCGTTGACAAGCTCCATACCGCGCTTTCTAGAGCAACTCGCTAAGCGCGGCCGTCGCATCGCTCTGACGGTTCTCGCGGTTGTCGTTGTAAATCATGGCGGTGTCGAGCTGGGCCCAGTCACCCAGCTCTTTTAGCGCCAGCACATCTCCCCCTGTCGCATCTAGCACAGCCGTTGCGCCGCTGTGCCTAGCGCGGTGGGGGGAAAATATTTTGGGCAATCCAGCGGCCTTGGCGTAACCGCGCACCATGGCATATAGTGCGCTGCCGGTGAGTCGGTGACCCCAGGTGCCATTACGGGCCACGCTGATAAATAGCGGAGCGCTGTCGGTGTAGTCCTGGCGCTGACGACGAGCAGCAAGCCAAGTTTCGATTGCCGGAACGGCTTTGGCGCTAAGCTCCACCCACTGCCGCTGGGTACCGCGCCCCTTTCGCAGCACAGCTAAGCGTGAGCGCCCGGCATCGAAGTCGCCAACATCGCACCGGCTGATTTCGCCCCGGCGCAGAATGTTATCCCAGAGCAGCCGCAGGATAGCAAAATCGCGCTTCCCCTTAAGCGTATCCATATCGGGTTTGGCTATCACTTTCGCGTATTGCTCGGGTGTGATGCCAGCCGTGTCACGGTAGGGCACCACCTTCTCGCCGCGCACCGCCTGCAGCGACCAGTCACATCGCCCCACGCTGGCTGCATAGCGCACCAATGAACGAATCGCAGACAGCCGTCGGTTAACAGTGGCCTCGGATAAGCCACGCTGAATCAGTATTGCCTTGTATTTGGTCACCGCTGCGATCGCAACGTCGCCAGGCAGTGTCAGAAACTCGGCAACCCGCTCAGGCGTTGGCGCGGCCCGAGTGACAGCGCGAAAGAAGTCGTCCAGGTCACGGGCGTAGGCGCGTCGGGTCGCCTCGCTGCGCTTATCGGCCAGCAGCTCCGCAATCAGATCGCGCTCGGCGTCGCTGACCTGGACAAACTCGTGGAAGCTGCCGGTCGCTAACTGGTGAGCTTGCACTGGATGTAACGGGTCACAGTGGCCGTCGCGGAACCGTCAAGCTGGGCGATCTGTTTCTGCTTTTTGAACTCGGCTTCGGCAGTGGCTAGGGCCTCTGGGTAAGTCCATCTGCGGCGCTCAACGAGCTTGATGGCATAGCCCGCGCCCTTCGTATCTGTAGACTGCTCAGCGTCGAACGCTTCCATGATCTGAGGCCGTAGATCAGCCTGCTCAGCTTTGGCCTTATCAATTTGCTTCTGAAGTGTCGCGTACCGGCGACACAGCTTATTGGCACTACCCATGGCTCCCCTCAATCGTTTTGATGTCGATAGAGTTGGCCTGAGTGTCGAACCAGTAACGGGCGGAGGCGAGTAGCGGGGCGATGGTGTCGATCACCCGCTCAATCCACTGCATGTTGTCCTCAGTCGCAACATCAGCCAGGACCAAATGCAGCAGCTCATGGACGAGCACCTCCTGCATGTTGTAGTCCCGGCCCAGCGGATTGGTCTCCCGGATCTCCTGGCCCTTCATAAATGGGCAGAGACGGATGGCCGCCCGGCGCTCCGCACCGTCGTAGAACGTCTCACCCAGATCGCCGTCGTCCAGGTCAGCGGAAATTTCAACAGTGATAATCCAGTCGCGCAGACGCAGCACGTACTGCCAAAATCGCAGCTCTGCTTCTAGCTGTTCGGGATTTATGGGGATAGCAAGCATGGGCTCTCATCGGTGGGATGCCCGATGGTTCCAGGCTTAGTTGCGATAATTTGGATTTTCGCAACTATAAATGTTAAGAAACCTTAAAGATTTTGCTACCCTGGCATAGAAATCATCCATCAAAACGATTGAGTTCGTAGATTGGACGAATGGAACACTCAGGCATCTGTACTGCCCAAAAAGTATGCCTGTTGCCAGCCCGACCGAATTTGAGCAGCCGTGGCAGGTATGGAAGACATATCTCGCCAGCGGACGAAGTGACCAACGCAGCCGCGATTCGTTATGGAAGCATAACGACGGGCTGGCCCAAACCTATGCCGAGCGGTGGAGTCGGCAGTGCGAAATTGAGTACGACGACCTACTCCAGTTGGCCCGCATCGGTCTCCTAAAGGCGATTAAGCGATACGACCCTGCCACCGGAAACAGGTTCAGCAGCTTAGCAGCCCCCTGGATTAAGGGAGAGATCCTGCACTTTCTAAGAGATTATGGGCGGCTCTATAAAATCCCACGTGACGTCCGTGAGTCAGCAGCCCAGGTGCGACGGCTGAGAGAAAAGCTCCTGGCCAAGGGCCGCGATGTCTCTTTAGAGCGCTGCGCCGAGCACTTTTGTATTGACGAGCAAACCTGGCAGTGGATCGAGGAGGCAACTGAACGCCGCCCGATGGTCGAGATTGGCGGCCAGGAAGACCTACAGCTAACTGACGAACCCGTAGACGCGGATGACGAGCTGTATACTGCCGTCCGACAGGCATTGGCTCAGCTACCGCCGAGGGAGCAATCCTTCGTCGTCGAGTACGCGATCTCTGGGGTCAAAGCCCAAACGATCGCACAGCGGGAGGGCCTGTCAGAGCCACAGGTCCGCGCATCTATCCACAACTCCCTTGAACAAATAAAAGCCAGCCTCCGCTATGACGATGATGACAACGCCTGAGCTCACAACCGCTGAAGAGGCAAGGCTGGCCGTGCTGGTTAGTCAAGTCCAAGAAGGTCAGCGCGAAATCGACCGTGGCGCAGTCCGCATTGGGCAAGCGCTCATAGAGATTCGTCAGCGGAAGCTTTACCGCCAGGTCGGCACAATTGAGGAATTTGCGCAGCAGGAGCTGGGCTACTCGCGTCAGAACCTGTATCGCCTGATAAATTTTGCCGAGGTCCGACAGACGCTGACCGAGGCTAACTTCACCCAACTGCCCGACTGTGAACGCCAGGCAAGGCCACTGGTCGGACTACCCGCCGAGAAGCAGGCTGAGGCCTGGGGAGCGGCAGTTCAGGAAGGCGGCCGAACCACTGGCGCAGTTGTTGAAGTTGCGGTTGCCCAGGTGAAAGATAGCTTTGCGCAAGGCCAAAAGCTCAAAGTCATCGATGCCAGGGCACCGTACGCGGATAGTCAGGTCACCGTCAAAGAGGACAACGGCGACGTCGTCGTTTGTGAAACTCCCGACGGAGGTGACTTCACCTATTTCCGCTCCGAGCTGGAAGGTGGACGTACACCGAAGCCACGAACGCCAGTCGCGCAGCCTGTGCCCCAGGTCCAGCCGCACGAATTGCTGAGCATGCGACTAGACCTTGCGAATGAGCGGACCGCGGCGCTGGAGACCATGCTGAAGCGGGTGATGAAGTGGCTACCCGATTCGATGCAGGCTGAGGTGAGTGAGTTACTGGGCATGCAGCAGGCGGCTTAGCCGGGGCCATTCAAGGCTTTACCCGTCAGCCCTTCCTGGTCAATCCATTCCGACATCGCGTCTAAGTACTGCTGCAACTGACGGATCTTGCCCGATGCGCCCATGCGGGCTATAGCCAACAGCGCATCATCGCGAAGCTCGTATGTCGTAACGCGATGTTTGCAGTCCTTGCATTCAACACGTCGACGGATGATACCGTCGCCCAAGTCCACAGGGCGCGTCTCATGGACGACAAAGTCCAGGCTGCCGCACTGCGGGCAGAGGCGACCGACGCGGAGCGCGTGTGGGACGCTGTGGAGCGGGGAGGTTTTCAGCGGTGTGTAGGACATGGCTATAGGTCATTCTAGAAATAATGCTTTCTCTTCAGCGCGGCGATTGACTAGGCCGGGCGCAACCTCCGTTTGGGATTTGCCGTGAGGCGTCCAGTTTACCCACTGGTCGAACTCGGCAGCGGCTCCGGCCACATCGCCTCGGTTCAACTTCTGAGCCAGCGTGGAGCCCGCTAACCCTCCTGTGTTGTACTCAAAGCTGATTAGGGCGATGGCCTGATTAGGAGTAAGCGGGTGAGTGATCGTGGACTCTACCGACTTGGCGGCAACCTGGGTTTCTGAAACTAGGCGATTCATAGCCTCGGCCTCGGTGATCGTCTCGCCGGGGCTGCTGACAGTGCCGTAGCCGATTGACCAACGTTCGGTCCCATCGGCGTTGTGCCCGTCTGGGTACGCCTGGGGTTGAAAGCCTTCATGGTCAGCGATCACCTTTGCGGCATCGTCGGTTAGGCCGCTCAAGTCCTGGGCAGGTTTGCCGGTAAGTGCTGCATTAAGTGGCCCCTTCGTCGGTTGAATCCTGGCTTCGCCGTCCTCGGCATACTCTTCCCAGTGCAAGTGGGGACCGGTGCCGGTACCGCTGTTGCCGGTGGTGGCAAAACGTTGACCAGGACCATAGGTGCCGCTGTTGCAACCATCGAGGTGTAGCGCCTGATAGAGCTTGCGGGACGTGCCCGGCTGATACAGCGTGGCCACCAGTCCCCCGCCCCGGGCATCGTTCCAACAGTCCACATCAACCGGCGCGGGCGCATAGAGAGCGGTGCCGGTTGGTGTACCCAGGTCAACCCCACGGTGGGGACGCACATCACCATGTACCGGGTGAACTCGGTGGGGGTCAAAGTCTGAGGTTACCGGCCAACTCGCGATGACCTGGCCCGTTTTGACTGGGGCCGAGTCGCCCTTGCCGATGATGGCACCATCAGGCGCAGCGATCGCAGATTCGGGTTCGGGGCCGATCAACAGCACCTTGGCCCAGCCGGGTAGGTCGTTGACAGCATCTTTGAGCTGGTGAGCTCCAACCACGACGCTACCCACAGCGGCAACGACCATTACACCCATTGTCAGGGTGATGGTCGTCCACAGACTGTCTTCTTTGGCGCGTTGCCGCTTCTGGGTTTCTGTTTGGATGGCCTGCCCGTTTTTGTTGGACAGGGCGATCAAGGTATCCAGCTTTTCGGATAACCCGAATGTCACCTCGGATGCCAATGCCGCAACTTCACCGCTCAGTGACTGGGCCGATTGACCAGTCTTCACGGCCTCGGCCCACCCAGAGCGGACGGCGGCTGTGCGGGCAATGCGAGTCTTCTTTGCCGCCACACTCTTCCTAACACCCTTAACTGTCCCCGCAGCGCGATCAATGCGCTTGTAAGGACGCTGAGGATTGGCGACTGAGCGGGGGTTAGTCGTAGGTGATGAAGCTTTCGGGCTCGGAGGCTTCGCCTTCGTCGTCGTTCTCTTTTTTTTCTTCGCTTTGACCATTGTGGCTGCCCCCCTCAGCGCTTTCTAGAATGGGTTTGATTTGCTCTTGCAGGTGGGCCTTGCCATCCTGGTAAAATTCGGCCTCACCAAATTCGAGCACCCAATCCACCACAGTTAGACAAAGCAGAAATAGCAGTAGTTTGAGTGCTGAGTTAATCACTATCCACCCTCCTCCTCATTTATCTGTTTTGCTTCTGTGATGACCTCACTAACAGCCTCGAAGCCATTAGAAACAATCAGGCCAAAGAATCGAGTCAGACCATTAACGTTGACGGTTCCTGTGGCGATAAGTAGATAGAAAATAAAAACAGTTCCCCAGGTGATTTTCGGCATCTTTTTAAGGCTCCTTTCTGTTAGTTATGTGGGCTCATCGGGGTGGTACAGCACGCTGTACCAGTACAGGCGAGGCAACGAGAAATCAGGCGGTACAGCCGGTACAGGATTGGCACTGGTACAGCGATTTTTTGTACCGGCTGTTTTTGTTAATCCTTGTACCGGCCTGACAGAGGCTGGTACAAGGATCGGCCTGCCGGTACAGATTTTCGGTACAGCTTTTTGCGGGGGTCATTCCTCCCCCGGTGTCTTCTCCCGCAACAGTGCGTAAAATATTTTCTCGGGAGTACGATTTTTGTCCTTAGTAAGACGCCTGCCAAAGTGCTCCTGAAAGAGCGTCTGAAAATCATCGTTAGCAATCAAGGCAGTATTAGAAAGCTCGGCCCACTGAACGCGCTTTGTGAGATATCGCTCAAGGAATGACCGAACTCTTTCTGTGTCTTCATCCTCCTCACAAACGACGGTCACAGATGTTGTTAAGTCACCTCTGTCGGGTACGGCAATCAGGCGCATTTTGTTGCCGCTCTTTAGAATGCCTAAGCGGCTGTCATCCTCAAGCTCGATATCACCCATTTCAGCCACCAGCGCTTCAAATTGCTGGCCGACAGTACCACTGATACCGATGTTGTTAATGTCGTGCCCATCCTCAGCAAACCGCTGAAGAATGACCCATGGAAATGCCTTCATGTTGGCGACCGGCAGGTGTAGATCGGCTTGGTTGATCTCATGGGTGGTGAAGGTGAACAGGCAGTTGCGCTCACCGCCAGACTTGCGAATCACGCCCAGCGCCTTGATAGCCTTCTCACGGTTCTTCTCGGACATATCCCCTAGGGCATTATTCAGTTCGTCGATGAACAGGTAGAAGGGCTTACAGTCGGGCGTACGGCATCGTTTAGCCAAGACTGCAAGCAGGTCCACCAGTTGGTTTGGCTCGGTGATATATCGGGCAGGCGAGGTGAGGATGTCGAGATACTTGTGAGGCTGGTTTTTGAAGTCGAACAGGTACACATCACCATCGGGCACCTGCTCCAGTCGGGCCATGAATAGCTGATTGGCAAGGTAGGTTTTGCCGTCGCCAGGATTGCCCAGCAGCCCCCAGCTAACGGCCCGCTGGCTTGTTGGTTGGATGGTCACCAGATGGCGAATCCAGGTCTCATCGATCTCAACCTCTTCGGCTCGGGCAGCCTTCAGCGCTTCAGCCAATGCTGGGGCATTCAGTAGCCCGGCGCTAACCTTCAGCGTGTCGTTGTAGGTCTCAACGGCAAACTCGCTTGCAGCATCACCCAGGAAGCCACCGTAGCTCTTGAATACGTCACGGAGCACCCTAAACGGGTTTATCCTGCGACCGCTGGCATAGAACACTAGGGGCGCAATCAGAGAAGTCCCCAGCAATCCGGCATAGGGGATGGGTGTAAAGTGCAGCGCGGTCCCCAGGACAGCACCATAGGCTAAGTGATGCGAATTGACAGCGGTAGTTGGGTTCACCATCGTTTTAGTCCTTCAGTGTCGATTCAGGCACTAGGCCGTTGGGCAGTTCGCCCACCCGGTCTGGGTTCTCAAACCAGCTCAAGGCAACCGCGCAGGCGATTTGCTCATTCGTCAGTGCGGTCAACTGGTGGTACTGCTCGCGTTTGCCGGTGAATAGCCCGTCAGCTTCGCCTGCACGGTCGATAGCGCGGTTGTTTCGGTTGCAGTGCCCCCTAAGCCAGTCCTGGGCTGTCACAGGCTCATCCTGCCTTCCCGCCTGAATGGGGGCCTGGTCAATCAGATGGGTCGCCCGCACCAAGTTGACCTCACTCCAGCTCTCGAACACCGCATCCTTGCGCAGCAGCTCAGCCAGGGCTTCGATCTCGGGGTCCGCTATTTCTGTCCCGTCCTCTGCGATCGCAGTCTCTGACAGTAGTGCGGGCTGAGACATGATGGACAGCACGCTGTGGAGTAGGCCGACCACCATCAATGCCCGCAGAGCGGGGAATAGCTTGATTTTGCTAGTTAGGGATTGCATGGTTATTTCCTCCGTTGAGGCAGCTCTGAGAGCAGTAGCGAAAGCTTTTCAATTTCTTTGGTGAGCTGGTCGTCGCTGTCGAGGGTGGCCCGCACCAAGCGCTTTTGTAGGTAGCTGCGAATGATGGCAGCATCACTCTTTTGCGCAGGTTGCAGCAGGTAGACGGCAACGAACGTGCCTAGGGGGGCCAAGAACATCAGACTACTCATCCACCCAGCCTCGGCGGCGTCCCATGGGAACGGACCGGCCAAGTAAACGGCAGCGGACTGAGCCCAGCTAAGTGACACAAACAAGGCACCCAGCAAAACCCAGAACCGCCAGGTCGTTAGGTGCCAGCGGGCGCGGCGCCAAAAGAGGATGACAGCGCCGAAAGCCAGGGATAGAGCGAGCAGGGTAGGCATAATGCACTCCTAAAACTTCATTGGCCCTGGCGCTTCATCACTCACTGCTGACTCGGGCTGTGGCTCCGATGGCGGATCGTCTGCTACCTCTGCGCCTGGCGCTTCGTACCTTTGAGCCATAACGGATACAGCGTCAGTCAGGTTTGTTAGCCCCAGACGAGCTTTGATCTGCTCTGCCACCTCCAGACCCTTGCCCTTCAGCACAACCCGCTTAACCTGCTTACTCACAGCGACCCTCCAACATCCCAAACAGGCTGATGTACTGAGGGCTGGGACTGGTCGGTATCTTGAATCGACCGTTAGTTGTGTCCACAAAGTCACGGGCCAGCGGCGCACTCCCCCCAATCACCAGGACTTCGCCCAGCTCAGCCATGTGCGCGGCCCAGGCCTCGCGCAGTGCGCCGCGTAGCTCGTCGATCCACTGGCGACGGCATTGCTGGAATACGCCCTCAAACGGTGTGCGCTGGCCGATGCAGTACGTCCCATCAGCGATCGCATCCATCACCAGACTGGTGTCAGGGCTGTACTCGGACCGTGACTGGAGTGCGGCAGCAATGCGCTTGGCTAGGTCATAGGTGCCCGGCAGTTTCACCTCGGCACCGCGAACCGGCTGACCGCTGCTGGTGAAGACGCGGCCTAGGGCGGTACCGCCCCCCATATCGAGAACAGCGTTCTTCATGCGGGGCCAGCGATAGCCGCCATTCTGGGTGGCATACCGCCAGGCGGCGCGGCATTCTTCCACAATCTGAACGCGGTTGATTCGCGCCACTGTTGGGCGGCCGTTGCGGGCAAAACAGTACTCGCCGGGGAGGCGACTCAGCTGCCCGACAGCATCTTTTAGTCGGGAGTCCGGCGTGGCGACCACTAACGTGTCGATCAGCACTTGACCCGACTGACCGCCGTCCAGCGTGGCCAGCAACAATTTCTGGGCCAGCGACGCCTTATTCTCCTTATGGGTCGGCTTACCCTTCAGCTCGGCAGCCGCAGCGCCAACAACGTACCGGGACGATTGCCACTCGATCACAACACTGCTGGCGTCGGGTTCAACATCCTCCCAATCTGCCAGCTCTTTTATGCAGCTCAGCAGTGAGCGGGGAGTGCTTGTCGAATCAAAAAACTTGATGAATCTGTTGCCCCCATCGAAGGCAAACCGTTGGAAGCCATTAGATGGTTGTTGGCAGCCATCTAATGGCTTTGGTGAAGCGATAACAGAACCTGATGGTGCATTCATGGATTTTAACGGCCAATAAATGGCCCCTTGTGAACGCCAATAAGTTATCACAAGCTGCGCTGATGTGTCACCGATCCGCCCATTAATAAACGTTCGATATCTTGTTAACAGTCCGCAACATCTCATCGACTCGTTCGTGTACGATTGGGGCGCTGAAGTTAGGTGAGTCATGAGCAAAAGCTCAAGCGTTCGGGTCACGTCTCGGTTGCCACTCGGGGATTACATAACCCTCCGTCGAATCGCGCACGCCAAGGCTGTAGAGGGTACATACCCCGAAGCGCAGGTGGTGGTGGAGGCGATCCAGGCCTTCCTGCGGGAATCAATTATCAGTGGCTATGTGGACGCTCTGGAGGCACAGGCCTCAGAACAGAATCCTGACTTCGTGCCGTACCAATACAAAGACACCCTTGCCAGTGATGACGAGGGCGAATAGTGCGGATCCGCGCTTGTGTGCTTTGTGATACTAGAACGGCGGCAGAGGGTTAATCCAGTCTCCCCAGGCGATAAGACTGTAGCCTTCGCAGGGGAAGCGTGGTTGAAAGAACTCCAAGAATGCGTCGATGCTTTCGAAGCCGTCATCTTTCGCGAACAACTCTAACGTTCTGCCCTGGAGCTGAACGCCGTCGAGCGTGACGCCTTCCGCTGTTATCTCGACGGGTAGGACCGCTTTGCACTGCGGGTCAGGCAGTAGCTTACGGCAGGTCTTCGTGCGCATGCCGGTGTAGAGCTGGATGAGTTCACCAGGGCGGGCATGCCGGGTGCTGCGTGGGGCGCGGATGGTTTGGAGCTTAGTGCCGTTGGTGATCGCAGGGGCGAATTGTTTTTTGAAGTTGTAGGCGACCATAGAACTGAAATCCTTACACAGATGGATCGTGTCGATTCCACGGGGCATTACAATGGCTGCGCCATGCGGAATCCGAGGCCCATGTCCATTCAACCCAAGGACAAATCAACCACTCGTTTGGGTTGGGTTGACAGTTTTCTTCGAGTAGAGTTCGAAGATGCCAAAAAAGGTAGCGAGGCAGGGCGATATCTGGTTCTGGCCACCATAGCTGCTCGATCATCTGAATCATGTTGTTAGTACCTCCACTTAGTTCTTCCATCAGTCCAACAACCTCATCTGCCCACGCCGCTCCAGGTTTACCTGCCGTCGGCGGAACTGTTGCGTGGCCGACTTGTCGTACTCCAGGTGACACACCGAGCACAGGGCGCGGAGGTTGCCTGGGGCGTTGTTGCTGGGGTTCTGGTCAAGGTGGGCGACGGTCAGGGTGAAGCGCTGGGGCTTTTCATCCATGCCGCCATTACCATCAGGTACTGCGGACTCAGCGTACCAACCGCCCGCTCCTTCAAGGTCGAGCAGATAATTAACAAACAGACCCCACTCCACCCCAGGCTTACGGCAGGGTCTACCGCACTGCTGGCAGTGCCACCTAGCAGCGTCCTTCACTCCGGTGGCGATCTTCGTCCAGTTGGCGGGATATAGGTTCAAGTCTACGGGCATGGCTGAACCTAAACCCCCGCACCAACAACCTGCCACGCCTGCGCCGGTCGCGCCTGCATCGCGTCCCAGTACATCGACCACAACTGCCTGCACTGCGGCTCACTTAACGAGGCATCGTTCGCGAGGTAGACCGCCAGCGCGGCCTCCATAACGGTGTTCTGGTTCAGCATCGGATTCGCCTCCAGGTACTCAGAAAGCACCTGTTGTAATCCTTCTGGAATCTCAACTTCGAGAGCGATTTTCATGATTCAAATCAAATTATTGGACTTAAATCGAGCCCCTGCAGACCGAACTGCGCTATAACCGTCCCGTGACGATTTTCAGGAACTCGGACCCGTGGCGAATCATGCTACGGGTTTTTTGTGGGTTGGTTTAGAGAAGCTCTTCTAAAGCGGATATGGCGCTAAGAATGCGATAACGCCATAAATTGCCGGGATCGTCATCATCATCCCCAGCAGCGTAATCCTTATAGAGCTGCTTGATGGCATCGCAAAATCGGTCTTGACCAGCGTATGTTTCAAACAGCTCGACCATTTCGTCAGTCGTCAGAGCGTTGCTAGGCAGGTCTTTGGGGTCGCGGGTACGTAGCTCAGCGCAGGCAGTTTGGGTAAGCATGATTTACAGGATTGCTAGGGCGGCAGGGCTGGACGTCAGCCAGTCATGCGCCCACAGAAAGTTAACGCCCGCACGCGCTGCGGCTTCTCGGTCTTCGTCGCGATCGCCCGCGTACAGAGCATCGGATTCGTCGTAGTCGTTGTGCTGGAAATGACGGAACGCTAGCGTGTCAAGCATTCCGGGTTCAGGCTTGCGAAACTTGGATAGTTTGGTCTCGATTAGCTTGGCCCTCAGCTCATCGCCTACGATCTCCAGCAAATAAGCCTCGCCGCCGTTCTCTTCGTAGCTTGGGGCGAACATGGCTGTCTCAATGCCGGTAAGCTGCATCGCGAAGTGCATTTCGCGAATTGTGTCGTCAAGCGTTTTGTACCGGGCAGCTATTCCCGCTTGGTTTGAGGCGATCGCAGTAGCCCACCCAGCGTCGCGGTACGCGGTCAGCGCCTCTGCAACGCCGGGGATCAACTCTTGGTCAGTCGGGCCTTGCACGTACCGCTGGCCCGATGCAGGGCGGACCAGCGTGTTGTCCTTGTCGAGGATTAGGAGTTTGGGGGTCATAGGGGGTAGGGGGTTAGCCGCCGCCGAGCAGTATGACTCCAGCGACGAAGATGTCTAAGCGAATCAAAATCGAACCTTTCGGCGGCGGCTAACTGAGTCCCTAGCGACTCATCGGCGTGCCTACCGTGGTTAATGTGGCCCATTCCCACGCTGTAACTTGGTCGCGGGTTAGGTTGGCGACCGATTCAGGTAGTCGAGTTTGACGACTTCGAAGGCTATTTTGGGCGATCGCTTCACGGTTGCTAGCAACCTCTTCGGCGTAATTGGATAGCGCATAGTCTTCATCGACCTCCGCCAACTCTTCATTGATTACCAGTGCACCGCCAACTGTCAAAAACGGGTTGTTGGCAGCATCCAATAAAGTACTTTCGTAGGCCGCAGCTGCAACGTCTAGGTCATCTGCACTCTGACTTAGTGCTGCTGCATTTCGCAGGAGGCTAACTTCCTCTGCGGTGTAGCAGATACTTTCAAGGCTAATCCTAATTCCACTTTCAGTAACCAAATAGCAGCCAGGACCGGCGAGGGCCGGGGCAGCAGTGGCGGGCAATGCAGCAGCAGACAGCAAGAAAGCAAAAATAGACTTTTTCATGACGAATAATTAAGAACTATTCGTCTAGTCTTACTAAAACATCGGGACAAGACAACCGTGTTTTACGTAGTCCAGGGCACTGCGGGATGGTAGTGCGGACAAAATTTAGGCTATGAAGCCTTCTATGCCTTATGCATGCGCAACAGTCTGATCAGGCTCGTCATCTAGAAGAACTAACAAGTCACCGGGTTGACACCCAAGCGCTCGACAGTAGCTCTCAAGCGTGCTGTCTAAAAGCCTTTTGGGCATTCGCTTCATATTTTTGTGCTTGTTCACCGTCTCTGGGGCAAACCCAGTGATTTCAGCGACTTGCTTGTAATCCAGCTCTCGGTCAGCCATGACCACCGCTAGCCGCCACTTAATAGGCACATCAAGAAGTTTTAACTGCACTTAAAGATTACACCTCCTTGTTAATCGTTGCAGTTGACAGATTAAGTATAGCACTACTTATATTAATCGCAACGCTTGACAATGATTAAGCGCTGCGATTAATATATTGATATCAACACCCCTCAGAGGACACGCCAGATGACCGCACTTGCCATGCCGACCGCCTTCACCACCATCCCTAGCGATGACGAGCAAGAGTTCCGCGACTGCTGGAGCAAGGCGGAGCTTCGCAAGTACCTGCGCTGGCTGAAGCGTACGGCCACGGTCACCAACGATGACGGCGAGGGTGACTTTGACACCCAGGCGCACATCGACGAGCGCATCACGCTTTGCAGCGAAGTCCTCGCCTAACCTACCGGCCCCACCTCTGGGGCCATGCCCACGCTCTGAAATTCGTCTATGAAATTCGCCGCCCTTCCCTCCACCCCCATCCGCCAGCTACGCGAACTCATCTACGCCGCGTGTGGCCTGCTGCACTACAGCAAGGGCTACCGCAGCCGCAAGCTGCGCAAGGTGTGCGAGGCATCTAAGGGCCTCGACCTGCGCCGTAAGAGCGACGTCCGGTGGCTGGCCATGCACCTGGGGATTATCCCCAGCGAGGCCGATTGCCGCCAGCTACAGGCCGCGTGATGGACCTCGAACAGATTTATTACCAAACGAACCGCCTGCTAAATGCCGAGGTCGATGCCTTCGATCACCAGGAGCAGGCCCTAGCCCAACGGTTACGCCAAGCGTGGGACGCCATCAAGGCAACCACAAACCCAGCTTTCCACCAGCTCTACGAAGACCGTCTCACCAACATCGAGCGCAAAGCACAGCGCCAGTAGAGCCACAGCCATGCACCTCGACAACCCAAGCCCTGCACGTGGGGCGTACCACGTTTCCAGCCGCCAGTCTCGGGCACTGGCTGTCCGATTGACCGATTGACCGATTGACCGACGAGGCGCGGGCCGTCCTGCGCCTCACCACCTCCCATTTAGAACGGAGCCACAGCCATGACAGCAACCACAATCACCAGACGCAGCACAACCCTCGACGCCCTCGACGAAGTCATCGCCGACTACGACGTCACTACGATTCTTGCCCGCCTGCTCAGCCACGTAGACGCCAAACCTGGGTGGGCCAGCGTAGCGTTCTACCTGGGCGAGGCCCAGTCCGAGGCCGAAGAAGTTGAAAAGGCGATCGCCTGGGCTGCACAGCACAGCAGCTAGGCAAAACAAAACCCCTGGTAGCGCCAACTACCAGGGGTTTGCCATGACGTCGGGGTGCAAACCGACAACCCATCGAACAAGTACAAACATGCTAACAATCGATCCACCAATTAAGCAAACCCAATCCGCGCCACAGCCCAAACCCATGCAGCCGAATGAACGGCGCAGGGCCACCGTCACCGGGCTGGGCCGCGTTTACACCTCCAGCTATCACGGGATTAACCACGGTACAGCGCGCCGCAATGTCTACTTCCGGTTAGAGACCGACCTACCAGGATGGGAAGACCTCAAGGTCAACCTGCCCGCTGAGGACGCCCAACGCTTTACTAAGGGCGACGCTATCATCGCCATCCTCAGCAACCTGGGTGGCGGATTCCAAATCTACAAGCCACACACCCTGCACCAGCGCGACACCGCCACACAGCAGGCACTCACCGCGCAGACCGAGGCTGCTGAGGAGGCAGCCCGCACTGCGCAGACGGACGCCGTCCGGGACGTATGGGGGAACACCATCGACCTACAGCGATGCGCCCACGAGGGTCACTACCGTACCGCCGTCATCCGCCAACTTACTGCGATCGCTCAACCCGTCATCGCCCAGCGGCGACACAACCAGCAGTACGGCTGGCAGGGTATTGAGTCACCCAACCCGGCATAGCCACCTGAAAACCATCACCGCCCCAGCGAGTGCTGGGGCCAACGCTAATGACCACCGCCTATGCTGAAATCCAATTTATCGGCAGACCCAAGCCCAGCAAAGTCAGCGCCGACTATCCCGCGCAGCATGCCACCAAGGTGGCCGTGTTCGACCCCACGACCAACGGCACCGTCGAGGCATGGGTCTACATCAACGAAGGGGAGGCCATGGCCAAACTACCCAAAGGCACGCGGGTCATGGTCGAGTATCTCCCCGACAAGGGCAAATACCGGCTCTGCAAAACGCAGCCGCCCGAGGTCACCGCAGCGCTACACCAGGCGCCACCGCCACCGCCGCAGACAATGACGCCCGCACAGGTGGGCTACAGGCCATCAGAATCGGAGGGCCCACCCATCACACGAGCCGCCTACCTAGAAATGGTAGAGCGCTACAAGAATCGTTACGCAGCGTGCCTCAACGCCGCGAAGGCAGTAATATCAGAGGCTGATCTGGGTGACCCTGCCATGCTGG
>ERZ1740067.524-NODE-524-length-30137-cov-5.958281_pt1 | contig 30137 bp, 34 predicted proteins | sample MGYA00581736_ERZ1740067 | MGnify/ENA primary metagenome ERZ1740067 (study PRJEB43018, sample SAMN04849236) | marine metagenome | isolation source: floating plastic debris | place: Pacific Ocean | collected 2008-08-27 | study: EMG produced TPA metagenomics assembly... | reverse complement strand
GCCTGAGAGGCCCAAGCCACGGCAGAAGCGTGGACGGCGGGGGCGGTAGCACTGTGTTTGGGATGCAGTCCTAGTCTATGTAAGGCTTACTTCACTCATGGATTGATAAAGCGTGCTCAAATCACCGGACTTTATGCGAAACTGGCTGCGACGCTTGACCGTCGGGCTAGAAGTTGATTCATGCTCAAGCTTTATACCAGGATCATAGTAGACACTCTGCTGCGCGATCGCGGATAAGAGCATAAGAAAGTCTGTCCCTTCACCGAGCCTGACTCTGTCTGCATAACGATATGCGAGATCGGGTGAAGTTCTTCGTTCAGCAGGAACGTAAACGGCTTGAGCATGCTTCCTATTCCAAAGTTTCGCCAGCGCCGTAAAACTCCAGGAGGCAGCCACGAAGTCACTGTCGTCAAGGAGACAGAGAGATCCGTTTGCATCAACCATTTTTCTACGATCTACATCATACCCACTGAGGTGAAGGGTAAGACCGGTGCCTTGTTGACGAGATTCTGCGCGAAACACACCACCAAAATTTAGACGGTCTGGACGTCCGCGCTTGTCAGGATACCCAAATCTACGGACAAATGCTTCAACGCCAGCATCTCGGTAGTACCCTCCAGTTGGTTCGGGAGTCATTAGCGTAAGCACCTTCGAAGTTGCTTTAGCATGAAATGACGGCACCTGACTGGCCTTCACTTCCCATCCCAAAAAGTCAGGCTCTGCATAGCCATTCCTTGCGATACCTAATTCCGCTTCAAGTGTGTAACCAACACAATTGGACGCTCTGCAAGGAACGCGAGTTCCATCCGACCTAAGAGCATAAGAGCCAACCCAGTTAGCATCATGTACTCTCCGCAGTTCGGCTAACAACCGCTGGCGCGCTGGAATTTCATCTTGGGCACCCAGTGAAAGTTTCCAGAATACCCCCGTCGGCTCAAGGTTACTCAGCGATCGGAACTCATTGGCAATTGGGTGATCCGAAGCCACAACCCGGCAAATGACCCTGCCATCAGCCGCGACACCCAAAAACATGATACGCCCGGCGACCCGGGATTTCATCAGTGCGTTAGGAGCATTTCGTGTCCCACGCAGAAATCCAGACAACCGAACTTCAGGATACTGAGGATATAAAATTAGTTGCGTACCTGGTGCCGCTTCAACGGTACCATCATCCAGCAACCACCAAAATGACATCGGCGCTTTGAGCGTCTCTCGCCCTTTCTCTGTCCGTTCCGCAGTGATCTGCCCTACGGGAAGAATTGAAAGTGCTTGGAAATCGCCGCCAAGGTAGGGTTGGTTTTTAGAGGTATCATTTACCGCCAGCTCCTTCACAAGAAGCCTGACAACACCATTTCCACGCATCAAATTGCGAAGTTGCTGGAGTGTCATTGGGTCGTCAGTGCTACTCAAAGAGTCCCTCTAATCTCCATGTCTGAGGTTCCACTCAAAAGCCATTGCTTTGCATCTTTGAGTGTTTGCTCATTGCCAAGCTTGCCTTTGCCACGCAATGCACACTCCCAGATCACTAAACAACGCCAACCAAGGCACGATAGTTCTTCTGCAACCATTGCATCGCGCTGCACATTCCTCGCCAGTTTTGCGGCCCAAAAATCTGGCCTTGTACTTGGCATCTTAAACAAGCTGCATTCATGACGATGCCAGAAACAACCATTCACGAATATTGCAGCATGATACTTTGGAAAAACCAAGTCAGGTTTCCCCGGTAGCGTCTTGCTATGAAGCCTGAATCGAAAACCCTCTGCATGTAGTCCTCTTCTTATGAGCAGTTCAGGTTTTGTGTCAAAGGCTCTAATTCCTGACATCATTTTACTTCGTTTCTCAGGTGAAACAACGTCAGCCAATTGCTTGCCTCAGTGGCAGTTCTTTTTGCAAGGCTCGCCCATTCAATGCTGCAACTTCCTCAATAGACGGACGCAACGCTTCTGCAACAGCACGCACAACAGGGACAACCACCGCGTTGCCGAACTGGCGATACGCCTGAGTATCGGAAACGGGAATCTGAAAATCCGAGCGGTTTGGCGCATCGAATCCCATCAAACGGGCACACTCCCTTGGTGTAAGCCGCCGGGGTCGGTTGCTAGGCTGCTCAATCAGAATTTCTGATCCGTCTTTGTAATAGCGAGCCGAGAGGGTCCGCGCGACGCTATCCGGACCAAACAACGAAAACCCAAAGCCATTACCTGCTTTCTGGTGCTTTTTCTTGTACTCCTGAAGGTAATTCCAGAGCTTCGGGGTTAACGTGTATTTATCCTCAACGTCATCATCGAGAATATCGCCGAGGACAGGTTTATTGTCGCTCGGCACATCAACATCATCAAAGCTGAAATCGACCGCATCCCTGAAGCCAACTATGAAGATACGCTCCCTCTTTTGAGGGACCCAAGGTTCCGAGTTGATAACCCGAAACTGAATTCTGTATCCGAGCTCTTCTTCAAGCACATGCCGGATGGTCGCGAACGTCCGCCCACCATCATGACGTTCCAGGTTTTTCACATTCTCAAGAACAAACGCAGGCGGTTCATGATGCCTGATGATCTCGGCCAGATCATAAAACAGGGTACCCTGCGTATCGCAAAGGAACCCGTGAGGTCGCCCGAGTGAATTCTTTTTTGAAACACCTGCTATGGAAAAGGGCTGACATGGAAACCCTGCAAGCAAAACGTCGTGCTCGGGAACAAGCCACGGTTTATCTGCATACGGACGAATATCACCGGCAAACTCATGGTCCTCGTCGTCAGGAAAATTGGCCACATAGGTCTCTTTCGAAAACCGGTCCCACTCAGAGGTGAAGACGCAGCGACCACCAATCTCCTCGAACGGCGTCCTTAGTCCACCAATGCCAGCAAACAGATCAATGAAGCGGAACGTTTTCTCCGTCGTGTGACTGGCCGCGCACCGTTCAATAGCTGCCCGACGCATCGCTTCAATAACTAGCTTGGGAACCGAAACCGCACCGTCAGACTCGTAACGTCGAACAGTTCGTTCCGTACGACTGACCAGAAGTGCGGCATCTGAAAGGCTAAGTCCGGCTTTTTCTCTTAGAGCTGCAAAACTCGTTAGCTCATGGATATTGTTCATTACCGCCCCCTGCTAGGAATAATTATGACAATATGTCCAAAAACATCCCAGAAAACAAGATAAAAATGAGAACAAAACAAGAATAACGATCTACCTTCACCTTGCAACCTTCAAAATACAGCTGGTTGAAAAATCTATCCCCGCCCCCTCTGACCGCCCGTATCCTGTCCGGACCTTCTCACTGAGGGCATCCCGGGCCGACCGGGCTTGGTGGGGAGGGCGGATGTCCCGGAAGGGGCGGGTCTGAAATTCTGTCTGACTGCTGAAAAGGTGGCGGGCGGGAGGACGGCCGTCCCGCGGCAGCTTGTGAGTAACGGGCGCAGGCGCCACAGGGGCGGTGACGGCACGGCCAGGCGCATGGAATAAGATCGCCCCGGTGGACGTGCATGCTAGGAGGACGCGCGGGCTGCTATTGCCACTGAACGGCCTCTAAACGCATGTGTGACCGGTAGACTGGCTGCCATGGGAGGAGTTGCAGGGTAACGCCCTGCCCCCATGGGCTTTGCCCGAGCCGAAGCGCACTCCGTGCGGGACGTGCTGCAAGGCGGCACCTCACGTCGACATTTTGGATCGCTGCCTCCCGCAAGGGCACGCTCATAAAGGCATCACGCCTGACGGAGCAAGGCAGCACGTCCCGCTCCCTCTCTTTTGTTTGGCGGAGCGCCCGACCATCGCTCCTCTCGCGCTCCCTTTTGGACGCGGAGCATGTGGTGCTGGGCGCGCACCCAGTTTCCGTAGCCCCGGACGTGATCCGGGGCCTACTCGCGGCGGCTACAGGTAAGGCGAGAGAGCATGATGCACAGCGGGTGCTGCGGATACGGTTCAGGCTCTGCGGCCAGCGGGGGGTGAGAGTGGACCCTCCGGTCAAGCCGGAGGGATACGGGAGGAGGAGAGATCAGGCCTCTTACTCAGCTGCTGCCTCAACCCAACACCGTGTCCCCGGACTTGATCCGGGGCCTACTCGCAGGGGCTACAGGCACAGTGTGAGTGGACGGAATCGCGGCGGGTGCCGGGATGCATATCCGGCACTGAGGCAAGCGGAACTGAGAGTGGGCCCTCCGGTCAAGCCGGAGGGATACGGGGAGGAGGGTCTGGACTGAAGCGCGGGCGGTGGATGAGTAATGTGAGTCCACAACCCCACCCCGGCCCTCCCCATCAAGGGGAGGGAGAAAGAGCGGCAGGGGGCCGCGTGACCCTCAACCTCCCCCTTGTGGGGAGGTCGACGCCGTGGCGCCGGGTGGGGGATGGGCCTTGCGCACCTGCGGCAAGCAGGACATGAGAGTGGACCCTCCGGTCAAGCCGGAGGGATACGGGGAGGAGGAGGAGAGATCGCGCGCCCTATTCGGCGGCTGCTTTGTCGCCTGTTTTGCCGGACTTATCATCCGTATCCGGATCAATCGGGATGGGCTTGGCGTTGTCCGACCCGGGGGCTTCGAGGCCGACATAGTCCTTCTCGCGGATGCGGACGATGATGTCGCCGACGGCTTCACGCGGCGTGCCGAGGCTTTCCAGCACCTGGCCGGCGAGCTGCAGCGAGCTTTCCAGCGTCTCGGGCACAACGCCGGTGGCGCCCAGTTTAAAGAGTTCGTCCGAATGCGACATGTCCCAGGCGCGCACGAAGATGGGGATGCCGGGCCAGCGGTCGCGGATGGCTTCCACGGCGCGGGACGCGGCGGCGAAGTTGTCGAGCGTGATGACGACAGCGCCCGCATGGTCGGCACCGATGCGCTCCAGCACCTCGGTCTTGGCGGCGTCGCCATAATAGACGGGCTCGCCCTTGGCGCGGCAGTCGCGCGTGCGCGGCACGTTGAGGTCAAGCGCCATATAGGGGTGCTTGAGGTCGCCCAGCATCTTGGCGACGGTCTGCCCGACGCGGCCATAGCCGGCGATGATCACATGGCCTTCAAGGCCCCGGGCTTCGTCGTCGGAGGCGCGGATGGGTTCAGCGCCCATGCGGTCCTCGATGAGCTTCTTGAGCCAGGCACCGAGATCCGCCAGGAACGGCGTCATCGCCATGGAGACAGCGGCGACGATCAACATGTATTGGGCAACCGGCTCGGAAATGATGTCGGAGCCCATGGCGGCGGTGACGCCCACAAAGGCAAATTCACCGCCGGCAGACAGGATGAGGCCGGTGCGCAACGACGTGGTGAGCGGCAGGCCGAAAGCGCGCACAAGGCCGATCAGGATGGTCGCCTTGAGCACGATGAGACCGACGACGCCGATCAGGACGTTGAACCACTCGCTGGCGAGGACGCCGAAATCGATGCCCATGCCGATGGAGATGAAGCACAGCCCCAGCAGCAAGCCCTTGAAGGGCGCGATGGCCGTCTCGACCTGGTGGCGGAAGTCCGTCGCGGACAGCAGCAGCCCGGCGAGGAAGGCACCCAGCGCCATGGAGAGGCCGGCGAACCCGGTGAACCAGGCGGTGCCCAGGACAGCCAGCAGGGTGAGTGCCATGAACAGTTCCGGGCTCTGTGTCCAGGTGACCACCCGGTAGAGATGGCGGACGAGCCAGCGGCCGACAAAGATGATGAGGAGGACAGCGATGACCGCGCGCAGCAGCGCCGTGCCGACAAGTTCAGCGACGTGGCCGTTCTCACCGGCGGCGAAGATCGTCACCAGCATCAACAGCGGCACGACGGCGAGGTCCTGGGCGAGCAGGACGGCAAAGCTGGTGCGGCCCATGCGCGAGGCGAATTCCCCGCGCTCCATCAGCAGCTGCATAATGACGGCAGTAGACGAGAGCGCGAGGCACAGTCCGATGATGATCGACGCCTGCACCGAGTTGCCCCACCACAGGGCAGCAGCGGCAATCACCGCACCGGAGACCATCACCTGCGCGAAGCCAAGGCCGAACACCATGGTCCGCATGGCCTTGAGCCGCTCGACCGAAAGTTCGAGCCCGATCATGAACAGGAGGAACACAACCCCCAGCTCCGCCATGGCGGAAACGCCCTCGACATCGTCAATGATGGCAAAGCCGAACGGGCCGATGACCGCGCCGACGAAGAGATAGCCAAGGACCGGGCTGGCCTTGAACCACTTGAACAGCGGTACCAGCAGGACGCTGGCCACCAAAAACACAATGATCTCGCGGATATAGGGGATTTCCACATGGCCGCCGGCGCCATGGTCATCATGACCGCCGCCGGACGCAGCGGACGCCATTTCAGCGGCCTGACGGGCCACCTCCGCAATTGTATCCGGTTCCAAGTTCGTGACCGCCTTTTAACAAATCAGTGTCTTTGCAACGCGCCGCCTGCCCATATATATCAAAGGATTGCTGCGCGGATATGGCGGGGGGCCATGTACGGAGCAGAAAATGATGATTTTTAAAGGTCCGAAACGAACCGCAGAGACGACCTGCTCACAATGCAGGCAATTTTTCTGAATGACGTTCGTAAAGAGACCGTTTTGGGGCAGGACAAGAATTTCCGTGATTGGCATACACTTCCCATCTGCCCCTGTTTCAGCGCTGACCTTTAGTCGCCTGGCTGCCGACACGGCACCGCGCGCGGCATCGAGCTGACGGCCAGGATGCAGCGCAACCCATGATGTATCTCGCCCTCGCCGGTGGCCTAATCATTCTGCTGTTCTGCGGCGACTTGCTGGTGCGCGGCGCCGTGGCTTTGGCGAGCCGCTTCGGGCTGCACCCGCTGGTGATCGGGCTCACGGTTGTGGCGTTCGGCACATCGGCGCCGGAACTGATGGTATCCCTCAAGGCAGCACTTGAAGGCGCTCCGGGCATCTCTTTGGGCAATATCGTCGGGTCCAATGTCGCCAATGTGCTGCTGGTGCTCGGTGTGCCGGCGATTATCTATCCGACGGTGTGCAACCAGGCCTCGATCCGCCGCAACACATCCATGATGGTCGGTTCAACGCTTGTCTTCATCGCCATGTGCATGACGGGGATGCTGACCTTCTGGGATGGCTTTCTACTGTTCCTGCTGGTCATCGCGTTCCTTGCCTATTCCGGCTACCGCGCACGGGTGGCACCGGACCACAGCCTGGATGATGAGCTCGACGACATTTCCGGCTTGCCCGAGCGCGGCTGGGCCATCGCTGCGTTCCTGTTGATCGGACTGCTCGGCCTGCCGCTGGGTGCCGAGCTGGTTGTTGAAGGCGCCACCGAAATTGCCCGCCGGTTCGGCGTGTCGGAAGCCACCATCGGCCTGACGGTGATTTCCATCGGGACATCGCTGCCTGAACTCGCGACAACCCTTGTTGCGGCCTTCCGCAAACAGGCAGATGTGGCCGTCGGAAATGTCATAGGCTCGAACCTCTTCAACATTCTAGCCATCGGCGGCATCACCGCCATGGTTGTGCCGCTGCCGGTGCCTGACGAATTCCTGCGCTTTGACTTGTGGGTAATGCTGGCCTCTGCGCTGCTGGTGGTGCCCTTCGCCTTCATGCGGGCCACAATCACCAGGCTGGCCGGCGCCATCTTTACGGCGCTCTATGTCGGCTTCATCGTCACCGTGTTCCAAATGTCCTGATGACCAAAACAGCACTCGTTACCGGCGGCGCAAAACGTATCGGCAAAGCCCTCGTGGAAGGGCTGGCGGCGGACGGGTGGGCGATCGCAATCCACTATGGTTCGTCAGCGGATGCAGCGGAAGCACTGGCCGCCGCAATCAACGCGGACGGCGGATCCGCCATAGCCGTTGGATGCGATCTGGCATCACCTGACGCGGCAGATACCATCATCTCAACGATCCATGCCGGTCTGGGTCCCGCAACGCTGCTCATTAACAGCGCCGCACTGTTTGAAGACGACAGTGCCACGACCGTAACCGCGCAAAGCTTCGATGCCCATATGGCAATCAATCTACGCGCGCCGGTGCTGCTGTCGCGCGCCTTTGCAGAGCAGTTGCCCGATGGGGCGGACGGCAACATCATCAATGTGATCGATCAGCGCGTCTGGCGTCTCAATCCTCGCTTTTTGTCCTACACGATGGCGAAGGCTGGGCTGTGGACGGTCACTCAGACCCTGGCTCAGGCGCTGGCGCCGCGCATTCGGGTGAACGGCATAGGCCCCGGCCCTACCCTGGGCAATGAACGGCAGGATCCTGCTGATTTTGACCAGCAGGCGCGATCGGTTCTGATGCAACGCGGTCCGGACATAGCTGAGTTTCAGCGCACGGTGCGCTTTATCCTTGAAACGCCCTCACTGACAGGGCAAATGCTTGCCCTCGACGGCGGACAGCATCTCGCCTGGGAAACCCCCGACGCGACGGGCAAGGAATGATTGACCCATGACAAAAGCGGCAACTGAAACATCGGGAAACGTGACACCTCTGCGCATTGCAGATGCTGCCCGGCTGACACGCCACGTGTTCGTACGGGATCTCCGGCTCGATGCGCATATCGGTGTGCATCGTCATGAAGAAGGCCGAGCCCAGCCGATCATCGTGAATGTCGACCTCACCGTGACCGAAGGGGACGAAACCCTGAACGACAGCCTGGCCAATGTGGTCTGCTACGAGCGGGTGGTGAACAACATCAAGGACCTCGTCGACCAGGGCCATGTCCGCCTTGTAGAAACCCTGGCAGAAAGCATTGCGGAAGACTGCTTCACCGACGAACGGGTGCTGGCCGCCCGGGTCCGGATCGAGAAGCTGGACGCCATTGAGGAAGCCCACAGCGTTGGCATCGAGATCGAACGCCTGCGGCCCCTGCCTCAAAACTAGGCTGACCGGCCAGGAGACCAGATGGCAGGCAACAGGACACTGCAGTGCCGGAAACTGTCACCTGGGTGACACGACCATCCTTGTGCACATGCGCACTGGGTGCATATTTTGCCATTTTGCTGTCAGTCTGTTCAGACTAAGCGCAGCGCTCCGCAACGGCCAGATGCAAAAAATACCCCCAATTTCAACAACTTGCTCGTGTATCGGCAACGTTGGTTGAGGTAGTCAGAGTTCCTCGATTTGCCTGCTGAACAGGCAAGCCACAGGGTTTTCTACAGACTTATCCACAGACGTGGGAAACAGATTCGTCATCCTTCAATCTTCTATTTCACGCCAGCGAGTGCATATTCAGGCCTATGACTGAGACCCCGCCGGCAGAACCTTCAACGCCTGAGAATGACGCCGGTCCGGCGCCACTTGCGGGTGCTCAGTTGATCGCGGATTACGTTACACGTCTGCCGAATGCCCCAGGGGTCTACCGGATGTTCGGCGCCAATGGCGATGTCCTCTATGTGGGCAAGGCCCGTAGCCTGAAAAAGCGGGTCACCAGCTATAGCCGTCTGATCGGCCATACGAACCGCATCGCGCGCATGATCTCCTCCACCACCGCGATGGAATTCGTGGTGACCGAGAGCGAAACGGAAGCACTGTTGCTTGAGGCCAATCTCATTAAGCAACTGCGACCGCGCTACAATGTGCAACTGCGCGACGACAAGTCGTTCCCCTATATCCTCATTGCCCGCGACCACGAGGTGCCGCAGATCCTCAAGCATCGCGGTGCCCGCGGTCGCAAAGGAGACTATTTCGGGCCATTCGCATCTGCCGGTGCCGTAAACCGCACCCTCAACGCCCTGCAAAAAGCCTTCCTGCTGAGGTCCTGTTCGGACTCTGTCTATGAGGCCCGCACACGTCCCTGCCTGCTCTATCAAATCAAGCGATGCTCAGCGCCCTGCACCGGCGAAATCAGCACGGGGGACTATGATGCTCTCGTTGCCGAGGCTGACTCCTTCCTGACCGGCAAGAGCAAGAAAATCCGTGAACGGATGGCAGCGCAGATGGAACAGGCCGCAGGCGACCTTGATTTTGAGAAGGCTGCAATCTATCGCGACCGCCTGCGCGCCCTCAGCCACATCCAGGCCCATCAGGGTATCAACCCGCAGACGGTTGAAGAGGCAGATGTATTCGCTATCCACGCTGAAGGTGGCCAGGCGTGCGTTCAGGTCTTCTTCTTCCGTGCCGGACAAAACTGGGGCAACCGCGCCTACTTCCCCAAGCATGACAAAGACATGGAAACAGCTGAAATCCTTGATGGGTTTCTAGCGCAATTCTATGAAGAGCGTCCCGCGCCGCGGCTGGTGCTCCTCAATGAAGTTGTCGAGAACGCGGACCTATTGGCAGAAGCCCTCACCATCAAGCGTGGCCGCAAAGTAGCTGTGGGCAAGCCACACCGTGGCGAGAAGCGGGAACTCGTCCAATACGCGTTTGATAATGCGCGTGAAGCCTTAGGCCGACGCCTGGCTGAGTCGTCGACCCAGACGAAATTGCTGGCCGGCCTCGCGGACGCTTTTGGAATGGATTCTCCGCCGGAACGCATCGAGGTTTATGACAACAGCCATATCTCCGGCACCAATGCCGTCGGCGGCATGATCGTCGCGGGACCCGAAGGCTTCCGCAAAAACCAATACCGCAAGTTCAACATCAAGGACCCTGACACAGAGCCCGGCGATGACTACGCCATGATGCGCGAAGTGCTGACTCGTCGCTTTTCCAGGCTGGTGAAGGATCAGGCCGCACTGGATAACGCAGAAGAAGGCCCCGAGGACAGCAAAGCAACTGATCCACCGCCTGACTGGCCGGACCTCGTCCTGATCGACGGCGGCGCGGGGCAGCTCTCCATCGTGCAATCCGTCTTTGATGAGCTGGGCATCGATCGCGTGACACTGGTTGGCATCGCCAAGGGGCCGGAACGCGACGCCGGCCGCGAGCGGTTTTTCATGACAGGCCGGGAGCCGTTCATGATGGAACCCAAAAGCCCTGTTCTGTACTACCTGCAACGCCTGCGGGACGAAGCCCACCGTTTCGCCATCGGCAGTCACCGGGCACGCCGCAAAAAAGCCATCGGCAAGTCAATGTTGGACGGTATTGCGTCCATTGGCCCAAAGCGTAAACGCGCCTTGTTAAACCATTTTGGCTCCGCCCGCGCGGTAGCATCAGCAGGTCTCTCTGACCTTGAATCCGTTGAAGGCATTTCAACAACGGTGGCGAGGTCCATCTACGACCACTTCCATGAAGGGGCAAAATAGCGATCCTGCGTTGCTGCATTGCTCTCCCCGCCACCGCAGACGTCGTATATGATCCCGACCATGACGTCAGAGCCATCAACATCGTCCCGCACTGACTCAGTCGCGTGGACCCTGCCGAACATCCTCACCTACGCGCGCATTGCATTGGTGCCGGTGCTCGTTGGTACATTCTTTGTCTCAGGAGACATCGGCCGCTGGATTGCTGTTGGCATTTTCATCGCCGCCAGCTTAACTGACTATGTGGACGGCTATCTCGCCCGTGCCCTCCAGCAGCAATCAAGCCTTGGCACGATGCTGGATCCCATTGCGGACAAGCTTCTGGTTGCCGCCGCCCTCCTGCTGTTGGCAGCAAATGAGACCATCGCCGGGATCAGCCTGTTCGCCGCCGTCATCATTCTCTCGCGCGAGATACTGGTTTCCGGCTTGCGTGAGTTTCTGGCCACGCTGCAGGTCAGCGTGCCGGTCACCCAACTTGCCAAATGGAAGACGGCCATACAGATGACTGCCGTGACTTTCCTGCTCTGCGGGCCTGAGGGCCGGGAACTCTTCTGGTTCTCCTCGGAGCTCGGCATTGTCTTGCTCTGGGTTGCCGCGATGCTGACCCTGTACACGGGATACGACTATTTCCGGGCCGGGATGCATCACGTCATCGCGGCCGACAACAAGCCGGGTGATCAGGGATGAGCGGCGAGGTGACAGTTCTCTATTTCGCCCGACTGCGCGAAGCCGTGGGCACATCCGAAGAGCGGATCGTGCTCCCGGAATCCATCGCCAATGCCGGCGCCTTACTTGAGCATCTGGCAGCGAGTGATGAGCAAAAGAAGTTCGCCTTTGAAGGCCAGGACATAAAGATTGCGGTCAATCAGGAACAGGCCACACCGGCAACACCTATTGCGCCAGGCGATGAAGTGGCGCTCTTTCCACCTGTGACAGGTGGCTGACATCATGCCGGTGCGCATCCAGCCAGAGCCGTTTGACGCTGGCGCCGAACTAATGGCCCTGACCACCGGGCGCCCGGATATCGGTGCCAGTGTGACATTCGTCGGTCAGGTCCGCGAACTGTCCGGCGGCAGCACGCTGAGCACCATGACACTTGAGCACTACCCGGCTATGGCACAGGCAGAACTGGAGCGCATAGAAGGCGAAGCGCGCACTCGATTTGATGTTCAGGACATCGAAGTCATTCACCGTTTCGGTGATCTGTCACCCGGAGACCCGATCGTGCTGGTCATCGCGACGTCTGCATCCCGTCAGCCGGCATTCGACGCTGCCAACTTCATTATGGATTTCCTGAAAACCAACGCCCCTTTCTGGAAAAAGGAGCATGCTGCAGACGGCAGCTACTGGGTTGACGCGAAATCAAGCGATGACGCCGCTACCCAGCGCTGGGACAAATAGAACTGCCTACTCAGCAGCTGCCACTGCGCCTGTACGATTCACAAGGGCCATATAGTCGTTCATCAGGTTCTCAGTGATCTCACCCGGCGTGAAGGTGTACTCACCTATTTCAGAAACCGGCGTCACTTCGGCTGCGGTGCCGGTGATGAAGCACTGGTCGAAGTCAGTCATTTCTTCGGGCTTGATGTGCCGCTCGATGATCTCGATGCCCCGCGCCTTGGCCAGATCAATGACCGTCCGGCGGGTAATGCCATCCAGAAAACAGTCCGGCGTCGGCGTGTGCAGCTTGCCGTCCTTCTCAAAGAAGACATTGGCGCCGGTGGCCTCAGCCACATAGCCGCGATAATCCAACATCATCGCGTCGGAGTAACCTTTGTCCTCAGCTGCGTGCTTGGAGATGGTGCAGATCATGTAGAGGCCGGCCGCCTTGCTCTTGCACGGAGCGGTTTCCGGAGCCGGGCGGCGATATTCAGCCAGATCCAGACGAATGCCTTTAAGACGCTCGGCGGGATCGAAGTAAGAAGGCCACTCCCAGACTGCAACGGCCAGGTTGATCTTCGTCTCCTGAGCCGACACGCCCATCATTTCACTGCCGCGCCACGCCACCGGGCGGACATAGCCATCTGTAAAGCCCTGAGCCGCAACCGCTTCCTTGCAGGCCGCATCAATCTCATCTGCCGTATACGGAATTTCGAACCCGAGAATGCGCGCGGACTCGATCAGGCGGTCCGTGTGCTCACGCAGCTTGAATATTTCGCCCGAATACACCCGCTCCCCTTCAAACACGCAGCTCGCATAGTGCAGCGCATGGCTGAGGATATGGATGTTTGCCTCGCGCCATGGACGCAGGCTGCCATTCATCCAGATCGACCCGTCACGGTCGTCAAACGGTATTGAGGCCATGATGGCCACTCCCTCAAATAATTGCCCGTCACTATCAAAAGCACCGCCACACAATGGGCGGAAGAACGCGTTACAAATCGCGGGCATTTGTGAGCACCCTGCGGGCGCAATCTGTCTTAGACAGGCGTATCGTGACCGGTAGAGGACCGTTTTTCACCCGATTCGAGGGAGAAATGCTGGCGATCTGGCCCAATCGCGACTTATCCTGTCGTTTATGTAGCATCATGAGTAACAATCTAACCAATATAAGTCAACATGGCTGACATAAATTCTTTTGCTGACGCTGCAAAAACTGATTCAGTTGCGCAATCCGACGCGCGGCTGATTGAGGCGATGGAGCTTTTGTTTTTTGCCTATCGCGACTTTGTCGGGGACCCGGACGCCATTCTGGAAGGTCATGGCTTCGGTCGTGCCCATCACCGCGTATTGCACTTTGTCGGTCGCAATCCTGGCATCACTGTCCAGAGCCTTCTGGCCATCCTGCAGATCACCAAGCAGAGCCTCGCCCGCGTATTGCGCCAGCTTGTTGAAGCAGAGCAGATCGAACAACGCACAGGGGCACAGGACAGACGCGAACGCCACCTGCATCTGACGGACAAGGGCACAGCCCTATGGCAGGAGCTTCAGGCACCACAACGCGCACGCCTTGAAAAGGCCCTGAGCGTCGCAGGCCCGGAAGGTGAAGCAGCATGGCGCGCGGTCATGGAGGCCATGCTGGATCGCGCCAGCCGCAACGAACTCCATCCGGGCACGGATCACTTACAGGACAGCGCGAAAAATGACTGACGCGCCCGCTCCTACGCGCAGAGGATACGCACCAGCAGATGACGCGCCGCATCTGTTGATTGTCGATGATGACCGCCGCATCCGCGAACTTTTGCAAAAATACCTGAGCGACAACGGCTTCCGTGTCACTGCGGCAGAACATGCAGAACATGCCCGCCAGCGGCTGTCTGGTCTTGCCTTCGATCTCATCATTCTGGATGTCATGATGCCCGGCGAAAGCGGCATCACATTCGCCAAGTCCCTGCGCACCACATCAGACGTCCCGGTCCTCATGCTGACAGCCCGTACGGAAGCCGCAGACCGCATAGAGGGCCTAGAGGCAGGCGCAGACGACTACCTGCCAAAGCCGTTTGAGCCCCGTGAACTTCTGTTGCGGGTACAAACAATCCTCCGGCGGACCAACACCCGCCCGCAGCCACAAAAAGAAGTCAGCTTCGGGGGATTCACTTTCGATATCGAGCGAGGTCTCTTGACCAGGGGCGACACGCCCGTGCGCCTCACCACCCGGGAGATCGAGCTCATGAAGCTGTTTACCCGAGCTGCAGGACGCGCCCTGCCCCGCGAAGAGTTGACGGGCGGCGACACAGGCATTTCAGACCGCGCGGTAGACGTCCAGATTAACCGTCTGCGCCGCAAAATCGAGCCGGACCCCAAGGAACCGCGCTATCTGCGCACCATCCGCGGTGCGGGATACATGTTTATCCCCGATTGAACCCCAATCCGTTAAACTGCGGGTCCAGGCAGTTGCCTGCGCAGGAGTAATGCCATGGCCGACACAACAGTTTCACGCCCCACCACCCGCACGCCGGCACGGCGTTTTCTGGCGGCGATCGACCCGTCGGTGCTCATTAAGGATATGACACCGCGAGGCTTGTTCGGGCGTTCTCTCATTATCGTCATCGCACCGATGCTGCTGCTGCAACTCGTCGCCACATTCGTGTTTCTTGATCGCCACTGGGAAAAAGTGACACGCGGACTGGCCTATATGGCTGCCAACGACATGGCACTGATCATGAGCCTCTACGACGATTTGACCGGTGCCGACGAGTATCAGGCATTTTCGGATCGGATAGGCAGAACTGTTGAGGTTCAGGTCTTTATCTGGCCCGGCGAACGTTTGCCGCCGAAAGTTGACCCCGGTCTTTTCCCGATGCTGCAGGACAGCCTGGAAGCCGAAATGGGCCAACGCTTTGACGAGCCGGTTTGGGTCGACACCGTCACTTACGAAAAATACGTCGACGTGCGCGTTCAGAAACCAGAAGGCGTCGTGCGGGCTCTGTTTCTGCGCAGCCGCGTTTCAGCGACCAACAGCCATATCTTCCTGTCCTGGATGGCGGCAGCGTCCATTATCCTGCTGCTTGTCGCCGTCCTGTTCCTGCGTGGTCAGGTGCGCCCCATCCAGCGCCTTGCCCATGCGGCAGAAGCATTCGGCCTTGGCCGCGACATGCCGAACTTCAAACCGTCCGGCGCAACAGAAGTCCGTCGTGCCGCCCAGTCCCTTATCCTTATGCGGGACCGGCTGTCCCGCCAGATTGAGCAACGCACCTCGATGCTGGCGGGTGTCAGTCATGACCTGAAAACGCCTCTCACACGTTTCAAGCTGCAACTTGCCATGATGGGCGATGACCCGGACATCAAGGAGCTTCAACGCGACGTCACCGAGATGCAAAGGTTGCTCGACGAGTATCTGGACTTTGCCCGTGGTCAGGGCGGAGAAAGCGCCAGGCAGATGGAGCTTGAAGCTTTCCTGGAAGACATCCGCGTCAACGCGGCGCGCAAGGGCGCCAATGTGACACTTGCGATGGATGGGCCTATTGAGCTGCGCGCCCGTCCTGGCGCCCTGCAACGCTGCATTACCAATCTGGTGGAAAACGCCATCGGCCACGCGGACCACGTGCAACTCAGCGCCGTCAGACACGGCAACTCAATCGAGATCTATGTGGACGATGACGGACCGGGCATCCCGGCAGAGCAGATGGAAGACGCATTCCGCCCCTTCCACCGGCTGGACGAGTCTCGAAACCAGAACCGCTCCGGCTCCGGCCTTGGCCTGGCCATTGCCCGCGACGTGGCCCGCGGCCATGGCGGCGAGATATTGTTGCTGCAAAGTCCGCTAGGGGGCCTAAGGGCGCTTATTCAGCTTCCTTTATAGTCTCAGCGCAGACCTAGTTGCGCGATCCAAGCCCCGACAGCGCTTCAAATGAAGCGCGCATCAGGCCCGAGACATTCTCAACCATACCAGTTGCCTGTTCCATAAGGCTTTCAACCCGCCGTAGACGCCGGTCGAGGTCCGCCATTGTCTTGGCCATGTCCTGGTTTTCTTCGTTGAGCCAGATACGCAGATTCGCCGCATAGATGACCGCCACCGCGCGGACCCGTAAAGCGCCCCGCACTCCGCTGGTATCAAGATCAGCCGCTTCCAGCATCCATTGAACGCTTTCAAGCGCCGGTGATGCTGCCGCCAGCAACGCGCCCGGGTCCGTCGGGAGGTCGCCGAGGATAGCACGCAACGCCGGACGATATGGCCATAACAGATCGTAGCGGCTCATCAGAACATCAAACAGACGATCCCGCGCCGGTTCATCACTCGCTTCATCGTCAAGTTCGTTGAGAACCTGCGCATCGATCTGTTGAGAAAAGGCACTCAGAATGGCGGTCTTCGAGGGCGTGATTGTCAACGCCTCAGACAGCGGCACACCTGCCGTGGCTGCAATCTCAGCCATCGACAAGTCCCGCCAGCCCTGCGTCTGGGCAAGCACCAGCGCGGCATCGATAAGGCGTTGCTTCAGCTTTGCCTTACCGTTTTTCTTGAACTTCTTGGGCTTCTTTGTCTCGGTCTGTGCGTTCATGGCACCCAAGATAGGCCATGAAGCGTGACCCTTCCACTAACGACATCTGCAAATCCAAGATGCCGCACCATAAGTCACGCTGGGCTGAAAACGTGCTCAAAGTTCCTGCGCTCTATCCCGCGCAGCTTTGAGCGCTTTGGCCATGAGCGGCTTGAGGCCGTCATTTGCCATCAAGACCTCCAACGCAGCAGCCGTTGTCCCCCCGGGCGACGTCACATTCTCACGCAGGATCGACGCCGTGTCTGCCGCCTGATGCATCAACTCTCCAGACCCACTGACCGTTGCCCGTGCCAGGGCATCCGCCATCTCATCCGGCAGCCCAAGCTCACGCCCGGCCGCCGCCATGCATTCGGTCAGCCAGAAGACATAGGCCGGCCCGCTGCCGGACACAGCCGTGACCGCATCCATGAGATCTTCGTCCTCAAGCCAGACAACATCACCCACCGCACCCAGCAACGCCGTCGCAAGATCACGACCTGTGGCATCCACATTTGCGCCGGCGAACCCAGCCGTAATACCTCGGCCCACAGCGGCAGGCGTGTTCGGCATGGACCGTACGATCGGAGCATCCCCAACTGCATCCGCCAAATCGGCAACACTTTTGCCGGCGGCGATGGACACCACTAGAGGCTTCGACGACATAAGGGGTGCCAGCATCGCGGCTGCGGCATCGAGAATTTGCGGCTTTACAGCCAACACAACCACCGCAGCCTCGCCAACTCGCGACGCATCCGAATCGATGGAAAAACCCCATTTAGAGGCAAGTGCCAGCATATCGGCCGCTGGTGCTGGATCAATGACCGTGATCTTGTCCGCTGCGGCACCGGCATCCAGCCAGCCATGCAGCATCGCACCGCCCATTTTGCCCGCGCCTACAAGAACAAGTGTGCCGGGCAGATTCAGATTTCCGGACTGCTCGGAAGAAGGCGCGGGCGTGTTGGTCATAGCTGTCAGGCGGATCCTTGGGTTTCAAACATGCAGGCCGCCATTGCATCTTCCGCCGACTGGCCGGCCCACAGAACAAACTGGAATGCCGGGTAGTAGCGCTCACACGCTTCCACCGCCAGAGATAAAAGCATCTCACACTGCTCCGGCGAGGCATCCCCGGTGCCTAGAAGCAGCCCATGTCGAAACAGCACAACACCTTCGTCCTGCCAGATGTCGAAGTGGCCGAGCCACAATTGCTCGTTGATCCTGGCCAATAGCCCATGCACATCGGCCATCTTGGCCGCGTTTATCTTGAGATCAAATGCGCAGGCCAGATGCAGACCATTGAGATCATCGCGCCATGTAAAAGAGAGTTCGTAGTCACACCATGAGCCGGTCACGGTGAGGGACAGTTCATCCTCGGCCGACCGGTCAAACGGCCAGTTCTGGTGGGTTGCCAGGCTCTCCAATACATCAATGGGGTTTTCAAGAAGGGTGGCGGTATCAGCAGTAGTCAACGACATGGCAGGCCTTCCCATTTGACGGGGGCCCGATACCAGTCGGCCTCAAGCCTTTCGGCTCCAAAACGCAACAAACCGGCATCACCCCCCGGTGACACTTGTCGGCATACCGTCAGCGCCTCGGCCTGTTTGCACCTCATAGGGCACATCTTGTGCCGGAGGCGAAGCGACACACCACCTTCACCGTGCATGGGCGATTGAGTCGGTGCAAGCACCACTTCGTGAATCTTGAAAGACGGTCCGTGTCCGGCGTTATCGTGATGCTGCTTCCAGCGCCTCAATGCGCGCTTCCAGCGCTTCCAGCTTGGCTTTGAGCGCATCGGCTTCGGTGCGCGCCGCCACGGCAACGTCCTTCATCACGTCGAACTCTTCGCGCGGCACCAGGTCCAGATCTGCCACCATCCGCTCGGCCTGCGCACGAATCAGTGTTTCCACTTCCGTCCGCACGCCCTGCGCCGCCCCAGCTGCGCTGGTCATCAGCTTGGCGATATCATCAAGAAGGCGATTTTCGTACTGGGTCATGGCTCTCTACTTCCGCGCGCCGACAAGAAGGCACACTGATCAAGGACGTGCCGCACTATCGCGCTCCGTCCATTTGGGAGCAAGAGCGGCAAATGGACCCCATATCTTTGCCTTCCTACCCGCCTGTTGCCCTTCCTAAATGTCACACAGGGTTTTATTGACATGGTTGCCCACGCGAAGAACCCTCCATCGCAAGCTGCTCTCGCACTTCACCGCCAAAAGGCCTCCAGATGTATGAAATCGCCTATCCGCAGTTCGACCCGGTCCTGATCGAGATCGGACCGCTGGCCATCCGCTGGTATTCGCTGGCCTACATCGCCGGCATCATCGGCGGCTGGCGGCTGGGGCTGCGCATGGTGTCCAATGCGCGCCTGTGGGAGGGCTATCCCTACCCGGCTGCAGCAACCAAGCGAAAGCATGCCAAGCCCGCCGCCCCAATGACCCGCGACCACATCGACGACTTTCTGGTCTGGGCAACCATCGGTGTGATCCTCGGCGGGCGTCTTGGATTCGTTCTATTCTACAATTTGGGTGAGTACCTCTCGGACCCGATCAGCGTGCTGTATGTGTGGCAAGGCGGCATGTCGTTCCACGGCGGTCTGGCCGGTGTCGTCATCGCCATCATCCTGTTTGCCCGGTCCCGGGGCATCAACATGTTCTCTCTTGGAGACGTCATCGCAACGGTCGCGCCGCTCGGCTATTTCTTTGGCCGTATTGCCAACTTCATCAACGGTGAACTCTGGGGCCGCGCCGCTGACGTACCCTGGGCCATGGTCTTCCCGCGCGACGAATTGCAGATCGCCCGCCATCCAAGCCAGCTCTACCAGGCCGGCCTCGACGGCGCCCTGCTCTTTGCCATCATGCTGGTGGCAGTCTTCCGATTCGGCACCCTCAAGCTCCCCGGCCTGACCCTTGGCATCTTTCTGACTGGCTATGGATGCGCCCGCTTCTTTACCGAGAATTTTCGCGAGCCAGATGAGCAACTCGGCTACCTCATCGGCAGCTGGCTCACTATGGGCATGGTCTTGTCCCTGCCGATGATCGTCGCCGGCATCTGGTTCATCTGGCGGGCCAATACCGAGCCCCATCTGGGCCACCAGACGGTTTCTAAAGACGCGAAGTAATGTCTGAACTTGCCACTCTCATCCGCGACGAAATCAGGGAAGCGGGGCCGATGCCGGTCGCCCGCTACATGGCGCTTGCGCTCGGACACCCGCAACACGGCTATTACATCACCGGCGATCCTCTGGGTACGGATTTTACGACGTCTCCTGAGATCAGCCAGATGTTCGGCGAGCTTGTGGGCGCCTGGGCTGCGGATGTATGGCACCAGATCGGTCTGCCCGTTGCCTTCACCCTCGTTGAGCTTGGCCCAGGCCGCGGCACATTGATGGCGGATGCCTTGAGAGCCGCATCCGGCCAGCCCGGCTTTGCAAATGCAGCACGCGTTCAGATGGTAGAAACCAGCCCCGTTCTCAGCCGGGTTCAACAAGCAACACTAACCCCGAATGTCAGCAAATACGGATATGACAAACCGGAATGGGTGAGCTCCGTGGACCAGTTGGGCGATGGCCCACTCATCATTATCGCCAACGAATTCTTCGACGCCCTGCCCGTCCGCCAGTTCGTCAAGACCGATGATGGCTGGCGCGAGCGGTGCGTGATTGAGCAGGATGGTGATCTCGCATTTGCGCCTTCCCCAACGCCCGAGCCAGGCGGCCTGATGCTGGCCCCATCCCTAAAGGAGGCAGCAGCCGGCACCATCGCCGAGTTCTGCCCGTCAGGAACGGCCATCATGGGTGAACTGTGCCACCGGATTGCCAGTACCAGTGGCGCTGTCTTGGCCATCGACTACGGATACACAAAGAGCGCCGCCGGCGACACATTGCAGGCCATGAAGGCCGGTGAGTTTACACCGGTCCTCAAGGAGCCCGGCACCGCAGATATCACGGCCCACGTGGACTTTGAGGCGCTCGCGGACTGCGCGACTCCCGGCACGAGAGCTCACCCTGTAGCGACGCAGAGCGACTTTCTGAAGCAACTTGGCCTCGAACAACGCGCTGCAATGCTGAAGCGCGGAGCCTCTGCCGAACAGACACAAGCCATTGACGCAGCAGTCCACCGCTTGACCGATGACGACGCAATGGGGACGCTGTTCAAAGTGCTGGCGATCACCGCCGGCAACATTGAGCCCGCTGGATTTTAAACTGCATGCCCACTCGCCCGCTCCACGCCATGGAACTGGAAGACCTGCCCGGCATCCGCCACGGCTTCTATACCCGCGTGGGCGGCGTTTCATCGGACATCTATAAAGGCCTGAATTGTGGACCCGGCTCCAATGACGATCCCAGCGCCATTGAGTTGAACCGCACCCGCGTTGCGATATCCATGAATGTTGTGCCCGAAAACCTGATGTCGCTGTATCAAGTTCACTCAGCAACGGCGATCACAGTTGCCGAACCTTGGACAAGCGACGCCCGACCGCAAGCCGACGGCATGGCAACGGCAACACCCGGGATTGCTCTTGGCATCCTGACAGCCGACTGCGCGCCGGTCTTGTTTGCTGATGCAAAAGCGAAAGTCATTGGCGCTGCCCATGCCGGTTGGCGCGGCGCGGTCGCCGGCGTAACCGAGGCGACGCTGGATCAGATGGAAACACTTGGTGCCCGCCGTGCAGACATCATTGCCGTCGTCGGCCCGACCATCAGCCAGGCGAACTATGAAGTAGGTGCAGACCTGCGCAAAGAGGTGATGGAAGAGGCAGACGACAATGCACACTTCTTCATCCCCTCTGATCGCGATGATCATTGGCGCTTTGATCTGGAGGCCTATGTGCTGAACCACCTGAAACGAGCAGGGGTCGGGACCATGGCGGGCCTGGGCGAATGCACCTATGCCGATGAGGAACGCTTTTTCAGCTACCGCCGAACGACCCATCGCGGTGAAGCAGACTACGGAAGGCAGATTTCCTGCATCTCACTTTCTTAAGGCGGCCGCTTCCCTCGCCGGATTTAGCGCTGAATCGCCTATACTTTGCGCAATAGTTGAAAACGTGATTCGATTCATGATGTAGAACCGCGCACTCGCGCTCTAATTCAGGCGACCCGACCAGATATGACGCCCCTCCGCTCCATATGTGTTGCAGCCATTGCCCTGCTGGCCACCGCCAGTTGCGGCACGTGGGGCGATGAGGCGGAAAACCCGATTGATGTCACAACCCTCAATATTACCCATCCAGGATTGGCTGTTGCGCCCATCATCGGCGCTCCGATTGAGGCGAATGCCCGTCTGACACAAATCATCTCAAATGCCGCCGCCGCCCGTGGGGTGCCGCTGGCGCGCGACAACCAGGCCGCCGGGTTTGACTATGTGCTGGAAGGCACCGCGTCCTCACGCCAGACGCCCCAGGGCACCGTTCTGGCCTTTGCCTGGGACCTGACCGATGCAGACGGCATCCGTCAGCACCGCTTCGTGGACACCCAGATTGTCCCCACGCGCTCGCCGGAAGTGGCATGGAGCAACGCCGGCAACGCGTCACTCTCACAGGTTGCGATACAGGTGGCCGACGAGCTGGCGGGATTCTATGGCCAGCAGGCAGCGCTGAATGTGCCAGGCGGCGCGTCCGCAATAACAACAGCCGCCCTGCCGCCGTCCGGGACGCCGCAGTCACAACAACCCGCCCCGGTCGACCTCACAGGCCCCATCACCCTGCATTTGCGCCAAATCGCCGGCGAACCAAAGTCTTCTCAGCCGATTCTCGGTCCCGCCCTGCGCCAAGCCTTCCAGAGCAAAGGAGCAAATCTGCTCGCGGCTCCGGAGCCAGGCATTCTGCTTGTCACAGGCTCCATGGTGGTGCGGCCATCTTCAGCCGGTGGCGATATGGTAACTCTTCAATGGGATGTCACACGCGCAGGCGGTGCCCCGGTCGGCTCCATCGTGCAGGAGCGTTTGTTTGACCCAGGCCAGCTCACAACTGCCTGGAGCGAAGCTGGTCCCGCCGCCGCCGAAGAAGCTGTGCGCGCCGTTTACGCACTGGTGTCTCCTGACCGCGACACCAGGGCCAAAACGGCGGCTCTAAGGGAGCTTCGCGGCTTTACATCGCCGGACGCATATTGATACAACCCGCCCGCTGACCGGGCGTCATTGAAGTGTCATCAGCCGCCCGCCACGCTCGCGCATCGACTGCTTAAAAGGGGGCCTCGCACCACAAGCGGGGATCGGGACCGAATGAAGCTTCTTGCCGGTAACTCCAACCGGGCGCTGAGCGAAGCCATCGCCGCCTATCTCAACGTGCCACTGACGAAAGCCATCGTCCGCCGCTTTGCGGACATGGAAGTGTTTGTGGAAATCCAGGAAAATGTCCGCGGCGAGGACGCATTCGTCATTCAGTCGACGTCCTTCCCGGCAAACGACCACCTGATGGAGCTGCTGATCTGTATCGATGCGTTGAAGCGCGCCAGCGCGCGCCGCATCACGGCGGTGATTCCCTATTTCGGCTATGCCCGGCAGGACCGCAAACCCGGCCCACGGACGCCAATCTCAGCAAAGCTGGTGTCAAACCTTATCACCAACGCAGGGGCTGACCGCGTCCTGACCGTGGATCTCCACGCCGGCCAGATCCAGGGCTTCTTCGACATTCCGACGGACAACCTGTTCGCTGCCCCGGTCCTGACACAGGACATCAAGGAAAATTTCGGCAGCGACCCTCTGATGGTGGTCTCACCGGATGTGGGCGGCGTGGTCCGTGCCCGCGCGCTGGCTAAGCGTATTGATGCCGACCTTGCCATCGTCGACAAGCGCCGCGAGCGCGCCGGCGAAAGTGAAGTGATGAACATCATCGGTGACGTGGACGGCCGCTCCTGCATCCTCATGGATGACATCGTCGATTCAGCCGGCACCCTGTGCAATGCCGCCCAGGCCCTGCTCAATCAGGGCGCCAAGGAAGTTTCCGCCTATGTAAGCCACGGAGTGCTCTCTGGCGGCGCCGTCGCCCGCGTGTCGTCGTCAAAGCTCAAAAACCTGGTGATCACCGACACGATCCAGGCCACCGAAGCCATCCGCGTCAGCCACAACATCCGCGTCGTGTCGATCGCCCCCCTCATCGGCGAGGCCATGCACCGCATCGCCGAAGAACGCTCGGTGTCGAGCCTGTTCGACTAACCGCGAACCCAGACCGCCCACGCCAGAAAAACCAGGACCGGCACGCAGACCATATCCGCGAGCACGATCCGTTGGATGGCGCCCGAGGGGGCGCCACCCAGCCAGTAGGCAATCAAAAAGCCGATCATGCTCCATCCGGTGAGCACCAACACCGGCTGACGGATAGCGGGCACAAACGCCGCGGTCAGGCAGCAGAGCGCTACCAGCGCAAAACCCATGGCGCGGTGATGCAGTAGAATCCCCAAACCGCTCTCCGCGACAGCTGGGCCATAGAGCGGAGACATCATGCTTGGCCTCAGGGCCGACAGGGCGGGCTGGACATGTAGGGCCGTCAGGATCAAGAATCCGATGGAAATAGCGTAAGACATGGGCGAAATCCTCAAAAACTGCGGGTTGGCCATTGATCGCGCAGGCGCTGTGCTGCCCGAAATTCCCTCCCGGGTAACCGCCTCACGGGCGCCGCTTGCCCTGCCCTCCATTTTCCCCTAAAACCCCGCCACCACTGCCTTTTCCGCACCCCTGGAGGGGACAAGGCGTGTGGAGGAGGACGGCTGGTCCATGCGGACCTTGTGGCCGTCCTTTTATTTTGACGCTCAATTTTACGGAGACGACCCATGGCAGAGACCCTGGCGTTGACCGCAGAGCGCCGCGACCGTGCCGGCAAGGGGGCCGCACGGGCTGCAAGGCGTGAGGACAAAGTTCCTGCGGTTATCTACGGCGACAAGAAAGAACCCACCCTCATCAAGGTTGGCTCACGCGAAGTGACCAAGCTTTGGAACACCGGCAACTTCATGTCCACGCTGCTGGACCTGGACGTTGAAGGCGACACATCACGCGTAATTGCCCGTGACGTGCAGCTGGACCCGGTGCGCGACTTCATCATCCACGTTGACTTCCTGCGCCTTGGTAAGGGCGCGAAAATCAACGTCATGATCCCGGTGAACTTCATCAATGAAGATCAAAGCCCGGGCATCGACAAGCAGAAGGGTGTGCTCAACGTGGTCCGCCACGAAGTCGAGCTTCTTTGCCCGGCCAACAACCTGCCCGACGAGATCACCGTTGATCTCACCGGCAAGGAGATAGGTGATTCAATTCACATCTCCGAGGTCACTTTGCCAGAGGGCGCCAAGCCCACCATCACCGACCGCGACTTCACCATCGCAACAGTCGCTGCGCCGACAGTTGCACCGGTTGAAGACGACGCGCCCGAAGCACCAGATGCACCGGAAGCGGAAAATGGCGGCGACGCTGAAGGTGGCGACGCCGAAAGCAGCGACGACTAGTCTGCCCACACGGTTTGGCCGGGCCGCGCAGAACTCCTGCGCGGCCCGTCATGACCGACAGCACATCTAGGACGCCGCACATGCTGCTCATTGCAGGGCTCGGCAACCCCGGGCAGAAATACGAAAACAACCGGCACAATATCGGCTTCAAGGTCGTGGACGCGATTGCCCAAGACTATGGCTTCAGCCCGTGGCGCCAGCGCTTCCATGGTGACGTGTCTGAAGGCCGCCTGGGCACGCAAAAAGTAATGCTGATCAAGCCAACGACATACATGAACGACAGCGGCATTGCTGTGTCGGAAGCGGCCAATTTCTTTAAGCTGGGCCCCAATGAGGTTTATGTCATCTATGACGAGATAGATCTCGCACCTGCGAAGGTCCGCGTGAAAGCAGGCGGCGGAGCAGCCGGCCACAACGGCATCCGCTCGATTGTGTCCCACTACGGCAAGGATTTCATGCGCGTCCGCTTGGGCGTCGGCCATCCCGGCGACAAGAACCGCGTACCGGGTTATGTGCTGAAAGACTTCGCCAAGGCAGAGATTCCTTTCGTAGAGGCGCTGATAGCTGCGGTCAGCAATGCAGTTCCGGACCTTGCACAGGAGCGGGATTCCGAGTTCATGAACAAAGTTGCGCTGGATTTGCGCGAGCAGGGCTTTGGCGAAAAGCCTGCGAAAAAGAAAAAGGCTGCTGATGATGCAGCAATCAAGAACGGAGACGACGCCTGATGGGTTTTAAGTGCGGCATTGTTGGCCTTCCCAATGTGGGGAAATCGACGCTGTTCAACGCGTTGACAAAGACAGCCGCAGCTCAGGCGGAGAACTACCCCTTCTGAACCATAGAGCCCCAAGTAGGCGAAGTGGACCAGCCGGAAGACCGCCACAAGAGACATGACAAGATCGCCCCCTCCAAGGAAGTGATCACCGCCCGCCTCACCTTCGTGGACATTGCCGGCCTCGTGAAAGGTGCGAGCCAAGGCGAAGGCCTGGGCAACCAGTTCCTCGCCAACATCCGCGAGGTGGACGCCATCGCTTATGTGCTGCGCTGCTTTGAGGACGACGATGTAACTCACGTCGAAGGGCGCATCGACCCGACCAGCGACGCGGACGTCGTCGAAACCGAATTGATGCTATCCGATCTTGAAAGCCTTGAGCGCCGGATCGCGCCACTGGAAAAGAAAGCCAAGTCTGGTGAGAAGGAAGCCAAGGCGCAAATCGCTTTGATGGAAAAAGCACTGGTTTTGCTTCGCGATGGCAAGCCCGCCCGCCTCGCTGACATTTCAGACGATGAAAAGCAGGAATGGAAAAACCTCCAACTGCTGACATCAAAGCCAGTTCTGTATGTGTGCAACGTGGAAGAAGACGCCGCCGCAACAGGCAACAGCTACTCAGAAAAGGTCGCGGAGCGCGCCAAGGCCGAAGGTGCAGCCTTTGTTGTGATCTCCGCCAAGATAGAGGCAGAAGTCGCGCAGCTCGATGACGAAGAATCCGCTGAGTATCTTGACACGCTGGGACTTGAGGAGCCCGGCCTAAACCGCTTGATCCAGGCTGGATATAATCTCCTTGGCCTGTGCACCTACTTTACCGCCGGGCCTAAAGAAGCCCGCGCATGGACAATTCGTACCGGAACTCGCGCGCCTCAGGCCGCTGCTGTGATCCACACCGACTTTGAAAAGGGCTTCATTCGCGCAGAAACCATTGGATATGACGATTACGTCAGCCTTGGTGGCGAGACACAGGCCCGCGAAGCAGGCAAGATGCGCCTAGAGGGCAAGGAATACATTGTCCAGGACGGCGACGTGCTTCATTTCAGATTTGCAAATTAGACAAAGCGCCGGGACAATCAAAAAGATGGCAATCAAACCAGAGCTTTATTGGGAAGACTTTCCCGTTGGCGAAGAGGCGAAATTTGGCGCCTACGAAGTGAAGCGCGAAGACATGATCGAGTTCGCCTCCGAATTCGATCCACAGCCATTCCATCTGAATGAAGAAATCGCCAAGACCTCCCTGCTCGGCGGTCTAGCAACGTCCGGCTGGCAGAACTGCGCCATCGCAATGCGCATCATGTGGGATGGTTATCTCCACAAGTCAGCCTCCATGGGCGCGCCGGGTGTTGAAGAAGTCCGCTGGCGCAAACCGGTCTACGCTGGCGACGTGCTGACGATGAAGCGCAAGACGCTCGAGAGCCGCCGCTCAAAGTCCCGCCCCGGCATGGGTCTCATTCGCTTTGGCTGGGAAATGTTCAACCAGCACGGCGACCTCAAGATGACCATGGAAGGCTGGGCCATGTTCGAGTGCCGCACCGAAGAAGCGGTGGGGGCGTAAGTCATGTGGTTTGAAGACTTCAAGATCGGCGCGCGCATGGAGCTTGGCTCCTACACGTTCTCGGAAGACGAGATCATCCGCTTTGCAAAGAAGTACGACCCTCAGCCATTCCACGTCGACCCTGTAGCGGCAAAAGACGGACCCTATGGCGGCCTCATCGCGTCTGGCTGGCACACAAGTGCCACCTGGATGAAACTGATGATCAGTCTGCGCCAGAGCACACCCCGTGCAGAGGGCGATGACAGCCCGCAGGGCGGACCGTCTCCGGGGTTTTTCGACATGCGCTGGCCGAACCCCGTCCGCGCCGGTGATACCATCACCTATACTGCGGAATGCGTTGAACTCGTCCCGCTCAAGTCCCGGCCCGAATGGGGCATCGTACGCCACAAAAATGAGGGCTTTAATCAGGACGGTAAAATGGTGTTCCATTTCATTGGGCAGGGCCTGATGCCCCGCCGCGAGCCGGGCACCGACCTGCCGGGCTAGCGCTTGAACAGCTAGGGGAGCAGACCACAATGGCGCAAGGGACTCAGCATAAAGGTGAGATGATGACCCTGAAGAGCGCCAGCGATGGTGCTGAACTTTCCGCCTATCACGTGACGCCGTCCGGCGATAAAAAGGGCGGGCTCGTCCTCATTCAGGAAATATTCGGCGTCACGGATCACATCAAGGATCTGTGCGATGGCTTTGCAGCCGACGGTTACGAAGTCGTTGCCCCCTGCCTATACGACCGCGAAGAAAAGGGCTTTCAGGCGACGTACTCAGATGACGACATCGCCAAATCTCTAAAGCTGCGCGACGCCGTCGACTACATCCATACCCAGGGCGATGTTCAGGCTGCCATCAATTTTCTGCATACCCGCAACAATCTGCGCGTCCACATCACCGGCTATTGCTATGGCGGGTCCGTGGCCTGGGTCGCGGCATGCCGCTGCACGGGCCTGACATCCGCTGCGGGGTACTACGGCCGCCATACGATCAACTTTGTGGACGAAGAACCCAAATGCGAAACCATCCTGCATTTCGGTGAGCGGGACGAGAGCATCCCCATGGAATGGGTCCGCGACATCGAAGCGGCGCATCCGGACATTCGTGTCTATGTCTACGATGCCGATCACGGCTTCAACTCAGACCGCCGCGCCAACTACGACCAAGACGCAACCGATCAGGCCCGTGAGCGTACGCTTGAGCTTTTCGAGATGTCTGACCTCTAATCAGACTGCAGTTGCTTCCGCAGTGCCGCGAGATGCTCATCAAGCCGCGTCTCTTCCATGGGCTGTCTCTCCCCCACACCCCACACAGGCCCCGGCCAGGCGAAGTCACCCTCGAACCGCGCCACAACGTGCACATGCAGCTGACGGACGATGTTTCCCAGCGCACCGGTATTGACCTTCGTTGGGCGCGCAATCGCCGCAACAGCTTCGGACACCTGGCTGATCTCGTTCATTAGCTGTGCCCGGTCTTCAACAGTCAGGTCGTGCAATTCTTCAAGCCCGACCCGGCACGGCACCAGCACCACCCACAATGTCCGTGCATCGTTCCGCAGCAGAACATCGCTCAACGGAAGCGAAGCAGCGCGCACACTTTCCTCAGCCAGTCTCGAATCAAGCACAAAGTCGCTCATGCCTCACCTGCTGGCTGCTGGCCATATCCGGAAAACTTTGCGATCAACCGGTCCTCCTCCGCATCACCCAACAAACCCGGTTCGCCAATCTGCCGCGCGCGCCAATACTGGGCGCAGAGGTCTTCCACTTCACGCGCCAGCTCGAGTGCTGACGTCAGACTGTCTGCAAAGGCTATCTGCCCATGGTTTGCCAGCAGACAAGCACTGCGGCCTTCGATCGCCGCCACGGCGTTGTGCGCCAATTCTTGCGTACCGAAAGTCGCATAGTCCGCACAGCGAATGTCGCGGCCACCCGCGACCGCGATCATGTAATGAAACGGCGGGATGTCCTCCCGCAGGCAGGCAAGCGCAACTGCAAAGGCGCTGTGCGTATGGACCACAGCCTGTGCCTCCGCCCGCGCCGAGAAGATCGCCTGATGCATATGCCACTCGCTGGAGGGTTTCCTCTGCCCGGCGGGCTGCGACCCATCCATGGTGACATAGGCAACATCGTCGGGCTCTAACGAGTCATAGGCCATCCCGGTCGGTGTGATCAGAAATCCGTCCCCTGAACGTACAGAGACATTGCCGGAGCGTTGTGGCGACAGGCCGCTTTCCTGCATGGCACAGGCTGTATCGATGACACTCTGCCTCAGCCCATTGTCGCTCATTCGCCTGCACGCTCTGGAAAAAGCGCCGCTAGCCCTGCCAGACTCGCCTCGCACACTCCCCGTTCGGTAATCAACCCCGTCACCAGCCGGGCGGGCGT